>Ga0182745_1005242_pt1 | contig 10623 bp, 10 predicted proteins | sample eDN3rd30CKraftBY_FD_128523 | JGI IMG/M metagenome (GOLD analysis project Ga0182745, IMG submission 128523) | Enriched backyard soil microbial communities from Emeryville, California, USA - eDNA 3rd pass 30_C Kraft BY (version 2) (version 2) | ecosystem: Environmental > Terrestrial > Soil >... | reverse complement strand
GACCAGGGACAGGATGCTGTTGAGCTTGGCCAGGGTGTTGGCGCTCTGCTCTTGCGTCAGGTCGAGCTGGGCCAGGGTAGCGAGTCGTTTGACGTCGGAAGGATCGATGGGCATGGTCGGCGCGGGCTGATGGCAAAAGTGTTCAAAATGGCAAAGTTTGGCGCAAAGGCCAGGGAAAAACCGGGAAAAAAATGTATCGGAGGCGGTTTTTTTGAGGGCTTTGCTGGCTGGTTGGACTCAGATTATAAGGTAGAATGTCGGGCTATTGACTGATCGCACCGCTACGCGCGGGTCGCGGCGTCCCCTGTTTCCAAAGCTTAGCGCATCAAGGTGCGCATTCAGGACTAATTCATGTTTGGATTTTTACGCAGTTATTTTTCGAATGACCTTGCGATCGATCTGGGCACCGCCAACACCTTGATCTATGTGCGCGGCCTGGGCATCGTGCTCGACGAGCCGTCGGTGGTCGCGATCCGCCAGCAGGGCGGGCCCAACGGCAAGAAAACCATCATGGCGGTGGGCAAGGAAGCCAAGCAGATGCTGGGCAAGGTGCCCGGCAACATCGAGGCGATCCGGCCGATGAAGGATGGCGTGATCGCCGACTTCACCGTTACCGAGCAGATGCTCAAGCAGTTCATCCGCATGGTGCACGATTCCAAGCTGTTCAAGCCCAGCCCGCGCATCATCATTTGCGTCCCTTGCGGCTCGACCCAGGTGGAGCGGCGCGCGATCCGCGAATCGGCGCTGGGCGCCGGCGCGTCCCAGGTCTACCTGATCGAGGAACCCATGGCCGCGGCGATCGGCGCCGGCCTGCCGGTTTCCGAAGCCACCGGCTCGATGGTGGTCGACATCGGCGGCGGCACCACCGAGGTGGGTATCATTTCCCTGGGCGGCATGGTGTACAAGGGCTCGATCCGGGTCGGCGGCGACAAGTTCGACGAAGCCATCGTCAACTACATCCGCCGCAACTACGGCATGCTGATCGGCGAACAGACCGCCGAATTGATCAAGAAGGAAATCGGCTCGGCCTTCCCCGGCGCCGAAGTCAAGGAAATGGAAGTCAAGGGACGCAATCTGTCGGAAGGCATTCCGCGTTCCTTCACGATTTCCAGCAACGAAATCCTGGAAGCCCTGACCGACCCCCTGAACAACATCGTCTCCGCGGTCAAGACCGCGCTCGAGCAAACGCCGCCCGAACTGGGCGCCGACATTGCCGAGAAGGGCATGATGCTGACCGGTGGCGGCGCTCTGCTGCGCGACCTCGACCGCCTGTTGATGGAAGAGACCGGCTTGCCGGTGATCGTGGGCGAGGATCCGTTGAGCTGCGTGGTGCGCGGCTCGGGCATGGCCCTGGAGCGCATCGACAAACTCGGCTCCATCTTTTCCTACGACTGAAAATGAGACGCGCGGGGAAACTCACCGTGCCAGTTTCCCAGTCTCACCTTGTCTGGCCTCCCGGGGGCGCTTTCCCGGGAGCGCCGCTCGCATCACTTCAGAGTTAGATGGAATACAGCCCGCCCCCATTGTTCAAGCAGGGCGCCCCCGCGCGCGTCAAGGTGATCGTGTTTGCCTTGATCGCCATTACGCTGCTGGTGATCGACGCGCGCATGCGCACCCTGGGGCCGATCCGCCAGGCGATCGGCACGGCCCTGTATCCCTTGCAGGTGGCGGCGCTGTGGCCGCGCGACGCCTTGCTCAACGTGGGCGGGTATTTCGGTTCGGTTTCCAGCCTGCGCCAGGAGAACGACGCGCTGCGCAGCCAGCAGGTGGCCAACGCGCTGTCGTTGCAGCAAGGCCAGCAACTGGAGGCGGAAAACGCCTACCTGCGCCGTCTGCTGCAATCCTCGCACAACCTGCCGGTGGGTTCGGTGATGGGCGAAATCCTGTACGACACCCGCGACGCCTTCACCCGCAAGATCGTGCTCGACCGCGGCGCCAGCCATGGCGTATCCCCGGGGCAGCCGGTGATCGACGACCTGGGGGTGGTCGGACAGGTGACCCGGGTGTTCCCCTTCACTTCCGAAGTAACCCTCCTGACCGACAAGGATCAGGCGATCGCGGTGCAGGTGGTGCGCAGCGGCTTGCGCAGCGTGGCCTACGGCCGCGGCCAGACCGGCGCGCTCGAGCTGCGCTTCCTGGCCGCCGACCATGACGTCCAGCAGGGCGACGTGCTGGTGACATCCGGATTGGACGGCGTGTTCCCGCCCGGCCTGGCGGTGGCGCGGGTGACCCGGATCGACAGCAATCCCTCGAATCATTTCGCGCTCATCGTGTGCCAGCCGATCGCCGGCATCAATCGCAACAAGCAATTGCTGATCCTGCAGCCAGAGATCGTGCGGCCGCCGCCGCCGCCGCCCGAGGAAGTCAAGGGCAAGAAAGTCCGCGCCAAGATTCCGCGCGGGGTCGGGGCCCAGGGCGACGCCGGCCCCAGTGCTGCGCAAAAGGAAGCCCAATGAACCAGCAACCGCATTACATACTGCTGCCGGCCAATCCGCTGTTCATCGCGTTCAGCCTGGTGGTGGCTTTCATGCTCAACCTGTTGCCCTGGGGCGACTGGCTGATGGTGCCGGACTTCGTCGCCCTGGTGCTGATCTTCTGGAGCATTCACCAGCCGCGCAAGGTGGGGATCGGGGTGGCCTTCCTGATGGGCTTGATGATGGACGTGCACGACGCCTCGCTGCTGGGCGAGAACGCGCTGGCCTATACCCTGTTGTCGTATTTCGCGATCACCATCCACCGGCGCGTGCTGTGGTTTGCGCCGCTGGTGCAGATCCTGCATGTGCTGCCGCTGTTGCTGCTGATGCAGTGCGTGCAGCTGGCGATCCAATATATATTGAACGGCAGGTTGCCGGGCTGGATCTTTTTCAGCGAAAGTATCGTCACCACGGCATTATGGCCGCTGGCGGGCTGGCTCCTGCTGGCGCCGCAGCGGCGCTCGGTGGACCACGACGATACCCGTCCGATCTAGTGATGCGCCGGAGAGTCGAGAGCATGCTGGCATGACCGAATTCAAGAACACAGAACGGGAATTGCGTCTGTTCCGCCTGCGCTTGACGGCGGCGGTGGTGTTCGTGGTGATCTGCTTTGGCCTCCTGTTCTCGCGCTTCGTCTGGCTGCAGGGCTACCGCTACGCGCACTATTCGGCCCAGGCCGAGGACAACCGCATCTCGGTGGTGCCGCTGGTGCCGAATCGCGGCGCCATCGTGGACCGCAACGGCGTGGTGCTGGCGCGCAATTATTCCGCCTACACCCTGGAAATCACTCCCGCGAAAATCCGCGGCGGCTTGAACGAGGTGATCGACGAACTGGGCGAACTGGTCGAGATCAGCGCGCTCGACCGGCGCCGTTTCCGGCGCCTGATGGACGACTCGCGCAACTTCGTCAGCCTGCCGATCCGCACCCGCCTGACCGACGAGGAAGTGGCGCGCTTCACCGCGCAGCGCTACCGCTTTCCCGGCGTGGATGTGCAGGCGCGCCTGTTCCGCCAATATCCGCAAGGAGCGGTGGCTGCGCACGTGATCGGCTACATCGGCCGCATCAACCAGCGCGAGGCCGACCGCATCGCCGAGAGCGAGGACGCCGCCAACTACCGCGGTAGCCAGCACATCGGCAAGGAGGGCGTGGAAAAAAGCTACCAGGACCGGTTGCATGGCATCACCGGCTGGGAGGAAGTGGAAGTCTCGGCTGGCGGGCGCGCCGTGCGCACGCTCTCGAGCACGCCCTCCAAGCCGGGCGACAACCTGATCCTGTCGATCGACATCGAGCTGCAAAAGGTGGTCGAGCAGGCGTTTGGCGACCGCCGTGGCGCCCTGGTGGCGATCGAGCCCGCCACCGGCGACATCCTGGCCTATGTCTCGATGCCGACTTTCGACCCCAACCTGTTCGTCGAAGGCATAGACCAGCAAAGCTGGGACGAGTTGAACAATTCCCCCGACCGTCCGCTCGTGAACCGGCCGATTTCCGGCACCTATCCGCCCGGCTCGACCTACAAGCCCTTCATGGCCCTGGCGGCGCTCGAGCAGGGCGCGCGCAAGACCACCGACACCATCTACGATCCGGGCTATTTCTGGCTCGGCAACCACAAGTTCCGCGACGAGAGGGATAGCGGCCACGGCATCGTCGACATGCGCAAGTCGGTGGTCCAATCCTGCGATACCTACTATTACATCCTGGCCCAGGACATGGGGGTGGATGCCATCCACCGCTTCATGCAGCCGTTCGGCTTCGGCGAATTGACCGGCATCGATCTGTCCTATGAAAGACGGGGCCTGCTGCCTTCCACCACCTGGAAGCGCGAGGCGTTCAAGCAGCCCGAGCAAAAGCGCTGGTATGTCGGCGACACCATCTCGCTGGGCATCGGCCAGGGTTACAACTCTTTCAGTCCCTTGCAGCTGGCGCACGCCACCGCCATCCTGGCCAACAACGGCGTGGTGATGAAACCGCATCTGGTGCAGACCGTCGAGAACGGCATCACGCGCGAACGCACGCGCACAGTGCCATCCGAAAGCTACCGCATTCCCCTGAAGCAGCAGAACGTCGATTTCGTCAAGCAGGCGATGCAAGGCGTGATCCAGGAAGGCACGGGGGCGAAGGTATTCGCCAACGCCGGCTACAGCGCCGCCGGCAAGACCGGCACCTCGCAGGTGATCGGCATCAAGAAGAATGAAAGATACGACGCCAGCAAGATCGACGAAAGGCATCGCGACCATTCGCTGTTCATCGCCTTTGCCCCGGTCGAACAGCCGCGCATCGCGCTGGCGGTGATCGTCGAGAACGGCGGCTGGGGCGCGGCGGCGGCGGCGCCGATCGCCAGGAAGGCGCTGGACTACTACCTCCTGGGCAAGCGTCCGGGCGACCCCGCGGCCAAGATGGCCGCCGCCGAGGGCATCGAGACCAGCGGCGCATCCGACCAGCAGGAGCATTCGCATGAATAAACGCAATCCCTGGCTGGTCATCAAGCCTTACCTGACCGTGTTCGACGGCGCCCTGGCGCTGATCATCTTCCTGATCCTGGCCGCCGGTTCGGTCGCGGTGTATTCGGCCGGCTACGATTTTGCCGGCCGTTTCGAAGACCACATGCGCAACATCCTGATCGCCTTCGTGGTCATGTGGGTGGCCGCCATCATCCCGCCCCAGACCCTGATGCGCATCGCGGTGCCCCTGTATGTGACCGGGGTGGCGCTGCTGGTCGCGGTGGCCATGTTCGGCCTGATCAAGAAGGGCGCGCGGCGCTGGATCGACCTCGGGGTGGTGGTGCAGCCGTCGGAACTGTTCAAGATCGCCGTGCCCCTGATGCTGGCCTGGTTCTTCCAGAAGCGCGAGGAAACCCGCAATTGGCGCGATTTCTCCCTGGCCGCGATCCTGCTGCTGATACCCGTGGTGCTGATCATGCGCCAGCCCGACCTGGGCACGGCGCTGCTGGTGTTCGCCGCCGGCTTCAGCGTGATCTTCCTGGCCGGGCTGTCCTGGAAAGTGCTGGCGACGCTGTTTTTCGGCATGCTCGCCAGCATGCCGATCGCCTGGGGGCTGCTGCACGATTACCAGCGCAACCGCGTCATGACCCTGATCGATCCCACCTCCGATCCGCTCGGCAAGGGTTTTCACATCATCCAGTCGACCATCGCCATCGGTTCCGGCGGCTTGACCGGCAAGGGCTGGCTGAACGGCACCCAGTCGCACCTGGAGTTCATCCCCGAGCGCACCACCGACTTCGTGTTCGCGGTCTACTCGGAAGAATTCGGGCTGCTCGGCAACGGCATCCTGCTGCTGCTGTATCTGGCCCTGATCGCGCGCGGACTGTACATCTCGGCGCACGCCCCGACCCTGTTCACCCGGCTGCTGGCGGGCGCCTTGAGCCTGATGTTCTTCACCTATGCATTTGTCAACATGGGCATGGTCAGTGGTATTCTTCCGGTGGTCGGCGTGCCGCTGCCTTTCATGAGCTACGGCGGGACCGCTTTCGTGACCCTGGGATTGGGCGTGGGGATATTGATGAGCATCCAGCGCCACCGCAAACTGATCCAGACCTGATCGCCCGGATTGGGTGCAACGCAGGACCGAAACACCGTAATACGCGAGGTATGCCAGTGCAGAAAATTCATGCAGGAATCGGAACGGCCGCTGTGATGCTGGCTTTGTTGTTGACGGGCTGCGGCAGCGCGCCCAAGTTGAGTGAACCGCGCAGCCCCACAGCGGGGAGCGACGTGCCGGCCCTGCCGCCGGCGGGCTCCGGCCGCGGCGGTTATTACCAGGATGACGGCCCGGGCGACAGCCCGCCCGTGGGCCTGTCCGAGATCCCGGACGCCATTCCCAAGGTCGAGCCTTACACCACGCGCGGCAACCGTCCTTACGTCGTGTTCGGCAAGCGCTATGTCCCGATCACCGATCAGCGTCCGCTCAAGCAGCGCGGGCGCGGCAGTTGGTACGGCAAGAAATTCCACGGCCAGACCACGTCTTCCGGCGAAATCTACGACATGTACAAGATGACGGCGGCGCACCCGACCCTGCCCTTGCCATCGTATGTCCGGGTCACCAATCTCGCCAATGGCCGCCAGGTGATCGTCCGGGTCAACGACCGTGGACCGTTCCACTCCGGCCGCATCATCGATCTGTCCTATACCGCGGCGCTCAAGCTGGGCTATCTGGCCGCCGGCAGCGCCGAGCTGGAAGTCGAGCGCTTGCTGCCCGACGAGATCGAGCGCCTGGCCGCCGCCCGGCGCAATGCGCCGCAGGAATCCTTGGCCCAGGCGGCAGCGGCGTCAGGCGCCGCCCCCGACGCGGGCAGCGCAATCGCGGCGGGAGTGCAGACCCAGGCGGTGCCGGTCGAAGCGGTGGCGGTCACGGTGCTGCCGCTGGAGCCCGCTCCGGTTTCTGCCCCGGTATCTACTCCGGCAATGGCTTCAGCGGCGGCTCCGGCGACGGCGCAGTACGCCGGCCCGGCATCCGCCCCGATGGCGCAGCAGGCCCCGGAAGGCGTCTACCTGCAGCTCGGCGCCTATTCCCAGGCCGCGAACGCGGAAACCGCGCGCAGCCGGCTCGAAGGCGGATGGGCTGCGGCCTTGCCGCCGCTGCAGGTGGTGCGCAGCGAGGCCTTGTACCGCCTGTACAGCGGGCCGTTCGGCAGCCGTCCGGAAGCGGATGCGGCATTGCGTCAACTGCGCGAGAACGGCATCGACCACGCCATCGTGGTGCAAAAATAACCGGCGCCAGGACCACCACATCGCTACGGGTACGGCTCCCATTTGCGTAGGGGCGGGTTTCAAACCCACCCTGAATAACCACCGCATGCCTAATCTTCGCCACGCATGCGCAGGGCTTGCTGGTACAGGAGATTCTTTTTCTGCCCGGTGATCTTCGCCGCCAGCGCCGCGGCCTGGCTGACCGGGCATTGTTCCAGCAGGATCGCCAGGATGCGCTCGTGCTCCAGCTGGTCGCCGCTGACGCCAGCCGGCGCGCCTTCCAAAAGGATGACGAACTCGCCCTTTTGCCGGTTGGGGTCGGCCAGCAGCCATTCCTCCACTTCGCCCAGCGGGCAGCGGTGGATTTGCTCGTATAGCTTGGTCAGTTCGCGCGCCAGCACGACCTCGCGCTCCGGCCCGAAGTGGCGCGCCAGCCCCGCGCAACTGGATACGATGCGATGCGGCGCCTCGTAGAAGGCCAGGGTCGCGGTCTGTTGGATCAAGCCCGCCAGCACGGCGTCGCGCTGGGCGCTTTTCGCCGGCAGGAAGCCGCAGAACAGGAACGGTCCCTCGCCCAGGCCGCTGGCCGACAGCGCCGCGATCACGGCGGCTGGACCCGGCAGCGGAATCACGCGCAGGCCGGCGCGCAGCACCTGGCTGACGATGCGCGCGCCTGGGTCGGACACGGCCGGGGTGCCGGCGTCGCTCACCAGGGCGATGCGCTGGCCCGCGCGCAGGCGTTCGATCAGCTTTTGCGCCACTTCCTGCTCATTGTGCTGATGCGCCGCAAGCAAGCTGCAACTGATGCCGTAGCGCGTCAGTAACTGCCCGGTATTGCGGGTATCCTCGCAGGCGACGGCGTCGACGATGGCCAGCACGTGCAGGCTGCGCAGGCTGATATCGCCGACATTTCCGATAGGAGTGGCCAGCACATATAATGCGGAATCCGGGTAATGCTGCCGCGCCACTTCCTGCATGATGGGCAGGTCGGCATGCGGACCGGAGGAAGAAGAATTCATGGGGAGTGGATGATGTTGGGCGAATTGATGAAAAAGATGGCGCTGCTCGTGCTTCTGGCCGGGATCAACCTGCCGCTGCAGGCTAACACAACAGCCGGCCTGCCGCATCACCTACCATTGCTGGCGCAGAACGACATCAGCATTTTCCCGCAGCGTCCGGCCAGGTTGGCGGAGCCGCTCCCAGGACAGGCGCCGCAGCCCGGCGAGCCCGGAGCCGCCGGCGCGGCCATCCCCAGCCAGCCCCGCATCGCCCTGCTGTTGCCACTGAATTCGACGGCATTGGGGCGCGCCGCGGCCATGGTCAAGGAAGGTTTCATGGCGGCGCGCCAGCAGGATCGCGGGCAGGACATCCAGGTCGAGCTGGTCGAGACCGCCGACGTCGCCGATGAAGTACTGCGTGCGTATCAGGTCGCGGTGCAGGGGGTCGACATCGTGGTCGGGCCCTTGTCGCGCTCCGGCTCGGCGCTGGTGGCGCAGCGCGCCATCATCGCCAAGCCGACCATCATGCTGGCTTCGGCGGATGCCCTGGGCGCGTCGGGAACCCTGCCCGCCAATCTGCTGGCGATCGGCCTGTCGGTCGAGGACGAGGCGCGCCAGGCCGCGCTCTGGGCTGCGCGCACGACGCCGTCCGGCAGCGCCTATGTGGTGACAGCCGGGGCGGCCTGGCAACAGCGCGCCGCACGCGCCTTCGCCGCGGAATGGCAGCGCAGGGGGCAGCGTGCGCAAATCGTCGAGCTTGGCGTTGCCGGCGGCTACCTCAATCCCAACGACATGCTGCAATTCACGCGCAAGATCCAGGCCGAGCGCGGCGAACTGGTGTTTGCCGCGCTCGACATGCTGCAGACCCGGCAATTGCGCGAAGCCATGAGCGGCGAAGTCCAGATCTACGGCACATCGCAACTCAATCCCCTGGCGCTGCCGGACTGGTCCCGGGTCGAACCCCTGTTTGCCATGGACGGCGTACGCCTGATCGACCTGCCCTGGCAACTGCAGGCCAATCACCCCGCGGTGGCGGCGCTGCCGCGCATGCAGCCGGAGCCCGAGCAGCGCTTGAGCGCCGACCTCGAACGCCTGTATGCATTGGGGGCCGACGCCTGGCGGGTGGCGCGCGAAATCGCGCGCAATCAAACGAATTTCGAGATCGACGGCGTCACCGGTCGCCTGTACGTCAGTTTTGGCCCCGGCGCCACCCGCTTCGAGCGGCTCGAGGTGCCGGCGATCTACCAGGACGGCGTGGTGGTGCCGTACGCCGGCGGCAGATGAGCGGCGCGCGTCAACTTGCGCCAGCCGCCGCCGGGTCCGCCCGGCACAGCGGCGCTGCCGGCGAGCTGCAGGCCCTGGCCTGGCTGCAGGCTCAGGGCCTGCAACTGGTGGAGCGCAATTTCCGCTGCAAGGCTGGCGAAATCGACTTGATCATGCGTGATGACGCCACCCTGGTATTCATCGAAGTGCGCCAGCGCGCCAGCCGGGCGTTCGGTGGCGCCGCCGCCAGTATCGGCAGCGCCAAGCAAAGGCGTCTTCTGGCCAGCGCCCAAATCTATCTGCAGCGTTTCCGCCCGCCGCCGCCGTGCCGGATCGACGTCTTCGCCATCGACGGCGTGCGTACCGAATGGCTGCGTAACGCGGTTGTCGCGTAGCGCCAAGCCGGGCGTGCGATAATCCGGGCCATGGTTATTCAACGAATTCTCGAACACTTCAACGAAAGCGCCGAACTCAAACGGCAGGCGGCGGCCGAGATCGCCCCGGAGATTGCGCGCGCGGTTGAACTAATGTTTTCAGCTTTGTCTAATGGCAACAAGATTCTGGCCTGCGGCAACGGCGGGTCGGCTGCGGACAGTCAGCATTTCGCCGCCGAACTGATCGGACGCTTCGAACGCGAACGTTTGCCGTTGCCGGCGATTGCCTTGTCCACCGACAGCTCCATCCTGACGGCGATTGGCAACGATTATGGCTTTGCTGATATCTTTGCCAAGCAAGTGCAGGCGCTGGGCCAGTCAGGCGACGTGTTGCTGGCCATTTCCACATCGGGTAACTCGGCTAACGTGGTGGCGGCCAGCCAGGCCGCCCTTGAACGCGACATGCGGGTGGTCGCCCTGACCGGCCGGGGCGGCGGCGCGCTCGCGGAATTATTATCGGAATCGGATGTGCATATCTGTGTGCCGCATGAACGTACCGCGCGCATACAGGAAGTCCATTTGTTGGCCATTCATTGTTTATGCGACGGCATCGATGTCGCATTATTTGGGGAGGATACACATGTATGACCGCAGACAGGTAGAGATGAAACGCAATCAAGGCGCCAGCACCCTGGGGGCCTGGCAAACCTGGCGCCGGCCGCTGGCGGCGCTGGCGCTGGGCGGGATGATGATCATGAGTCTGTCGGCTTGCGTCGGCGTTGCGGTCGGCGGCGCGGTGGTCGGCACCAT
>Ga0182745_1005241_pt1 | contig 10623 bp, 8 predicted proteins | sample eDN3rd30CKraftBY_FD_128523 | JGI IMG/M metagenome (GOLD analysis project Ga0182745, IMG submission 128523) | Enriched backyard soil microbial communities from Emeryville, California, USA - eDNA 3rd pass 30_C Kraft BY (version 2) (version 2) | ecosystem: Environmental > Terrestrial > Soil >... | reverse complement strand
TCCCGGCAGGGGTTACGGGCGAGGCATTCTTTTTCCGAAACATCATATTCATGGTCTCCAGGGATTGCGTGATCGACGATCCCGAGTCAATTGGCAAAACCACCGCACGTCATACTCGCCGTGCCCGTGAATGAAAACATGGAATCCCCACGGCACCCGCCTAGGATACGGGGTGTCCGGTTACGTATGTGTGTCAAAAGTTCTGCATTTCGTCGAAACTACGGCATAATCATTTGTTAGCAATCCAGAGATTCCCGATTCCAATGGTCATTCACTTGCGAATACCCGAGAGCGAACGAGGTGGTACCCGGCGAAACCGCGTTGCAAACTGAACAGCTAATCACACAAACGAGGCGAATTGTGATACTTTCCAGAGGGAAGCTTGAAAACTCCAGGAGGTTACAGGTCGAGGATGGACTGGCTAAGTGAACTGATCGCGTTTATCCGGGAACGGCCGGACCGCTTCATGGACCTTGTGCTGGCTCACCTTCGGCTTTCGTTCCTGGCGCTGGGTTGGGCATTGCTGTTGTATTTGCCGCTGGGCGTGCTCTTTTCCCGGTTGGGGCGCACCGGGGCCAATGCCGCGGGTACAATTTCCTCAATCCGGGTGATCCCGTCCCTGGCGCTGGTGTTTCTGTTCTACCCCTGGTTGGGTTTTGGCACCCTGCCAGCACTTGTTGCCCTGGTGGTGCTGGCGGCACCGCCCCTGGTCGTCAACACGCACGCTGGGTTGGCGAATGTCGATGCGGCCACGCTGGAGGCCGCAAAAGGGCTGGGGATGAGCAGTATCCAGGTGTTTTTTCGCGTCCAGCTGCCACTGGCGCTGCCTGTGATCATCGCTGGCGTGCGACTTGCGGCAATTGAAGTCCTGGCGAGTGCAACGCTCGCATCGTTTGTAGGAGCGAAGACGCTTGGACAATATATCCTGACGGGTATCTCCTTGCTGGATACCACCTACCTTCTTGCCGGAGGTATTCCGATCGTTGTTTTGGTCCTGCTCACGGACCTGATCCTGAGCGGTTTCGAACGGATCGTCACACCCCCGGCGCATTGATTGAATGACTCACTCGTTCATCGTTTCATCCTGAAAGGCTTCAGCTCATGATCACACGTCGCAGACTCGTCCAGGCCACCGCCATCGCGCCATTCGTCGGTGCAGTTGCCTTGAACCAACCCGCGGCTTTCGCGCAGGATGGCGATCCCGTCATCGTGGGATCGAAAGATTTCACCGAACAATTCATCCTCGGGAACATGTACCTGCAACTTCTTGAGGACGCCGGTATCCCAACCGAAGAAAGCCTGAATCTCGGCGGCACCCAGATCGCGAACCAGGCGCTGGTCAGCGGTGATATTTCGCTCTACCCCGAATACACGGGAACAGGATTATCGGAAGTTCTCCAGATTTCCCTGGAAGACGTGACGTCCGGTGATTCCACGCCTTCGGCCTCGCCCGCGGCTGGCGCGACGCCAGCGGAAGGCGGAGATGTGTCGCAGTTGGTCTTCGACAAGGTGAAAAGCGAGTATGAAGCCCAGTTCAACATCACCTGGCTTGACCGCTCACCTGCCAACAATACCCAGGCACTCGCCGTGAAGCGCGAGTTCTCGGAGGAAACCGGCATCACGACGATTTCCCAACTGGCCGAACGGGCCGGGGAATACACCATATCGGCACCGGCAGACTTCCCCGAGCGGGAGGACGGGTTGCTCGGTTTGGTCCGGGTATACGGTGACAGCTTCAACGAGATGGAAGTCCTGCCTGTCACGCCGGGTCTGAAATACCAGGCGCTCCTGGACGATGAGGCGCAGGTGGTTCTCGCGTTCGGCACCGACGGCCAGATCAGCGGCTACGATCTCGTCCTGCTGGAGGATGATATGGGGCTGTGGCCACCATACAACGTGGCACCGGTGGTCCGGATGGATGTACTGGATGCCTACCCGGAGATCGCGGATATCCTCAATCCCGTCACCGCCACCCTGACCGACGAGGTCCTTTCCGGTCTCAACTGGCAGGTCGACGGCGATGACAAGCTGGAGCCAGCCGACGTCGCGAAGCAATACCTCGAAGACAACGGCTTCCTCGGCGGGTAGTACCGAATCCGGATGATTCATAGCGGGTCACCGGGATCGACCTGCGGTCGCTAGTCTCAGGCACCGGCCGCAGCTGCGGGGCACCGAGACGACGCAGGCTCATCCAATACACTTCCGGCATGCATCCGGATTCGGGGTGACATCGGGAGCGAGCGGCGGGGGAACGCAAGGATCTCTCGACTGCGCTCGAGGTGACGACGGATTTTAGATGGCTGATATGGGGGATATTTGCTGGAACGAGTCCTGGTATGATGGCGGCGCGGGTTACGGCCGGCGCCGCTTTTATTTTGATTGCGGGAACGGGGTCCATTATCGCCACTGGCAAGCACATGACACCACCAACGGCCGGGAGTGCCATTTCCATCCGCGGCCTCACCAAGCGCTATCCGGGTGCAACCAAACCAGCGGTTGACGCCGTTGACCTGGAGATTTCCCCCGGTGAATTCATCGTGCTCCTGGGGCCTTCCGGCTGCGGTAAAACCACGCTGCTCAAGATGATCAACCGGATCTACGAACCTACCTCGGGATCGATCACCATTGACGGGGTAAATGTCCAATCGCTCAACGCGCCCGATCTTCGCCGTCATATCGGGTACGTCATCCAGCAATCCGGCCTGTTCCCCCACATGAAGGTGGCCGCAAACGTTGGCGTTGTGCCAAACCTGCTGAAATGGGACGCACAACGTACGCGTCAACGTGTCGAGGAGTTGCTGGATCTGGTGGGACTGCCGGCCGAAAATTATGCCAACCGGTATCCGGCCCAGCTTTCCGGGGGGGAACAGCAGCGAGTCGGTCTGGCACGGGCGCTGGCAGCAGAACCGCCAACCATGCTGATGGATGAGCCTTTCGGTGCCCTGGATGCCATCACACGAACCCGGCTCCAGGACGAACTGATTCGTATCCATGGCCAGATTTCCCAGACCGTCCTGTTCGTGACCCACGATATCGAAGAAGCTGTGCGACTGGCGGACCGGATCGTGATCATGCGGGACGGCCGGATTGTTCAGGTCGATACCCCGTTGGCCATCTTTTCCGCACCCGCCGATCGTTTTGTGTCTGACCTCATCGGTGCGAACGATATCCTGCGGCGACTGAGCCTGATGCCAGCCAGCATCGCGATGGAGCCACTCAACGGCCTACCGCCCGAGGCAGACATGACAATCGCCAGTGAGGCGTTCCTGCGGGAAGCTTTGGCCAAACTGGTCGAATCGGGTCGGCCCTACCTCACGGTTACCGATGACCGTGGCGAAGCGATCGGGACGCTGAGTATGATGTCGATCCAGCGAGCGGCGGCTCCTCCCGAATCGTCGGATGTGACCTAAGATGGACCTTTCCTATTTCTTCGACCATCTCGACGACATCTGGTCCCTTTCCCTCGAACACCTGCGTATCTCGCTCAGCGCATTGTTGATCGCCATGCCGATCGCCCTGGTGGTCTCGATTGTGGGCGTGTGGTGGCGACCGTCACGGCAACTGGTGCTCTGGATCGTGGGTGCGCTCTATACCGTGCCCAGCCTGGCAATGCTTGCCTTTCTGATTCCCAGCCAGGGGCTGGGGCTTCGGCCAACACTCATTTTGCTGGTGATGTATGCACAGGTCTTTCTGGTGCGGAACACCATCACAGCACTCACCGAAGTCGATGCCTCCACGCTGGAAGCGGCACGGGGCCTCGGGATGACGCCGTTTCAGGTGCTCCGCCGGGTGTGGCTGCCGCTGGCGATGCCCGTGATGTTGGCGGGTGTACGAATTGCCATGATCACGATCATCGGCCTGGCAATCCTGGGTGGCTGGGTAAACGCTGGTGGATTGGGCGAACTCCTCTTTTCGGGAATCAACACCAACAATCCGCCAAAGGTGCTCGCGGGGCTCATTGCCATCGTTCTGCTGGCACTGGGAACGGACCTTATATTGCGGCTGCTGGAATCCCTCACTCCAGTCTCACGCGCCAGGCGAGCCGCGCGCGGATAATCTCACCACAGCGCCCGGGCCAACTGCCCCTGCACCATCTGCAGTCGTGGGTCATCCAGGATCGACCTGCGGTCGATGTCTCGGGCACAGGGCGCCGAGACTACGCAGGGACCTTCCCCACGCACCGCGGATTGCGTATGACCTCCACGCTAAATTAGGGCATGCTCCGTATTCCAAACGAAGACGCGCGGCCCTACAATGCGAGATAGTCGTGATATTCGTCGTGTTCAGGAGGCTGTGTCATGTATGCGATGCGGTGCCGTGTTCTCCCGCGAACGATCTGGTGTGTGACGATCGTGACGTTGCTTCTGGTCACGGCGATCGTGGGCCCCGGTCCGCGCACGTCCGCTCAGGGGCAGTCTCCAGTGTTTTTCACCGTGGCCTCCGGGATCATTACGCCCGGTCCATCCGCATCAACCTGGTACGAGTCGCAGCTGACACTCTCGCCAAACGTGCCGATGGCCGATCCGGCTGCCGGGAACGCGGGGTTCGTGCTGGCGAGCGACGGCGCAATAGCGGTTTCCGATGCGCAGGCGAACCAAACGACGCTGCTGCAGCCCGGCAGCGCCCTGTTCATTTCGCCCGCAGCCAGGCTCACGTTCAACTCCAACGACCATGCGGCTATCGCCTGGCGTCTCGCGGTCGTTCCCGCCGATGCCGCTGCCCCGCTGACCGAGGGAAGCGGCGTGACCTCCCCCATTTCGACCACCGTCGGGGCCGACCCGGCCGCCGGACCGGATGCCGTGCGGGCGATTGAACTGCGGCTCGGCGCATTCGATGCCGGAGCCTCCGCCACGCTCGGGGATGACGGCTGGGCGGTGCCGTTCGTTACCGTGCTGTCCGGAGAAGGGTCACTTGGCGGTAACCTCACGATCCAGGCAGGCCAGGGCTTCGCGCCGACGGATCCCGGCAGCACAGTTGCGATCAGTACGGTCACGGCCCCTGCGGTGATTGGTTCCGTTGCCATGAGCCCAGCACTGGATCCGGGTTCGCTTGGCACATCGGAAGCCACCACCGAAACCGGTGGCGTCACCGGCGAAAGTCAGGCGGCGGCTCCGTCGAGCGATAACTCCGGCACCACCGCGCAACCAACCGAGGCACCGACACCAACGCCAACACCCACCCCCGACACCAGCGACGCCGACGGCGACGGACTGACGGCGGACGAGGAAGCTCGATTGGGTACCAATCCTGCCAACCCCGACACCGATCAGGACGGGTTGAGCGATGGCCAGGAAGTGAACGACTTCGGTACGAACCCGCTTGCGCTCGATACCGACGGTGATGGTGTCACCGATGGCGATGAGGCGTCCGGATCATTTGGCAATATCTCCCCGACCGTGGCCGACAGCGACAACGATGGCTTGAGCGACGGCGACGAGTTGTTCGTCTACCACACGGACCCAACCCAACTCGACACCGATGTCGACGGGGACCTGGACGGCGCGGAAGTCGCCGCCGGAACCGACCCACTGGTGTTGAACGATCGCGATGGCGATCTTCTCGGCGATACCCTGGAGATCAGCTACTTCCACACGAATCCGGACAATCCGGACTCCGATGAGGACCAACTCTCGGATTATTATGAGATATTCGTCACCAACACGGATCCCAATGTCTACGACACGGACGGGGACGGCACCGGTGATGCAGTGGAGAACGCATCCGGCACCAACCCGCTCGATCCGAACAGCCATCCCTGATGGGGCCGTAATGAAGTCTGCGCATTTTCATCGGAACGGTGCAATGCCGATACCCCGGTCACCTCGCGCGAATCGCCAGGTTCGCCTATACAGGATTATTCACGAAGACGCGTGAATAATCCGGGCTCGTAGGGTCGGCCACCAGGGCCGACCTCCGTAGGACATTCGCGTGGTTTCCATCGGAAACTGGCCACGAGGGCCAGTTCTACGAATGGATGGAAGGCGAATTGAGCGGAATGGAAAGACGAAGCACGCGTCTGGTGGCCGGTTTCCTGTGTCATCGTGCGGACACTGACCACTGGCCGTAGCGGCGAGGACCAGTTCTACGAAGGTAATGGTGCATGACGAGCATAGGATCGGTAAGCAGTCTCCAATGAGGATCCTGGATAGCGATGCTACGACACAGGGTGGGAAGAAGTTTCCCACCCTGATGCTATCCATTCTTTGTGATGGAAGTTCGATTAGCTGCGCTTGAGAATGAGGTTCTTCACCCAAACCAGAACTGCCGCGGCGATGGCGGCAACGATGATCGAGGAAATGAGACCGGCATCACCACCGACGAGTCCATCCGTCACCAGGCCCGCGACGAACGCACCCACAAGTCCGAGCACGAGGTCGCCCCAGATGCTGCGATCGGTCTTGGTGATCACCCCAGCCAACCAACCAGCGACGATACCCACAATGATCCAGGAAATAAAGCCCACGTCATTCTCCCTCTCGATGGTTCGCAACGCACCACGTTTCGGCGCGATAGCGATACGTCGTCGTCCACATTCGTGAACGTTTCAATGCTCCCCTTAGGGCAATCCGTGTGCCAGCATGATACTGCGTATGTTCGCATGTCCGCCAATCACGCGAGGGGGAGATCCGGAAAAGGCTGCAGTAGCCGATGACCGGACACAAAGATGTCTCGACTGCGCTCGACATGACGGTTGGTTGTGGGGTGGGTCTATCTCAGCAAGACTGGCATCGGCGGGCTATGGGCTTCGGATGAGCGATGCTGGCCAATCCTACGACTCCTCCCGGGAAGGTGGGGGTCAGGATTGCGGGTCACCGTCCCGATCGGCAGGTTGCCACTCCTGGATACGCCGGAGGGCTTCGGCCCGACCTTCCGGTGTGTCCTCCAGCTCCGATGTGTAGAGCGGGAATGCATCTGATTCGGCAGGCTCGTCGTCGGACTCCAGCATGGGTGCAGGGTCGACATGATCCGCGTCCATATCGTTGGAGGTGACATCTTCCGCAACGTCATCGGGTTCCGGTCCGGATTCCTCTTCTTCGGCGCCCTCCGTGTCAAGCGCGCTGGGAGGAACATCGTCGTCGGTCAAGTGTTCCTGGACAGGATCGTTTGCCGTGGTGTCAGGTTCAGCGAAAGATACGTCATCCTCCGGGACGCCCAGGTCATCGGAAATCTCCGGGCTGGTTGCCGACACCCCGTCCAGAGCATCTGACTCCGGGTCTACGAAATCGGCCTCAGGCAAATCCTCAATGGAGGAAACCGCATCCCCGGATATGGAGGCCAGCGATTCCTCCCGGCGCTCTTCAACATCAAAGTCGTCATCCGTGACCTCTGAAAACAGGCCGGCATAGGCCGAGGACTCCTCGGGTTCCTGCTCGTCTTCGGGTCGATGAAGCTGATACTTCGCGTACCGGGCGGTGTATTCGCCGGATTCCTGAGCCTCCGGGAATTCCGGTCCGAAATCGTGATCGTCGCCCCCTTCCGCCACCATCACGGGTTCAGCCGAATCGTTCGTGACCAAAGGAGCAGCGGGAACGCGGGCTCCTGCCGATTTCGGCGCTGGAGACTTCAAGGCGTTCGCTGGCTGCCGAGGAGGAAGCACACCGAAGGTGCCGTAGCGGCCAACAAAAAACCAGGACCAGGCGGCCACCGCAAGCAAAATTAGCCCGAAGCAGGTCCAGCCGACGATGGCGCCAGCGGAATCTCCCGGGTCAATCAGGATGACAAGAAAGGTGATGAGTACCAGGAGGACTCCGGAGGTGGCAATGACGGCGCCAAGTGCAGAGATAAACCGTCGCCAGGCCAACCGTGCCATCAGGACATCGGCACCCTGAGGACCGTCGTCTTCGGTGGACTGATATCGCAAACCGGGACCAAACATGCGGATCGCCCAGCCGAGCAACATCAATGTTGCCCCGTACCCCGTGCCGAATACGACGTAATCCACACCGTCTCCCATTACCCTGTCGTGACGATCCGTGCCTGAAGCGTCAACAGCCGTTCATCTCTCCAGCGTGAAGTCTACAGCGGAACCAATACCTGAAACACATGAACGTACGTGTAATATGAAATCCCTGCAAACGCGTCGGCATGGGATCAGGCCATCAACCTGCCCGGCGCAGATGGCCAAGGATGGAGTCGCTTGAGCGTTGGCAAGACATCAGGATGCACGTCATCCGGACGCGGCATCGTCCGGGGCCTCGAACCGGTACCCCATACCTGGATAGGTGGTGATGAGCTCCTTGCTGGATTCGTCCGGCTCGAGCTTGGCGCGTAACCGGCTGACCCACGTCCGCAAGTAATGGGTCTCGTTCCGGTACTCTGGGCCCCATATGCGCGTCAGCAACTCCCCATGCATCATCACCCGGCCAGCGTTGCCCGCCAGTTGTGAAAGCAACGCCCATTCCGTGCGACTGAGGCGAACTTCCTCGTCATGCACCATGACCGTGCGACGCTCGAGGTCGATCCTGACGCCAGGGAAACGCAGTTCCGGTTGGCTACCGGTGACCGCGACGCCTGCGGTGCGGCGGAGGACAGCGGCAATGCGCGCTTCCAGCTCGTCCGGGTTGAACGGCTTGGTGACGTAGTCGTCGGCACCGCTTTGCAAGCCTCGCAACTTGTCCGCATCTCCACCACGGGCAGTCAGCATGACCACCGGGACCTGGCTCTGCTGGCGAATGCGGCGGAGCGTTTCAAAGCCGTCCATCTCCGGCATCATCACGTCCAGCACGACGAGATCCGGCACATTCTCCCGCATGATGTCGAGCGCTTCCTGACCGTGAGAGGCGGTAAGCACCTCGTATCCATCGAGCCGCAGTTTCGCCCTCACCAACCGTACGACTGGCGGTTCATCGTCAACAACCAGAATCAGGAACTTTCTGAAGGGTGTCATTGCCTACTTCCCGACTTTTCACGATCCCGCAACCACTCCCGCTCAATCGGGAGATCGATAATGAATGTCGAGCCTTTCCCTGGTCCTGGAGATGTGGCGTGGATGCGGCCGCCCTGCGCCACGGCAAGCAGGCGGCTGAGATACAATCCCAGCCCCATCCCCCGGACGGTAGGATCAGCGCCGGGTCGTCGGAAACGCTCGAAGACACTCGCGACATGCTCGGCCGCAATTCCCAACCCTTCATCCCGCACAAGGATGGAAACCCATTCGTCATCGTGTCGGGTGCTGGTGGAGATGATGCCGCCGTTTGGCGAATATTTCACCGCATTCTCATACAGATTCCGAAGGATCTGCTTCAGGAGCTCAGGATCGCCAGCCGCCAGCGGAACCCCTGACGGCACATCGATCCTGAAATCAAAACCCGGGGTGCGACCCTGAAAATCATCGATGACCGACTGAACGAGCGGTGCGATGAGGATAGGTTCGGAGTCGGCCTGGAACCTGCCCGCCATGATCTCGGACACCCGGAGCAGGTTCGAGAGCATGCGATCCAGCCGTCCGCTCTCCACCACGATGTCTTCCAGCAATTCCTGACGCGTTTGACTGTCCAACGCATCACCCTGCCCCAACAGCAAATGCGCGCCGCCGTGAATGGCCGTCAGCGGTGTACGGAATTCATGAGATATGAGCGACAGGAAATCGTCCTTGATCTGTTCGGCGGCCCGGATGCGCGAGACATCCTGCAGCACGACCACAGAACCGACAATGGCACCATTTCCGGAACGCAGCGGGGCGGACTGAACCAGCACCGGAATGTTCTCCTGATGGCTGGTGGAGAGGACCAATTGACGATTGCCAAGTTTCTCCCCCCTCAAGGCACGCACACCGGGGTGCATGGTGCGGGGTAACGGGACACCCTCATCATCCTGCCAGGAAAAATCCCGACCCACTTCCGGGAGACAGCCGGGTTCCGCGATATCACCGTAGATCATCGCCATCGCGGCAGAATTCGCCAGATCCACATGGGCATCGGGCGCGCCCATGACGAGCACACCGGCCGGCAACGTATTCAGGATGTCACGAAGTCGCGACAGTTGCTCTTCCGCCTGTTGTTGACCGCGCTCGACCGTCCGGTACAAGCGGGCCCGGTCGATGGCCGCAGCCGCATGATCCGCCAGAATACGCAGGGCAACGATGTCGTCTTCGGTAAAGTGATCTCTGTCTTCGGGATCGGCGAGGTAGATATTGCCCAGCGCCTGCCCATTAAGCCGGATGGGAACCCCGACGAGCGCCTGCATCTGCGGATGATGCGCGGGAAATCCCACAGCGCGTGGATGCCGGGCGATATCGCGCACCAGCAGCGGGGTGTCATCGTCCATCAGGGCACCCAGCAAGCCGTGTCCTTCGGGAATGGGTCCCAGCTCTGCCACCTCCTCCGCTGACATGCCGGAAACCAGGAGGCGAGCGATGTGCCCATCCTCCCCGGCGACACCCAACGCGGCATATTTTGCCGGGACAACGGTGCGTGAGAGATCGACGATGCGTTGCAGGACGGGTTCCAGGCGCACTTCGGAGGCAACCGCCAGGGCGGCCTCATAGGCGGCGATGAGGGCAAGACCCTGCACGGTATTCGAGATTTGCCGATCCTGACGACCGGGAACTTCGTCGTTGGCCACGTCTTCTCCATACGCTTGCCTGGTTCTCACCACCGGCTGCGCATAGCGTAAGACAAGTTC
>Ga0182745_1005240_pt1 | contig 10624 bp, 7 predicted proteins | sample eDN3rd30CKraftBY_FD_128523 | JGI IMG/M metagenome (GOLD analysis project Ga0182745, IMG submission 128523) | Enriched backyard soil microbial communities from Emeryville, California, USA - eDNA 3rd pass 30_C Kraft BY (version 2) (version 2) | ecosystem: Environmental > Terrestrial > Soil >... | reverse complement strand
TCTTTTGCTACTGCAACATAATCTTCTTCTAATGATCCTGCCACATTTGCAATAATCGGTACATCAAATTGACTTAACCATGGTAACTCCTCACCCATTACTTTCTTTAAACCTGGGTTCTGAAGACCAATTGCATTTAACATACCAGAAATTGTTTCTGCTACACGCGGTGTCGGATTTCCAAATCGAGGCTCTGTTGTTGTTGCTTTTATCATAATTGCCCCGAGCTCACTCAAATCATATAGATTACTATATTCGCGTCCGAATCCAAAACATCCAGAAGCAGGTATAATAGGATTCTTTAGGTTTAATCCTGGAAGCTCTACTTGAAGTTTGCTCATATTACTACCTCCCCTGTCTTAAATACTGGTCCATCTGTACATACTTTTTTGTAACTATATCCAGTTGGATCATCAGCAGTATGACAAACACACGCAAAGCATGCGCCAATCCCACAACCCATTCTTTCTTCTAAGGAAATAAATACTTTTTTATCTGGAAAGGTATTTTCGAGATTTTTTAACATAGGTGTTGGTCCGCATGCGTACATAACGTCAAAGTCTAGGTTCTTTTGTAAAATGACGTCTGTTACAAATCCCTTTGTACCATACGATCCATCCACTGTTGCCACATGTGTTTCACCAAGTGCCGCAAATTTCTCTTCATAAAAAGCTACCGAAGCTGTTTGAAATCCTAATACAGTAATAACCTTTATCCCTCGTTCAACTAAACGATTCGCTAATTCATATAAAGGAGGAACACCAATTCCACCACCTACTAAAATGGCCGTTTGCCCAAAGGTTGTTTCTTCTACTGGGAAGCCATTACCTAGAGGACCGAGAATATCAACACTCTCTCCTTGTGACTTTTGAGCAAGTAGCTTTGTTCCTGCTCCTTCAGCTCGATAAATCATCGTGAATGTATTATTTTCTTGATTAATTCGACAGATGCTAATTGGACGTCTTAGTAGGGGAGCTGATAAATCATTTACTTTAATATGTACAAATTGACCTGGTTGCTTCATTTCAGCAGTAAGCTCACCTGTTAAGGTGAGCTCCATAATATGTTCAGCTAATTCTTTCTGTTCCACTACTGTACAGATTTCATTTTTAATCATATTAATACAGCCTCCGGTTGTTTTTCGCTCTTTTCCATTGCCTCAGCAGAGAATGTCATAGACTCTACTACACGAAGAATGGCTTCTGCGGTATCTAAGGAAGTTAAGCAAGGAACCCCATTTTCCACGGATTCACGTCTGATACGGAAACCATCTCTTGCTGGCTGGCTACCTTTTGAGAAGGTATTAATGACAAACTGCGCTTGACCATTTCGAATGACATCAATTAAGGTAGTGCCTTCTTCACCAATCTTTTCCACTACTTGAACAGGAATTTGGTTATTTTGTAGGAATTCAGCAGTACCTCTTGTTGCTTTTAAGCTATAGCCAATATTGACAAAGCGTTTCGCAAGCTGCAATGCTTCTTCCTTATCCTTATCTCCTATTGTCATTAGCACGGTTCCAAATGTTTTAATCTGCATACCTGAAGCAATTAAGCCTTTGTAAAGTGCCTTTTCTAAGGTGATATCTTTCCCCATTACTTCTCCAGTAGATTTCATTTCTGGTCCTAATGTGATATCTACTCGACGTAATTTTGCAAAGGAGAATACAGGAACTTTTACATATACTCCTGTTTTTTCTGGTACTAAGCCTGAATTGTAGCCTTGTTCTTTTAGTGAATTCCCTAAGATTACATTTGTTGCAATTTTTGCCATTGGTACGTTCGTAATTTTACTTAAGAAAGGAACTGTTCTACTTGAACGAGGATTTACCTCTAGAACATACACGTCACCTTTAGATACTACATATTGGATATTTAATAATCCAACGATATTCAATCCTTTTGCCAGTCTTGTTGTATAATCTACTAATGTTTCTTTTATTTCTTTTGATAAACTTTGTGGCGGATATACTGCAATCGAATCTCCTGAGTGAACACCTGCTCGCTCGATATGCTCCATGATTCCAGGAATTACTACATCTGTTCCATCACAAATCGCGTCTACTTCAATTTCTTTCCCTGTTAGATAACGGTCGATCAAGATCGGCTGGCCAGGGCTTGCTTTTACGGCGTTCTCCATATAAGGAATTAATTCTTCATCTTTATAAACAATTTGCATCGCTCTTCCACCAAGTACATAAGAAGGTCTTACCAGCACTGGATAGCCAATATTATTTGCAACGACGATTGCCTCTTCTACTGTTAATGCAGTTTTTCCTTTTGGTTGTGGAATCCCTAAATTACGTAAGCTTTGTTCAAATTTATCCCGATCTTCTGCACGATCTAAATCTTCTAAGCTAGTTCCTAATATTTTTATCCCACGCTCTGCTAATGGACCTGCAAGATTGATAGCTGTTTGCCCACCGAATTGAACGACTACTCCTTCTGGTTTTTCCAAATCGATAATATGCATGACATCTTCAATTGTTAATGGCTCGAAGTATAACTTATCAGAAATACTAAAGTCTGTTGAAACCGTCTCTGGGTTATTATTAATAATGATTGCTTCATAGCCAGCTTCTTTAATTGCCCATACAGAGTGAACCGTTGCATAGTCAAACTCAATCCCCTGACCTATTCGTATTGGTCCAGAACCTAGTACGACAATACTTTTCTTCTCTGTTACTACAGACTCATTCTCTTCCTCATACGTTCCATAATAGTAAGGTGTTTCCGATTCAAATTCTGCAGCACATGTATCTACCATTTTGTACACTGGAATTAGACCAACTTCTTTTCTCCAATTGTACACTTCTAATTCTGACGTATTCCAAAGTTTCGCAAGCTGGATATCAGCAAATCCTTTTTCTTTTGCTTTCTTTGCAAAATCATAATCAAATGGATGATTCGCCAGTTCTTTTTCCAGAGTGATGATTCCTTTAAGCTTATAAAGGAAGAAGAGATCAATCTTGCTCCATTCATGAATGGTTTCCATGCTTACTCCTCTATTAAGAGCTTCTGCTATATAGAATAAGCGTTCATCTCCAGCCACTCGAATTCTTTTTTCTAATAATTCATCACTTGTTTCATTCGCTGCATTTAATGCGAAGTGGTATACTTTTGCTTCCAAAGAGCGAATAGCCTTTAATAAGGACTCTTCGAATGTTCGTCCTATCGCCATTACTTCTCCAGTTGCTTTCATTTGCGTTCCTAAGTTACGTTTAGCTGATTCAAATTTATCAAATGGGAAGCGTGGAATTTTACTTACTACATAGTCTAATGCTGGTTCAAAGCTTGCATATGTTTTTCCAGTTACAGGATTCATCATTTCATCTAAAGTTAATCCTACCGCAATTTTGGCTGCTAGTTTCGCAATCGGATAACCTGTAGCTTTACTTGCTAAAGCAGAGGAACGGCTTACCCTTGGATTTACTTCGATAATATAGTATTGAAAGCTGTCTGGATCTAATGCCAATTGTACGTTACAGCCACCTTCAATTTTTAGTGCACGAATGATTTTCAGTGAAGTATTTCTAAGCATTTGATATTCACGATCACTTAATGTTTGGCTAGGTGCGACTACAATACTATCACCTGTATGAATTCCAACCGGATCAATATTTTCCATATTACATACAACAATTGCGTTATCATTGCTGTCTCGCATTACTTCATATTCGATTTCTTTAAAGCCAGCAATACTTTTTTCCAATAAACATTGAGTTACAGGGCTATTTTTCAAACCGCTTGTTACAATTTCATCTAGTTCCGCATCATTATGGCATATACCTCCACCTGTTCCACCTAATGTGAAGGCAGGTCTTACGATTACTGGATACCCAATTCTCTCTACAAAAGCTTTCGCTTCCTCCATGTTATGTATAATGTCACTATCTGGTACTGGCTCCCCTAGTTCATTCATTAATTGGCGGAAAAGGTCACGGTCTTCTGCTTGTTGGATTGCCGACAATTTTGTTCCTAGTACCTCTACTCCACATTCTTCTAGTACACCTGCTTCTGATAATTCTACAGCAAGGTTTAACCCTGTTTGACCACCTAGTGTTGGCAAAATAGCATCTGGTCTTTCTTTACGAATAATTCGGCTCACAAATTCTAGTGTTAGTGGTTCAATATATACTTTATCTGCCATTTCTGTATCAGTCATAATAGTTGCAGGGTTAGAGTTTACTAGGATTACACGATATCCTTCTTCCTTTAATGCTATACAGGCTTGTGCACCTGCATAGTCAAATTCTGCTGCTTGCCCGATAATGATTGGACCTGATCCGATTACTAAAATACTATTAATATCTTTACGCTTTGACATATGCTGCACCTTCCTGTCTGTTAGTTTGTATCATTTCCATAAAACGATCGAATAAATAGTTAGCATCTTCTGGTCCTGGGGATGCTTCTGGGTGATATTGTACGGTAAATGCTGGATATTCTTTATGCTTTAATCCTTCAATTGTTCCATCATTTAACGCAATATGAGTAACTTCTAAGTCTGTATGTTTAATAGATTCTTCTTCGACTGTATAACCGTGATTTTGAGAAGTTAAGGATACTTTTCCTGTTAATAAATCTTTTACTGGATGATTGGAACCTCTATGTCCGAATTTCATCTTTTCTGTGTTTGCTCCACTTGCAAGGGCAAATAATTGGTGACCTAAGCAAATTCCGAACATTGGTACTTTTCCAATAATTCCTTTTATCGTTTCAATTGCTTCTGGTACATCCTTCGGGTCCCCAGGTCCGTTAGAAAGCATGACACCATCAGGATTTAATTGAAGTATCTCACTTGCTGTTGTATTGTAAGGTACAACAATCACATCACAATCTCGTTTATTTAACTCTCGTAAAATACCATGCTTCATTCCGTAGTCTACTAGAACCACTCTTGCTCCTCTTCCAGGACTAGGATATGGTTTCTTTGTTGATACTTGCTTCACTTGATCTGTCGGAAGACTCGTTCCTTTTAAGCTTGCAATTACTTCCTCTACATTAGCCTCGATACTACAAATAGCTCCTTTTAACGTTCCGTATTGGCGAATAATACGTGTAAGCTTTCTTGTATCAATGCCTGCAATTCCAGGTATATTTTTTTGCTTAAAATACTCATCAAGTGATAATTGGTTTCTCCAGTTGGAAGGAAAATCACACACTTCCTTTACAATAAATCCATGTATTGCTGGTGTGATGGATTCAAAATCGTCACGATTTATTCCATAATTTCCAACAAGTGGATATGTTAATGTCACGATTTGTCCACAGTAGGAAGGATCTGAAAGAATTTCTTGATAGCCTGTCATTCCCGTATTAAAAACTACTTCCCCTACTTTTTCTGTATCTGCTCCAAAACCTTCACCAATCAACACAGTTCCATCTTCAAGAATTAATTGTTTTTTCATGCGTACACACTTTCCTCTCTCCAAGCAATCTTTCCGCCAACTATTGTTGCAACTGGCCAACCTTGACACTCCATACCAGCAAATGGTGTATTTCTACCTTTTGATAAGAATGTTTCTGGATCTATTGCTTTCGTTTCTTCTATGTCTACAATCACTAGATCTGCTACTTTTCCTTGTTCTAATCTTCCTGCCTCTAATTTAAAGGCTTGTGCTGGTTTAACTGTTAAATAATCAACTAATTGTTTTAATGTCATTAATCCTTTTTTTACAAAGTTTGTATAAAGAAGTGGGAAGGCAGTTTCTAGACCTACAATACCAAATGGTGCCAGTTGAATACTTTGTGCTTTTTCCTCTGCTGTATGTGGGGCATGGTCTGTTGCAATAAAATCAATCGTTCCATCTAGCAATCCTTCTATTAACGCTTCTCTATCCTCTTTTCCTCTTAATGGAGGATTCATTTTGTAATTTGTATCAATGCTAGGAATATCCATATCTGTTAATAAAAGATGATGTGGTGTAACTTCTGCTGTTACCTGTATACCAGCTTTTTTTGCATCTCTTACAACTCGCACCGATTCTTTTGTACTGATATGACAAACATGATAATGACATCCTGCTGCTTCAGCTAGAAGAACATCTCTTGCAATTTGAACAGATTCGCAAACACTTGGAATCCCGTTCAACCCGTTTGCCTTAGAGAATTCTCCTTCATGGACACACCCTTTATTGATTAAGCTATTATCTTCACAGTGTGCCACAATTGCCATGTCTAAAGCTGCTGCTTTCTTCATTGCTTCTAACATTTTCCCTGCTTCCTGAACTCCAACACCGTCATCTGTGAAGGCAAATGCTCCTAGCTCTTTAAGAGCTGCAAAATCTGTCAGTTCTTCCCCCAATTGACGAATCGTAATGGAGGCATATGGTAAAACATGCACATTTGCTGTTTCTTTAATTCGTTGATTTAAGTTATGTAGATGTTCCACTGTATCAGGAACTGGTCTCGTATTAGGCATATTTGCAATGGTAGTAAATCCACCTCTTGCAGCAGCCATCGTTCCTGTTGCAATCGTTTCTTTCTTTTCTCCACCTGGTTCTCTTAAGTGGACGTGCAAATCAATAAATCCTGGGGATACAAGCTTTCCTTTCGCATCAATGACTTCGTCGGCCTGCTCCTCGATATTTGCTGCGACTTTTTGTATTACTCCCGCTTCTACTAGGATATCTTTTACTTCTAATTCCCCTTGTTTATTGAGCAACTGGCCATTTTTGATTAGTATTGACATGCTTGTTTCCCCCTTTAGTTGATTGTAATGATCTTTTTAAAATACTCATGCGAACGTAAACACCATTTTCCATTTGTTTAAAAATTCTTGATCGGTCACATTCTACCAATCTATCTGCAATTTCTACATCTCTATTTACTGGTGCTGGATGCATAATAATGCTTCCAGGTTTCATTCTTTTTTCGCTTTCGACTGTCAGTCCATATTGACGATGATATGTATTCTTATCAAAGGACTTATCGTCCCCCTGATGTCTTTCATGCTGTATTCTTAGAAGCATGACAACATCAGATGTTTCAATCGCTGTATCAATATCCTCATAATTTGCATCTTGGAGAACTGTTTCATCAAACCATTCTTTTGGTCCAGAGAAAACAACATTTGCGCCTAGTCTTGTTAATGCATCTGCATTAGACCTTGCAACACGGCTATGACGAATATCACCTATGATACTAACTTTTAAACCATGGAAGCTTTGGAATTCCTGCTGTATTGTCAAAAGATCTAGAAGTGATTGCGTTGGATGATGGCCACAACCATCTCCAGCATTTATTACTGGGATATTTACTTTTCCAACTAGTTCATCAAAATAACGATCTTTTTCATGTCGAATGACAACTGCATGAACTCCTATTGATTCTAGCGTTCGCACGGTATCGTATAGTGATTCTCCTTTTACTACACTAGAAGTAGTTGTTTCAAATGGAATGACTTCAAGACCTAACTTTCTTTCTGCCATTTCAAAACTGCTTTTTGTTCTTGTGCTGGCTTCGAAAAAAAGATTTGCAACAAAACATTTATTTATCGGATTCCACTTTTCCCCATTCGCAAAGTTTTGTGCATCTTTTAAGATTTCTTGAATTTCTGTAACGGTTAACTCAGTTGTTGTTAGCAAGTTTTCCATTGTTCTACCTCCCATTTGTAGGTGTAAAAAAGACGCCCTAACCATTTCGTTAGGGCGTCAAAAGATTCTGAATAGTCTCTATAGGATTAGCGAGTTAATACCCTCGCATCCTAACTAGCTTATTCCTTTTGATCACCCTTATAAGTCTCTCTGAACTTGTTTAAAAGGTGTTACTTAATTTGCTTGATCTTCTTTTTTTACTTTTTCTCTACCAGGTAAAACCACATTTAGAATAATTCCTAAGATAGCTGCTAATGCCATTCCTTCTAATACAAATCCTTTTCCTGCTTCATAATTTCCGATATGAAGAGAAAGTCCACCGATTCCTGTTACCAAGATGACAGAAGCTATAACAAGGTTTCGATTATTATTGAAGTCTAATTTTGATTCTACTATTATTCTCAAACCTGATGATGCGATTATCCCGAATAAGAGAATGGATACGCCCCCCATAACTGGTGTTGGAATAGATTCAATTAATGCAGTTATTTTACCAATGAATCCAAAGATGATGGCAAACACTGCAGCTCCACCTAGGACATAGACACTAAACACACGTGTGATTGCAAGAACTCCGATGTTTTCTCCATAAGTCGTTTTTGGAGGTCCTCCCATTAAGGAAGAAATAAGTGTTGCTGTTCCGTCTCCTAATATACTTCTGTGTAAACCAGGGTCTTTAATATAATCCTTACCTACTACATTTCCTAATACTAACTGATGCCCAATATGCTCTGTTATGGTTACTACTGCGACAGGAATAAACAGACCTAATATTACCATTGTGAAATTAACATCATAATCGACAAACGGGAAGATAAAATCTGGCATTGAAAACCACGGTGCATCAATTACTCCTTGGAAATCAACAACTCCTACTAGTAAGGCATAAATATACCCTACTATAATCCCTGCAAGTATTGGGATAAAGCTCAGAACTCCTTTACCATAGATGGTGAAGATGATCGTTGCTAGTAATGTTACAAGTGCAACGGATAGATAAAGTAAACTATATTTCTGATCAGCTGTTCCATTAGCTTCGTACATTGCTTGATTTACTGCAGTGGTTGCTAATGCTAAACCAATTACCATGATGACAGGTCCAACTACGATTGGTGGCAAGAGATTCATAATCCAGCGGTATCCTGCTCCCTTAATAATTAGAGCAATGATTCCGTATACTAATCCAGCAATAAATGTTCCAATCATGGCTGCACCAGGTCCACCTGCTGTTTTTGCCGCAATAACAGGTGCGATAAAAGCAAAGGAAGAACCTAAGTAAGCAGGTACTTTAAATTGTGTGATTAAAAGAAAAGCTATTGTACCAAGTCCACTTGAAATAAGTGCTACTGCAGGGTTAAGACCAATTAAGTATGGTACTAAAATAGTTGCGCCAAACATGGCAAATAAGTGCTGTATGCTCAATGTAATCCACTGTATAGCAGTGGGTTTTTCTTTAATTCCTAGTAAAGGTTTTACTTCATTCATTTGTGTCTCCTCTTTCTGTAAAAATAACGATGAATAGTATAATAGCTTCTTTAGTATCCCCTAGTATAAAAATAAACCCCTTTTCTGCGTAGCAAAAAAGGGGTTTTAGACAGTCTCCAACAGACATCTATTCAAAAACTCCCCTTTTCAGCCTCACAGGACTGTGTTTAAAAGGGCACTATTTAATTATCAAAAATATTTACTTCATCATGACCATCTACTTCTTGTAGTTCAACCACAATCTTTTCTGAACTAGAAGTAGGAATATTCTTTCCAACATAATCGGCTCTTATTGGTAGCTCTCTATGCCCTCTATCAACTAGTACTGCTAATTGAATAGAACCTGGTCTTCCTAAGTCCATTAATGCATCCATACCAGCACGAACTGTTCGACCAGTATATAAGACATCATCCACTAAAACGACTTTCAATCCATGTATATCTACAGGAATATCTGAACCCTTAACTAAAGGTTCCTCATTTTTTGTCTTAGTAGATAAGTCATCGCGGTAAAGAGTTATATCTAATTCACCAACTGCAATTGACTTTCCTTCAATTTGTGCAATTCTTTCAGCTAGTCGATTGGCTATATAGATTCCTCTTGTTTTGATACCAACAAGGATACAATCTTCAATCCCTTTATTTTTCTCGATGATTTCATGTGCAATTCTTGTTAATGCTCGCCTAATTGCTTGGTCATCTAGTACAAGAGCCTTTTTCGACATCGCGTTCACCATCCATACTATGCTTATTTCATAAAATAAAAATGTCCTCCCAACCTTTAGGATGAGAGGACATACGTGTTTTTAAACATAGTTATTCTACAATAACTATTAACCGTTTCCTTCTCAACCTCACAGGATTGATTTAAAGGACTTATTCAACTAAATTAATCTTATAATAACCCTATATCCTTGTCAACGATTATTTTGAATAATATCCAAAAGTTCGACATATTCCTTTGGAAGTGGTGCCTCAAATTCTAAATATTCCCCTGTACGTGGGTGCTCAAAGCCTAATATTCCTGCATGTAATGCTTGTCCACCAATATCTAATGTTTTTCTTGGTCCATACTTTGGATCTCCAACTAGTGGGAAACCAATGTATTTCATATGGACACGAATTTGGTGAGTACGCCCAGTTTCTAGCTGACACTCAATAAATGTAAATTCATCCATTCTTTCTATTACATGAAAGTGGGTAACTGCATGCTTCCCATTGTCTACAACCGTCATACTTTGACGATCTTTAGGATCTCTTCCAATAGGTGCATCAATTGTGCCATAATCATGAGGGATGGAACCATGTACTAAAGCCTTATATTTTCTTGTAACAGTCTTTTCTACTAATTGATTCACAAGGCTTTCATGAGCTACATCATTTTTTGCTACCATTAATAAACCAGATGTATCTTTATCAATACGATGAACAATTCCTGGTCTCATTACGCCATTAATGCCTGATAGGTCCTTACAATGTGCCATAAGTCCATTAACTAAAGTTCCTGTTGTATGTCCAGGCGCAGGATGAACGACCATTCCT
>Ga0182745_1005238_pt1 | contig 10626 bp, 8 predicted proteins | sample eDN3rd30CKraftBY_FD_128523 | JGI IMG/M metagenome (GOLD analysis project Ga0182745, IMG submission 128523) | Enriched backyard soil microbial communities from Emeryville, California, USA - eDNA 3rd pass 30_C Kraft BY (version 2) (version 2) | ecosystem: Environmental > Terrestrial > Soil >... | reverse complement strand
CGCTGCAGCAGTTCGGCGGCGATGCCGCGCTGGGCCAGGATGCGCCCCGACGCCATGCACACCTGGCCCTGGTGCAGCCAGGCGCTGAAGGCGGCGTTGGAGGCGGCGAGATCGAGGTCGGCGTCTTCCAGGATCATCAAGGTGTTCTTGCCCCCCAGTTCCAGCGAAACCTTCTTCAGGTGCTCGCCGCACAGCGACGCCACCTTGCGGCCGGCGGCGGTGGAGCCGGTAAAGGCCACCATGCCGATGGCCGGATCGATGCAGATGGCGATGCCGGCATCGGCGTCGCCCGGCAGGATGTGCAGCAGGCCGGCGGGCAGGCCGGCTTCCTCGAACAGGCGCGCGATCAGCACGCCGCCGCTGACCGCGGTTTGCGGGTCGGGCTTGACGATCACGGCATTGCCGGTGGCCAGGGCCGGCGCCACCGCGCGCATCGACAGGATCAGCGGATAGTTGAACGGAGAGATGATGCCGACCACGCCGTGCGGCACGCGGCGCGCGTAGCTCAGGCGTCCCGGATTGCTGGGCAGGACGATGCCGGGCGCCTCGGTCAGCATGGCGGCGGCGACGTTCAGGCAATTGATCGAAGAGCGCAGCTCGCCTTCCGCCTTGGCGCGCAGGGCGCCGCTATCGCGCATGATCCATTCCGCCAGTTCGTTCCGGTGCTGTTCGATCAGGTTGATGACGCGGCGGAATATCGCGGCCTTTTCCTCCAGCGACACGGCGGCCCAGGCGCGCTGCGCCTTCGTGGCCTTTAGCGCCGAGATGGCGACATCCTCGGCTTCGGCCTTGCCGACCTGCGCCAATACCTTGCCGGTGGCTTTCTCGATCACGTCCTGGGCGCCGGCCTTGCCGCTGCGCCAGGTGCCGTCGAATATCTTGCCGTGCCAGTGTTCGTTCAATAGTCCATTGCTCATGATGTCTTTCCTCAGGTCGAAGCGGGCGCCGCTGGCGCATGATGTGCCCCGTGTTTCAATCGGCGAATCTTTCCAGATGGTGTTCGGCATCGCCAAACTGCTGCGCGATCATGGTCAGGCGCCGATGGGCATGGCTGATCATCATCTCGTCCGACATGCCCATCGCTCCTTGCAGTTGCACGGTTTCCTGGCTGCTGCGGCGGCAGGCGTCGGCGATGCGGATCTTGGCAGCGGACACCAGGCGGCGGCGCTCGGCCGTATCCAGTCCGGCATCCATCCTGGCGCACACCAGGCAGGCCATCGATTGCGCTTGCTCCAGGTCGATGAACAAATCGACCATGCGGTGCTGCACGGCTTGAAAGCTGCCGATCGCAACACCGAACTGTTTGCGGGTCTTCAGGAATTCCAGCGTGGACTGATAGGCCAGGCGCAAGACCCCGACGGCCTCGGCGCATAGCAGCGCGGTAGCGTAATCGACCACCTCCTCCACCAGCGGCAGCGCCTGGCCGGCATGGCCAAGCAAGGCATCCGGCGCCAGGACGACCCGGTCGAAGCGAATGTCGGCCCCGGGCAGATCGTCCGCCGTGTGGAATTCCCGCAGGGTTACCCCCGGGGTATTGGCCGGCACCAGGAACAGGCACAGGCCATGCTCGGCATCGGTCTCGCCTTCAACCCGCGCCGTCACCACCAGCAGGTCGGCGCAAGCGCCATGCAGCACCACGCTCTTGGCGCCGTCCAGCTGCCAGCCTGCGCCGCTGCGGCGCGCGCTGGTGGCGCAATACGCCAGATCGTAGCGGGCATCCCTTTCGAGGTGGGCGAAGGCCAGCTTGAGTTCGCCCGCCGCGACCGCCGGCAGGATGGCGCGCTTTTGCTCGTCCGACCCGGCGCGCAGTACGAATTGCGCGCCCAGGCCCAAGGTCGCCAGATAGGGTTCGACCACCAGCGCCTCGCCCAGCGCTTCCATGACGTTCATCATGTCGACCATGCCGCCGCCAAAGCCGTCGTACTCCTCCGGCAAGGGCAGGGCCAGCAAGCCGATCTCGGCGAGCCCGGTCCACACCGGCGGACTATGGCCGTTGCCTGACGCGAGGATGCGCGTGCGCGCGGCAAAGTCGTATTCATTGGCCAGGAAGCGCCGCAGCGCGTTGGCCAATTGTTGTTGCTCCAGATCGTAGTCGAAGTTCATGCAGGCACCTTTCGTTCGCACGCGCCGTCACGGGAGGGAAGCTTGTTGGGGACGTTGGCCATGGCTATAAGCCCAGAGTGAGCTTGGCGATGATGTTGCGCTGGACTTCGTCGGTGCCGCCGGCGATGGTGAGCTTGCGCAGATTGAAATAGCGCGGCGCCAGCGCCGCCATCAAGGCGTCGTGCTCGTCCATGGTGGTGTCCGGGCCGGTGCCGCGCTGGCCATGCGGACCGGCGGCCTGCAGCATCAGCTCGGAGATCTGCTGCTGGATCGCCGTGCCTTTCAGCTTGAGCAGCGATACTTCCGCCCCTGGCGCCCGGCCGCTGCGCACCATGCGGTCCAGGTAGCGCAGGTTGGTGATTTCCAGCGCCATCAATTCCACCTCGACCCGGCTGACGCGATCGCGAAAGCGCGGGTCATCCAGCAAGCGGCGTCCGCGCGTTACCGTGCGCGCCGCCAATTCCTTGAGCTCGGACAGCTGGCGCTTGGATGTGCCGACCCGGCCGGCGTTCAGGCGCTCGTAGTTGAGCAGGTATTTCGCCACTTCCCAGCCCTGGCCTTCCTGGTGCACCAGGTTTTCCACGGGGACTCGCACCTGGTCCAGGAATACTTCGTTGACCTCGTGGCTGCCATCCATCAGGATCACCGGGCGCACCGTGATGCCGGGCGTGGCCATGTCGATCAACAGGAAGGAAATGCCTTCCTGGCGCTTCTTCGGCTTGGGATCGGTACGCACCAGGCAAAACATCCAGTTGGCCCAATGGGCCTGGGTGGTCCAGAGCTTGTGCCCGCTCACCACGTAGTGGTCGCCGTCGCGCACGGCCCGGGTTTGCAGCGCCGCCAGATCGGAGCCGGCGCCGGGTTCCGAATAGCCCTGGCACCAGAAATCCTCGCCGCTGTAGATAGGCGGGAGGAAGCGCTGCTTTTGTTCCGGCGTGCCGAAGGCAATCAATACCGGCGCGCAAAACATCAGCGACAATCCAGGCAATTGCGGCGTGCCGGCGTAGCCGCATTCGTCCTCGAAGATATAGCGCTGCACCGCGTCCCAGCCGGTGCCGCCCCATTCGACCGGCCAGTGCGGCGCGATCCATCCCTTGTCGGCCAGGATGCGGTGCCAGCGCATCACTTCGTCGCGGTCCAGATGCTGGTAGCGCGTTACCTTGGCGCGCAGGTCGGCGGGCAGATTGGCTTGCAGCCACTGCCTTACTTCGTCACGAAACGCCTGTTGCTCTGAAGAATATTGCAGATCCATCCGTCATTCCTGGAGAAACGATTCGCGCAGGGCATACTTGAGCACCTTGCCGGTACTGTTCCTGGGCAGGCTGGGCACGAAGCGCACGTGCTTGGGCTTCTTGTAGCTGGCGATGCGCTCGCGGCAATGCTCGATCACCTGTTCGGCGCTGAGCTCGGCGTCGGCCGACAATTCCACGAAAGCCGCCACCGCCTCGCCGAACATCGGGTCGGGCACCCCGACCACGGCGACGTCGTGCACACCGGGCATTTCATGGATGGTCGCCTCGACCTCCTTGGAGTAGATGTTGTAGCCGCCGGACAAGACCATGTCCTTCTTGCGATCGACGATGTACAGGTAACCGTCTTCGTCGAAGCGCCCCATGTCGCCGGTCTTGAGCCAGCCATCCTGCAGGGTTTCGGCGGTAGCCTCCGGCTTGTTGAAATACGCGCGCATGGTGAGGTAGCGTCCCGGCGGCCCCGTGCGCACCATGATCTCGCCCGACTCGCCGGTGGCGACTGCATTGCCGTCGTCGTCCACCAGCTTGACCTCGACGCCGGGATTGATGCGTCCGACCGAGGCCGGCTTTTCGAACTGGTCGGTGGGGCCCAGGCTGGTGATCGGGCCCAGCTCGGTCATCGCGAAAAAGGAGAACAGCTGCAGATTGGGCAAGGCCTTGCGCAGCCGCTGCTTGAGCTCCACCGCAAAGGCTTCTCCGGTGACGGCGGCGATGCGCAGGCTGGCGAAGCGCTCTGGCTGGGCTTCGATCAGGGGCATCAGCATGCGCCCGACCGTCGGCACCATGTTCAACACGGCGATGTTTTGCCGTTCGATGATTTGCGTGGCCTGTTCGGCGTCAAAGTGACGCATGAACACGATGCCGGCTCCCAGGCAGATCACGTTCATCAGGCGCGAAAACCCGGAGCGGTGCGCCAGCGGCGTGGTGACCAGGATGCGATCGGCAGTGGTCATGTTCCACTGCTGCGCATTCAGGAAGCCGTTGGCGACGATGAAATTGCTTTGCGTGATGATCGCGCCCTTGGGCTTGCCGGTGGTACCCGAGGTGTACGAGATCATGCAGTCATCGAAGTCCGCTGGGATCTCCGGCAGGTTTTGCGCGTCTTCCTGCTCCAGCTGGGCAAAGGAGGATTCTCCCGGCTGGTGATCGGCATTGGCGTCGGCATCGGTATCGACGCAGATGCACACGGCATTGCCCGGCTCGGCCTTCATCAGGGTGGCGCGGGTCTCGTTCTCGAAAATCACCACTTTGGGTTGGGCGTCGCTCAACACATAGCCGATTTCGCTCGGCGACAGGCGCGGGTTCGGCGTGACGGCGATCGCGCCAGCCTTGACCGCGCCCATGAAGGCCACCGGGAATTCCACCCGGTTGTAGAGAAGGATCACCACCCGGTCGCCGCAGGCAACGCCGTGGCGTGCCAGCAGATTGGCCAGCTGGGTGGACTGGCGCTCGAACTGGCCGAAGCTCAGGTGCTGATCGTCGCAGCGCAGCGCTTCGCGATCGGGAGTCTGGCGCGCATAGGAAGAGAGAAAATGGGCGAGTTTCATCGGTTGGCGGGCACGAATGCGGGGTATTGGATATCGTCGGACAGCCTTTCCCACTGCAGCACCACCGGCATGCCGATCTTCACGTCCTCGGCCTTGACCTCGTAAAGATTGCACAGGATGCGCACGCCCTCTTCGAGTTCGACCAGTGCACACAGGTAGGGTGTGCGGTCCTCGTGTCCGGCCCAGGCGCTGAAGGTATTGGTGAAGCTGTAGACGGTTCCCTTGCCCGACACTTCGCGCCACTCCAGGTTGCGGCGGCCGTTGGCCAGGCTTATCGGACGCGGGAAGAATTGCGGCTCGCCGGTATCGCGGCAGTACTGGATCATCAGCTTGCCATTGTTGGCGGCCTGCCAGAACGGCGTCGTGTCCATGTAGGCGTTCGGCTTGGGCAGTGGGCGCGCCGGGTGCTTGCTTGCTTGACTCATGATTGCTCCAGAATGAGAACGTTGGAAACTCCCCAGTTGCGGCCGTAGGGAATGACGCCGATGCCGGTCACCATGCAATTGCGCGGGTCGTCGACCTGGCGCGCACTGGCTTCGCCAAACATCTGGCGCACGCCTTCGACCAGGTTCAGGCCGCCGCCGGCCAATCCGGGTTGGCCGGCCGAAATCTGGCCGCCGGAAGTGTTCAGCGGCAGGCTGCCGCGGAACGACATATCGGTATCGAGCACGAACTGCGCTCCCTTGCCCTTCTCGCAAAAGCCGATGTCTTCCAGGGTGATGATGATCGCAATCAGGAAATCGTCGTAGGGCATGATCATGCGCACGTCGGACGCCTGCATGCCGGCCTGGCGCAAGGCCCTGGGCCCGGCCACCGAGAACCCGGAGATGGTGATGTCGGGCTGGCGCTGGCTGCCGTTGAAGTTGGTGATCTCGCCGTAACCGACTGGATGGATCATCTTGCGCGCGCCCAGCCGCTTGGCATTCTCGGTCGAGGTCACCAGCACGCCATTGGCGCCATCGCACACCATTACCGAATCGAGCATGCGGATCGGTTCCGACACGTACTTGGAAGCCAGGTAATCGGCCTCGGTCAGCGGCTTGCGCAGCTTCTCGCAGCCATTCGGATTCAACAGCGCATGCTCGCGCTGGGTCACCGCCAGCTTGGCCAGGGCGCGATCATCCAGCCCGTATTGGTGGCGGTAGCGTTGCGACAGCAGACCAAAGGCGCCGACCGGCCCTTTCAAGCCGACCGGGTACATGAACTCGTAACGTTGCGCGCCCTGCTCGGGCGTCTGGCCGGAAGACTGCGCATCGGCCGCCAGCACCAGCACGGTCTCGCACAAGCCGTCGCGGATCGCCGCCGCGGCGCGGGCGATGCCGCCGATGCCGGATGCGCCGCCCAGGCCGTTCAACTGCATCCAGGTGGGCGACAGTCCCAGCATCTCGCAGGTATTCACACCCCAGAACGGGTTGCTGGTTTCGCTCATTGTTTCGGCGATCGACAAGCCGTCGATCTCGGATTTGTCGATCCCGGTCTGCTCCAGGATTTGTTCCATGACTTCGGCGGCCAGCTCGTAGGAGCTGCGTCCGCCGCGCAGGGTAACGGGAGTTTCGCCATAGCCGATGATGGCGATATCTTTGGGTTTGCTCATGGTGGATGTACTTGACCTTGTTTATTCGACGCTGATATGGCGTATCGTGGATACCGTCCGCCAACGACGGCGGCGCGCAAGATGGCGATGCACCTTGCGCGCCGGGCGATGGCGTATGCTTCTTACTCGACCTTGATATTGCGTTCGCGGATGACCTTGCCCCAGCGATCCATTTCGCTGTGCACGTGCTTGGTGAACTGCTCGGGGCTGCCGCCGACCACCGACATGCCGGCCGACTCCAGGCGTTCGCGCACATCAGGCATGGCCAGGACGGCGTTGATTTCCTTGTTCAGCCGGGCGACGATCGCGGGCGGGGTTTCCGAACGCACCACCAGGCCAAACCAGGTCGTTACCACGGCGTCCTTGTAGCCTTGTTCGGCGAAGGTCGGCACGTCGGGCAATACCGGCGAACGCTGCGGCAGGCCCACTCCCAGCGCGCGCATGCGGCCGCTGGTGATGTAGGCGAGGATGGAAGGCGACATGGTGATCGAGCCCACGTCCACATGGCCGCCGGCGATCGCCGTGGTCAGCGCCGCTACGCCCTTGTGCGGTGCGTGGATCAGGCTGGTGCCGGTCAAATCCTGCAGCAACTCCACCATCAGGTGGTTGCCGGTCGCGATGCCCGGAGTGCCATAGCTGATGGTGCCGGGCTTGGCCTTGGCCGCCTTGACCAGGTCGGCAAAGGTCTTGATGTCGGAGTTTCCTGGAACCATCAACACCGGCGGCACATTGACCAGATGGATCAAGGGCTGGAAATCCTTGCGGGTGTCGTAGGGGATCTGGGTAAACAACGAGGGATTGGTGGCGTGCGGCACGGCAACCAGCAAGATGGTATGGCCGTCGGCCGGAGAAATGTGCACATGCTGGGATGCGATGCGTTCGTTGGCGCCAGGACGCGCTTCGATCATCACCATCTTGCCCAGGCTATTGCCCAGGCGCTCGGCGACGACACGCGCCAGGAAATCGACCGAGCCGCCGGTCTCATACGGCAGGACGATGCGTACTTGCTTGGTGGGGAAATCCTGGGAGAAGACACTGGGAGCAAACAGCATGCTGCAAGCGAGAAGTGCGGCCTGGAACAGGGTTCGCCGAGGGGCGGTCTTGCGGACTTGCATAACAAACATGATTGGTTTCCTTTGTGTTTTGATCGTTGGAATGCGGAAAGCGAGTAACCAGATTGCAAAATGCATTTTTTAGACTAGGTGAATTGCCCCTGAATCGTAAGTGCGTTTCATGAATGATGCCAATTCACCCCATGAATATGCTCGGGTACCCTAACATGATTCGTTTCTTCAGGTTGGCATGAGGCAGCACGTGCTGGTTGGAAACCTCAGGCAGCAGTGCTAGCATCATCCCGGCGCCTTGCATTGCGCCATCCCCATTGCATCGATTAGAAAAGATCGTCCAAAGAATGAGCCTTTACCGCGTCGACCTGAACCTGCTGCTGGTTTTCAAGGCCTTGTACACCACTCATAGCGTCACCCTGGCGGCCGAGCGTTTCGGCATCACCCAGCCTGCCATGAGCAATGCCCTGGCGCGTCTGCGCGACTTGCTCGAGGACCCCTTGTTCGTGCATACCTCCAGCGGCATGCAGCCCACGCCTTTCGCCGAAGAGATCGCCAGCGCCATCGACGAGGGCTTGATCGTCCTGGAAAAGGCGATCCGGCACCGCTCGGTCTTCAATCCCGCGCGCAGCCATGAGATTTTCCGCTTCCACATGACCGACATGGGCCAGATCAGTTTCTTGCCCAAGTTGCTGCAACGCATGGAACAGGTGGCACCGAATACGCGCGTCGAAGTCGAGACCCTGCCGCTCGACGAAATCCGCGCCGGACTGATTTCCGGCCGCATCAATTTCGCGGTCGGCCATCTGACCAAGCTCAACGAGCGCGGCATCCACAGCCTGAAACTGCTCGATGGGCGTTATGCGGTCATGCTGCGCACCGGCCATCCGGCTATCGGCAAGCGCTTGACGCATAAGGTGTTCCAGGATGCGCTGCACATCGTGGTCGCTTCGGTCGGCGGCGGCCACCACGTAGTCGAGCAAGCATTGCTGAAAAGCCGGGTCAAGATATTTGCCCGGGTGCCGGACATTTTCGCCGTGCCTTCGATTCTCGCCAGCACCGATCTGATGGCGACCGTTCCGGAGCGCGTGGCGCAAGAGCTTGCCCGCTCCGGCCAGTTCACGGTGCAGCCCTTGCCGCTGACCATCCCCGACTTCGAGGTACGGTTGTTCTGGCAGTCGCGTTTCGACGCCGATCCGGCGCAGACATGGATGCGCAAGCAGATCACCAGCCTGTTTCCCATTCTCTGAATCTTTCCCTGCCGTGCATTGATTCAATGAATGCACTGGATAATATAAAAGAATTTGCCGGCTCCCAAGTGCCGATTCTAAGATGTGCCGACATTGTGCGTGCGTGAACGCATCCGCATATCGAATATCTGACAGGGAGAAGCAATAGATGAGCACATCGGATCAGCCGGCCAGCGCCGCGCGCCAGTTGTTGGAAGTCGCCGCGCGTTTGGGCATCAAGTACATCTTCAGCAATCTGGGCAGCGACCATAGCGCCTTCATCGAAGCCTTTGCCGCCATCCACAACGATGGCGCGCAGATGCCCAAGATCATCATCTGCCCGCATGAAATGACCGCGCTCACCGCGGCCCATGGCTACGCCATGATCACGCGCAAACCGCAGATCGTGCTGGTGCACGTCGACGTCGGCACCCAGAACCTGGGCAGCAGCATCCACAACGCCGCGCGCGGCCGCGTCCCCGCCATCGTTATCGCCGGGCTGTCGCCGGTCACCACCAACGGCGACCGGCTGGGCGCGCGCACCGAATTCATCCACTACACCCAGGACGCCTTGCGCCAGCACGAGATCGGCGGCCAGTACATGAAGTGGTCGTACGAGCTGCGGGCGTCGGAAATGGTGGACGCGGTGCTGCTGCGCGCCATGCAACTGTCGACCGCGATGCCGCCGGGCCCGGTCTACATCACCGGCGCGCGCGAAGTCTGGGACGAGCCCGGGCCCAGGCAGCCGGAGCCGGTGGCCCATTGGCCCGAGCTCGGCGCCGCCGGCCTGCGCGCGGAAGCGGTGGCCGAGCTGTACCAGGCGCTGTGCAAAGCCAAGCGGCCGATGGTGCTCACCACGTACATGGGGCGTCAGCGCGCGGCGGTGGAACGCCTGACCGAGTTGTCCGAACTGATCGGCATCGGCGTCTCCGAAGTCAGCCCGCAATACACCAACTTCCCCGGCACCCATGCCCACCACCTGGGCTACCGCCGCAATGCCCTGGTCGACGAAGCCGACCTGATCCTGATGATCGACGTCGACGTGCCCTGGATCATGTCGCGGGTGCAGCCGGCCGAGGACGCGGTGCTGTACCACATCGACGAGGACGCCTTGAAGCAGGGTATGGGCTACTGGCACTTCCCGGCCAAGGCCAGCTGGCAGGCCGACAGCCTGCAGGTGCTCGAACAGCTGCTGGCGCTGGCGAAGACGGGAGACATCGGCGGGCGCGCCGAGCGCGTCGAATGGATCCAGGACGCCAAGGCGCGCACGCGCCTGCCCGACATGCCGGTCCACCCCCAGGTCATCAACAACCAGGAATTGAGCGAGGCGATCAAGGAATTGATCAATGAGCGCACCATCCTCCTGAGCGAAACCCCGCAAGCGACCGAGCGCCTGTTGTCGACCTTCCTGCTGGATCGTCCGGGCAGCTATTACGCCAACGGCGGCAGCGGCCTGGGCTGGTGCATCAACGCCGCCCTGGGCTTGAAGATGGCCGAGCCGGAAGCCGAGGTGATCGCCCTGGTCGGCGACGGCAGCTACATCTTCGGGGTGCCCAGCAGCACCTATTGGGTTGCCGGCACCTACGACATTCCGCACTTGACCATCATCTTCAACAACGGCGGCTGGAACGCGCCCAAGGTCTCGACCCTGCTGGTGCATCCGGAAGGCGTGGCCAAGCGCAACGACACCTACTGGATCACCATGAACGCCGGCGCGCGCCTGGCCGATGCCGCCGCGGCCACTGGCGGCGCCGTCGCCTATCGGGTCGAGGCCAAGGAAGACTTGAAGCGCACCCTGCAGGAAGCCATGGCGACGGTGCGCGCGGGCAAGAGCGCGGT
>Ga0182745_1005237_pt1 | contig 10626 bp, 7 predicted proteins | sample eDN3rd30CKraftBY_FD_128523 | JGI IMG/M metagenome (GOLD analysis project Ga0182745, IMG submission 128523) | Enriched backyard soil microbial communities from Emeryville, California, USA - eDNA 3rd pass 30_C Kraft BY (version 2) (version 2) | ecosystem: Environmental > Terrestrial > Soil >... | reverse complement strand
CGGTCTTGAGACGCATACGCAGCTCACGACCCAATCCAAAATATTCAGTGGCGCGCCGATCCGTTTCGGCGCCGCGCCCAACACCCAGGCCTGCCCGGTCGACCTGGCCTTGCCCGGCACGCTGCCGGTCGCCAACCACGGCGCGGTGGAACGCGCGATCCGCTTTGGCCTGGCCGTCGGCGCCACCATTGCGCCGCTGTCGATCTTTGCGCGCAAGAATTATTTCTACCCCGATCTGCCCAAGGGCTACCAGATCAGCCAGTTCGAAATTCCCGTGGTGCAGGGCGGCAGCCTGGCCTTCATGGTCGAGCGCGACGGCAAGCCGGAAGAAAAATCCGTGCGCCTGACCCGCGCCCATCTGGAAGAGGACGCCGGCAAGTCCCTGCACGAGGATTACCACGGCATGACCGGGATCGACCTGAACCGCGCCGGCACGCCGCTGCTGGAGATCGTCACCGAACCCGACATGCGCAGCGCCGCCGAGGCGGTCGCCTACGCCAAGGCCTTGCACGGACTGGTCACCTGGCTGGGAATCTGCGACGGCAACATGCAGGAAGGCTCGTTCCGCTGCGACGCCAACGTCTCGGTGCGCCCGCTCGGCCAGGAGGAATACGGCACCCGCTGCGAAATCAAGAACATCAACTCGTTCCGCTTCCTGGAAGACGCGATCAACTACGAAATCCAGCGCCAGATCGAGTTGATCGAGGATGGCGGCACGGTGGCGCAGGAAACCCGGCTGTACGATTCCGACCGCAAGGAGACCCGCTCCATGCGCAGCAAGGAAGACTCCCAGGATTACCGCTACTTCCCCGACCCCGACCTGCCGCCGCTGGTGATCGGCGCGGACTGGATCGCCCAGGTGCGCGCGGGGATGCCGGAGTTGCCGGTCGCCATGCGCGCGCGCCTGGTCGGCGACTACGGCCTGTCCGACTACGATGCCGCGGTCCTGACCCAATCCAAGGCCGGCGCCAACTATTTCGAAGCCACCGTGGCGGCGGCCGGCGCGGCCCAGGCCAAGCTGGCGGCCAACTGGCTGATGGGCGACCTCGCCTCCGCCCTGAATCGCGAAGGCATCGATTTCGCCGCTGCGCCGGTCGATCCCCGGCAACTCGCGCTGCTCCTGACGCGGATTGCCGACGGCACGATTTCCAACAAGATCGCCAAGGAAGTGTTTGGCGCGATGTGGGAAGCCAGGTCGCAACAGCCAACGCTGGCGGACGACATCATCGAAGCGCGCGGCCTGAAACAGATTTCCGACAGCGGCGCCCTGGAGCAGATCGTCGACCAGGTGCTGGCCGCCAACGCCAAGTCGGTGGAGGAATTCCGCGCCGGCAAGGAAAAGGCCTTCAACGCGCTGATCGGACAGGCCATGAAGGCCAGCAAAGGCAAGGCCAATCCGGCCCAGCTGACCGAGCTGCTGAAGAAGAAACTGGCCTCCTGACGCCGGTGGCGGTATTTCTTCTGTAGGGGCGGGTTTCAAACCCGCCCTGATGGCCATGCCCACGCAGAGCATCATCCCAACGGCATCGTCATGTGCGCCGGGAACGACTATGCAATCTTGCCCGGGCATCGAAGCCGCCATTCCATGCGCGTGGCATGGGAAATATCCATAGGATAGTGGTGATCGACGAGGGCGGGTTTGAAACCCGCCCCTACAGAACAGGAACCAAAACGGGGCCGCAGCCACGTTCCGCCCGCAATCCCAACACTGGCGCCAACCCGGCCATTGTGCAAAACTGGCGGCGTGTCCGTCCACAGCCGGGGCCTGCCCGGGATCAGATGCGTACGCAAACCATCGATCCAGCCATCGACCTCAACCGGCCGCCGTTCCAGGTGGTCCCGGCGCTCGGCCCGCGAAGGGTGGCGCTGGAGATGGTGCGCTGCTTCAGAAAGCTTTCCACCCTGCCGCGGCCGGTATCCCGCACCTTTGCGCTGGCGCAGCAAAGCATAGGCCTGGAGCCTGCCGACCCCTTGGTTCGCGCCGGGCGCAGCATCGCCGCCGATATCGACGCCGGCATCGGCGCTGGCGACCCGGCCGGCTACCACCATGCGCGCCATTTCCGCGACGTCATGCTGTGCACCCTGTACCTGGCGCGCCTGGCCGGAGTGCCGCCGCGCTCCATGGCGCTGCTGGTGCTGGCGGCCCTGGTGCACGATTTCCATCACGATGGCCGCGACGACGGCTCCCAGCCCTTCCGCCTCGAAACCCTGGCGCTGGCGCGCACCCGGCCGTATCTGCGGCAGGCTGGCGTGGCGCAGGCCGAACAGGCGCTCCTGGGCGCCTTCGTATTGGCCACCAATGCCGCCTGCGGCTGGCCGTTCGCGCGCGCCTGCCATCTGGCGCATGGCGCTGGCCAGACCCTGCCGCCACCCCCTGAACGCGCGCCGGGCCTGCAGCCGCTGCGCGAGCAACCGGACTGGGCCATGCAAGCCGTGCTGCTGGGCGAGGCCGATGTCCTGCCTTCGCTCGCCCTGACCCTGGCCTACGCCCGGCGCATGCAGGCCAGCCTGGGCCTGGAATGGGGGCGCACGCTCGGCCCCGAAGACCAGTTGCACTTCATCGACCAGGTCTTTGGCAGGTTTTATGTCGGCGGCTTTTTCTCACCCAACCTGCAAGCGATCCGGCAGGCTTTCGTGCGCCGGTTGGGTGGTATCTGACACCGGCGTAGCGCCGTCTTCCACGCCAAAGGCGCGCAATTCGGCCGGGTCCAGCGCGGCCAGCACCTGCTGGCCGTGGGCGTATCCCTGTTCGACGATCTCGGCGAAGCGCTCCCATTCCAGCATGCCGACCCGGCGCAGCGGCGGATTGAAATACAGGTCGGTGAGTTTCTTGTGCTGTTCCTGGCGCGACATGCTGTACAGGACCGCCACCCGCATCAGGTAGTCCATCAGCGACGGCAGATGATACTGGCGCCGATGGCGCGGGCGCAGCCGGTCGCACAGGATCGCCAGGCTGCCCGGGATATGGGCATGGCGCACGCGGCGCGGCTTGTCCTGCATCAGGTCGATGCCGATGATCTTGCCCACGCCGCGCTGGCGCAGCATGACGTCGACCGGGAAGTTGTTGAAGGCCCCGCCGTCGCAGCATAGTTCGCCGTTGCGCACCACCGGCGGCAGCGCGCCCGGGATCGCGCTGCTGGCGGCAAGGGCCTGGACGATGCTGCCGTGCCGGATCATCTGTTCGCTGGCGCGCGAAAAATTGGTCGCGACGCAATAGAAGTTGATCCAGAGATCCTCGATGTCGGCGTCAAAGCCCTGCAACTCCTCCACCAGATGCGCCATGATGGTACGCAAGCGCTGCCCCTTGATCAGCGACAGCAGCGGCAGCCAGTTGTAGTCGCCGGTCGGATGCATCCCGGGCACCTGGTGGGCGATGCGCTCGATCTCGGCATACGGGCGGTCGCTGGCGAATAGAAAACCCATCACCGAACCGATGCTGGTGCCGCCGACATAATCGATCTCGATCCCGCGCTCCTTCAAGGCGCGGTAGATGCCGATGTGCGCAAATCCGCGCGCGCCGCCGCCGGCCAGCACCAGCCCGATCGCGCTCCTGCTTTCGATCCGCGCCAGGCGCGCCATATCGCGCTCGGACTCGGGCCGGATGTGGATATGGTCAGCGACCGGGCGGCGCTCGAGCCACAGCCGGGTATGCCGCGGCGCGCGCGCATCCAGGGCGTGCAGCAGCACCAGGACTTCCGCCGCCTCGGCGCATGACTGGCGCTGCGCCAGGGAAATGCTCTCGATCGGATGCAGCGCCGGTGTGGCGCTGGCATCGGCCAGCAACAGCAATTCGTCGGCGTGGCGGATGCAGCAATCGGTCCACTCGCTGGGTCCGTCGTCGCTCACCAGCAGCACGAAATCGTGGCGCGCTTCGAGCCGGTCGAGCAGCATCGATACCTGGGTCAGCGGCGCCATCTTGCGGTCACGGGCATGGTCGAAGCTGTGCAACTCCTGTTCGATGGCGGCCGCGTCGACCACGCGCACCCGGCCCTGTTTTTCCAGCTGGCGCGCCAGGCGCAGGCCAAACCGCTTTTGATCGACGCCGCCGCTGACCGGGAAAATGCCGATGGTGACCGGGCGCTTCGACGCCATGCCGGACTCTTCATTTTGCAGGCGCCGGATGATCTGGCGCGTCAGGGCGATCGAAATTTCGCTGCTGCCCGCCAGCAAGCGCTTGAAATCTTCCTTGGCCAGCCGCACCAGCACCGAATCGCGCACCGCCACCACCGTGGCCGAACGCGGCTCGTCGGTGTACAGGCTCATTTCCCCGACGATCTCGCCGCGCGCTATTTCCCTGAGCATCCGGCGCGGGCCGGCGCCACCGTTTTCTCCGCCGTTCTCCCCATAAGCGCGCAAGCGTCCGCTGACCAGCAGATACATGGCCTCGCCCGGATCGCCCTGCCGCATCAACACCTCGCCGCTGCGAATCTCGACCCATTCCAGATGCTGGCGCAGCAAGGTGATGGCCTGGGTATTGATGCCGCCGAACAGCGCGCGCAGATGCTGATGCAGCAAATCGTCCTGATACGGCAAGCGGAAATAGGGGGTTTCCATGGTCAGAGCCGGTGTTGACGACAGGAACCGAGCCGGTGAAGCGCGCAGCACCTACCAATGGACAACATCATCGATGAACAATTGGTTTGATTATATCCACTTATGTCATGCCGGGAGCCAATTCCGCCCGGCACTGCGCGAGTGGAAGGGGATCCGATCGTGGCGCTGCGAAAAGTCTGGCATGCCTCCTGGATAGCGCCGGCGCTGGTGATCGCCGCCGCCCTTGCGCTGCATGGCGCGGAACCCTTGCCATTCCAGCTCTTGCGCCACACGGTGTTTGACCAATACCAGCGCTGGCAGCCGCGCACAATCGACGAAACGCCAGTGCAGATCGTCGACATCGACGACCACAGCCTCAAGCAACTGGGCCAATGGCCGTGGCCGCGCACGAAAATGGCGCAACTGGTCGACACCCTGCGGCAGGCGGGCGCCACGGCGATCGCGCTGGACATCATTTTTGCCGAACCCGACCGCACCTCGCCCCAGGCCGCCCTCAAGGATTGGGGATTCGATGGCGCCCTGGCGCGCCAGATCGCCGCGCTGCCCGACCATGACACGGTCCTGGCGCAAGCGCTGGCCAACGCCAATGCCGTCCTCGGTTTCGCGCTCGACGACCGCCAGGCGCTGACAAGCTTGCCGCCGCGACCATACAATATCGTCACCCAGGGAACGGCGCCGCAAGCGGCGCTGCCAGCCTACACCGGTGCGATCCTGCCGCTGGCGCAACTGGAACAGGCCGCCGCCGGCAGCGGCGTGATCAGCTTCCACCCCGACGCCGACGGGGTGGTGCGGCGCGTGCCGTTGATGTTCCTGCTCGACGGCAAGGTCACGCCCTCGTTTGCCGCGGAAACCCTGCGCGTGGCCCAGGGCGCCAGCCAATACATCCTGCACGGCCTGTCCGGCCCCAACCGCGGCCTGGCGCAGGTGCGCATCGGCGCCTACCCCATCCCCACCACGGCGCAAGGCGAAGTCTGGCTCCACTATCGCCACATCGACAGCAGCCGCTACCTGCCGGCGTGGAAATTACTGAGCGGCCAGGCCGATCCGGCAACGCTGCGCGGCCGGATCGTCATGGTCGGCACCTCGGCCCAAGGCTTGAAGGACTTGCACGCCAGTCCCTTGGACAGCCTGATGCCCGGCATCGAAGCGCACGCGCAATTCCTCGAACAAGCGCTCAGCGGCAGCTTCCTGACGCGCCCCGGCTGGGCCATGGCGGCGGAAGCGCTGGCCATCGTGCTGGGCGGGCTGCTGCTGACGCTGCTGACACTGGCGGGGCGACGTTACGGCGCGCTGCTGGCGAGCGCCTGCACCGGCGTTTGCATGGCGCTGACGCTGGCGCTCTCGTGGCTGGCGTTTGCGCGCCAGGGGGTGCTGCTCGACCCGGTCATGCCGGTGCTGTGCATGCTGCTGATCCACCTGTGCGCCAGCGTACAGCAACACCGCGCCAGCGAGCGCCGCCAGCGCTGGGTCAAGTCGGTATTCTCGCGCTATGTCTCGCCGAATCTGGTCGCGCATCTGGTCAACAACCCGGACCAGCTCGAACTGGGCGGACGCCGCCAGAGCTGCAGCTTCATCTTTACCGACCTGGCCAACTTCACCGATCTGATGGAAGACATGGATCCGGGCCAGGCGGTGGCGCTGCTGAACGATTATCTCGACCGCATGATCGCCATCGCCTTCCGCCACGAAGGCACGCTCGACCGCATCGTCGGCGACGCGCTGGCGATCATGTTTTCGGCGCCGGTCGAGCAAGCCGACCACCCACGGCGCGCATTCGCCTGCGCGCTGGAAATGCAGCGCTTCGCCAGCGCCTACGCGAGGACGCAGAATCGCAAGGGCATCGCCTTTGGCCAGACCCGCATCGGCGTGCACAGCGGCGAGGTCATCGTCGGAAATTTCGGCGGCCCCACCATCTTCGACTACCGCGCCCTGGGTGATCCGGTGAATACCGCGGCGCGCCTGGAAGCCTTGAACAAAACCATCGGCACCTGGATCTGCATATCGGCGGCGACCCTGGCCGGTTGCCCGCAAGCCATCACGCGTCCGGCGGGCGACTTCATCCTGAAAGGCAAGTCGCGGCCATTGAGCGTGCACGAACCGCTCCTGGACCAGGCCGGCGCACCGGCCCAATGTCCCGACCGCGACTACGAAGCGGCCTATGCGCTGCTGGAGCATGACAGCGCCCAGGCCAGACTGGCCTTTGCGCACCTGCACGCGGCGCGCCCGGGCGATGGCCTGGTGGCGTTTCATCTGCGCCGTCTGCAACGCGGCGAACAAGGGAAGCTGGTCGTGATGAGCGGAAAATGACACCCTGACGGCATGGACACGCGTCAGCGGATCCGGACCTCGACGCGCCGGTTATTGGGGTGCGACACGTTCTCCGGCGTCGGCACCAGCAACTCGCGCCGGCCGCGGCTGTGCACCTCCCATTCCAGCACCGCAAAATCCGCGGTGCGCAACAGCCTCTCCACTTCCTGTGCGCGCAGCAAGCCGAGCCGGTCGTTCAAGGCATCGCTGCCGACGGTATCGGCATGTCCGATGATGGTCAGCGCCGCTGCGCCGCGGCTGCGCAATTCCGCCGCCAGCCCCGGCAGGCGCACGATCGATTCGTTCACCATCCTGACGCTGCCGCTCTCGAAGAACAGAAAATGGCTGACCGGCGCCCGGGGCTGGGCTGCCCGAGCCGCGGAAAAATCGCTCTCGATCCGTTCCGGCGTCACTTCGATCGGCGTCAGAGCGATCCCTTCGAGCATCACGCCTTGTTGCGCGCGCTGCACGACGATGGTATCGCTGGCGTTGCTGACGATGATGGCGCCGCTGCCGCCATCCGGGTTATCCAGCAGCACCACATACGATGGCGCAGCGCACCCGAACAACAGCAGCGCCGTCAGCATGGCGCACACGCTTGCAAGGATGCGGATTTCGGCTGCCGGCATGGGGCGCTTTCAGGGCTCGACCTTGACCGCGAAATGCGTGCCGCGCACGCCGATGGTCGCGCCGGGCGTCTTCAGGACCACCGCTTCGGGCTTGAGCCTGGCGATCATCCCGGAAAGGAAATTCAGGCTGCCGCGCACCAGCCGGGCGCTGAATTTCACCGCATCTCTCGCCGCATCGTCCTCGGACGCAAACAGGAATTCTTCCAGCAGGAATTCGGTGTCCGGCCCGAACGACAGCAAGGTATTGTCGCGCAGCGTCACTCCCATGGACCCGGTCGCGCCAGTCTTCAGCTCAGCGCCCACGGCAACCGGCGTCCCCACCACCGCCACGGACTCGCGTCCCGCGTTGGTGACGAAAGCCTCGCCCCGCACCGTCATTACATAACCCGCATGCGCAAGCGCAGGTTGTGGTTGTAACTGCGATTGCGCCTGCAACTGCGGCGGCACCAGGAACAGGCCCGCCACCAGCAGGGCCGAACCCATACACATCCTCTTGTCAGCAGGCATGCTCGTCCCTCCAACCGGAGCGCCAGCGTGGCGCCGGCTCATGCAGTGTAGGAAAGCCACCAATAATTACAAATGAAAAACGTCGGAAAGACGACGAAAGGCAAAATGCGCGCCGGCAGGATTGCGGATTGCGCCGCAGTGGGTTGCCACGGATCATCAATCCAATACGCCACGCAGGTGCCGATCTACACCTGCGCGCCCCCGCGCTGGCCATCGGGATTCCCGGCCAATACCTCGCGCGCCACCTCGAGAAAGCGGTCGCGCACCGCCGAATCGACATCGCTGTTCCAGCCCAGGGCGATTTCCAGCTGCGGGTCGATGCCGCTGATGTTGCGGAACACCACCCCGCGCACACCCATGCTGCGCGCCGACGAGGGCACCAGCGAGATGCCGATGCCGCCGGCGACCAGCATGATCATGGTGGGAATGTCGCGGGCTTCCTGGATGATCCTGAGCTGGAAGCCGGCGTCGAGGCAGGTGCGGTAGATCAGGGTCGAAAGCGAAGAGTCGACGTTGCGCGGGAACACGATGAAGGATTCCTGCGCCAGCGTCTGGATGTCGACCGTGGCATTCTCGGCCAGCGGGTGGGTGGCGGGAAGCGCCACCACCAATTGTTCGCGCGCGATCGGGATCAGGCCGATCGCGGCATCGCCCACCGGCGGCCTCAGGAAACCGATGTCGATGCTCTTGTCGAGCAAGCCTGCGACCTGCACCGAGGTCAGGGCGCTGTCGCGCAATACCAGTTCCACCTGGGGATGACGGCTGCGGTAGGCAAACAGGATTTGCGGCAGCACCGTGTACACCGCGGAACTGGTGAAGCCGATGCGCAGGCGCCCGATCATGCCGGCGTCGGCATTGATGACCGTGCGCCGCGCCTGTTCGGTGGCTTCGATGATGGCCTGGGCTTCGGTGACCAGCGCCAGGCCGGCTTCGGTCAGTTCGACCTGGCGCTTGGTGCGCCGGAACAGCGTGACGCCGAGTTGCTCTTCCAACTGCTTGATCTGGCGCGATAGCGGCGATTGCGCAATGTGCACGCGTTCGGCCGCGCGCCCGAAATGCAACTCCTGAGCCACAGCCAGGAAATAACGCAACTGACGGATATCCATGACATTCTGGCCTGGTGTGTGTCCCGGCGCGGGTGGGACGGGGAGGGCATTATAGCCCCCGCCGGACCGTCCCGCCGCCGATCCCGGCAGCTTGTTGCTGCGCTGCGATTACTGCAATTCGATTTTAGCGCTGGTGGCGACGCGCTTCCAGAGATCGATGTTTTCCACGATCAGCTTGCTGAGCGCCTGCGAACCGGAAGGCAGCATTTCCGCGCCGATGCCGGCGAAGAATTCATGGGTCTCCTTTTCGTTGGCGATGGTCGTCATCAGCTTTTCCAGCTGCGCCGTTACCGCTTGCGGGGTCTTGGAGGAGATGGCGGCGGCGACCCAGGTCGAGGCGGTGTAGTTGGCGATACCGGATTCCTTCGCCGTGGGCACGTCCGGCAATAGCGCCAGCCGGCGCTCGGAAGCGATCGCCAGCGGCTTCACCGCGTTGCCCTTGATCGCGCCCAGCGCGGTGCTGGCGTCGAGGATGGCGAAGTCGACTTCCTTGCTGATGGCGGCGCGCAGGGCTTCGGACGAACCTTTATAGGGGATGTGGGTGCTGGTGACGCCGGAGACTTCGTTGAACAGTTCGCCCATCAGGTGGTAGCTGGTGGCGCCCGCCGAGTAGTTGAGCTTGCCGCTCTGCACCTTGCCGGCCTTGACCAGGTCCGGGAGCGCCTGGAATGGCGTGTCCTTGGGGGCGACGATGATGGTCGGGATCGCCACCATGGTGGTCAGGGGCGCGAAATCCGCTACCGGGTCATAAGGCAGGCTGCGATACAGCGCGACGTTGGTGGCCAGGGTCGAAGTGGTGCCGACCAGGATGGTGTAGCCGTCGGCGGAGCTGTTGAGGACCGCTTGCACCCCGATCAGGCCATTGGCGCCGGGACGGTTTTCCACGATGACCGGCTGCCCGCCGAGGGCGGTCAGGCGCTTGGCATAGAAGCGGGCGGCGACGTCGGTGATGCTGCCGGGGGCGAACGGGACGATGAAGCGTATGGTCTTGCTCGGGAATGCTGGCGCTGACTGGGCTGCCGCCACCGTCGGCAACAGGCTGGCGGCCGCCACCAGGGATAATGCCGCCGCAATATATTTGCGCGAACGGGCCAGGATGTTCCTTGCGGGCCGAGGGTATTGTGGGTGCATTGCTTGTCTCCTAATGTGGAATGGTCCGGCGTTGCGCGCCGGCGTGCTTGGTGATTGCGGTAAAAACATCATCGGAAATGGGCCGGCGCTCACTCTCGCCTCGCGCCGGGCCAGGAATACGCCAGCGGCGTCTTGTTCAGGAAGCGCTCGGTGGCGTCTTGGTGGTAATCGGTACTGCGCGCAATCCCCTGGGCGCAGGCTTCCATTTCCAGCATGGTGCGCAAGTCGCTGGTGGGCGAGGCGTTCAAGGCGCGCTTGGCCAGGCTCAAGGCGGCCGGAGAAGCCTGGCCAAGGCTGCGCGCCAGTTCTTGCGCGCGCGCCAGCAACTGCGGCTCGGGCAGGATCTCGAACACCAGCCCCATTCCACGGGCTTCCTCGGCGCCGAACTCGCG
>Ga0182745_1005233_pt1 | contig 10630 bp, 11 predicted proteins | sample eDN3rd30CKraftBY_FD_128523 | JGI IMG/M metagenome (GOLD analysis project Ga0182745, IMG submission 128523) | Enriched backyard soil microbial communities from Emeryville, California, USA - eDNA 3rd pass 30_C Kraft BY (version 2) (version 2) | ecosystem: Environmental > Terrestrial > Soil >... | reverse complement strand
GCGGGCTATGCGCGGCCGACGATGGACGACATCCGCAATTTTCGCCAGCTCAGCAGCCCGTGCGCCGGGCACCCGGAGAATTTCGAGCTCGCGGGCATCGAGACGACGACCGGGCCGCTGGGGCAGGGTCTGGCGACCGCGGTGGGCATGGCGATCGCCGAACGGCACCTCAATGCGATCTACGGCGACGATCTGGTCGATCACCGCACCTGGGTGATCGCCGGCGACGGCTGCCTGATGGAAGGCATCAACCACGAAGCGATCGGCCTTGCGGGGCATTTGCAGCTCGGCCGCCTGATCGTGCTGTGGGACGACAACAAGATCACCATCGACGGATCGACCGACCTGTCGACGAGCGAGGATGTGCGGGCGCGCTATGCCGCGACCGGCTGGCACGTCGATAGCTGCGACGGTCACGACCCCGCCGATATCCGCCGCGCGATCGACGGTGCGCTTGCCGCCGGCCGCCCGTCGCTGATCGCGTGCAAGACGCTGATCGGTTTCGGCGCGCCGAACAAGCAGGGCACCTCGGCGACCCACGGCTCGCCGCTCGGCGCCGACGAAGTCGCCGCGGCGCGCGCCACCCTCGGCTGGACCGCCGAGCCGTTCGTCATTCCCGCCGACATCGCCGATGCGTGGAAAGCGTTCGGGGAGAAGGGTGAGAAGCTTCATGCCGAATGGAATGACCGTCTCGCAAACAACGAAAAGAAAAAGGATTTTGAGGATCGCCTGAGCGGTAAGCTGGTGCCGGGCGCGGCGTTCAAAGCCTATCTCGACGGTCTCGTCGCCGAGCCGCCGAAGGTGGCGACGCGCAAAGCGTCGGAAAATACGCTGGGCGCGCTCACCGCCGACATCGCCGCGCTGGTCGGCGGCAGCGCCGATTTGACGGGGTCCAACAACACCAAAACATCGTCGACCAAGCCGCTGACGAAAAGCGATTATTCGGGCCGCTATGTCTATTACGGCATTCGCGAGTTCGGCATGGCCGCGGCGATGAACGGCATGGCGCTGCACGGCGGCGTGGCTCCCTATGGCGGCACGTTCCTGGTGTTCGCCGACTATTGCCGCGCCGCGATCCGCCTGTCGGCGCTCCAGCAGCAGCGCGTCGTCTATGTGATGACTCACGACAGCATCGGCCTGGGCGAGGATGGCCCGACGCACCAGCCGATCGAGCATTTGCAATCGCTGCGCGCGATGCCGAATCTGCTCGTCATGCGCCCCGCCGACGCGGTCGAGACCGCCGAATGCTGGGCGATCGCGCTGGCGCAGGACAGCCGCCCGTCGCTGCTCGCGTTGACCCGCCAGAATCTGCCGCCGCTGCGTCATGACGTCACCGAAAATCTTTGCCTGAAAGGCGGTTACCGCCTGCGCGATGCGTCAGCGGCGCGTAAGGTCGTGCTCGTCGCGACGGGTTCCGAAGTCTCGCTCGCGCTCGAAATCGCCGACAAGCTCGAGGCGGCGGGGCAGGGGGCCGACGTCGTTTCGATGGTCTCGACCGAGCTGTTCGACGAGCAAGACGCCGCTTACCAAGCCGACATCCTGCCTGCCGATGCGCTGATCGTCTCGATCGAAGCCGGCACAACCTTCGGCTGGGAGCGCTACACCGGCCGCGACGGCCTCCGCTTCGGCATCGACAGCTTCGGCGCGTCGGCCCCGATCGACGATCTCTACCGGCATTTCGGCCTGACCGTCGATGCCATCACCCCCCGGATTTTGACGCGCCTCGGCCACTAAGCACCGACCGCCTTCTCCGCAGAAAGGACTCCCCGACATGGCAGTGAAAGTCGCAATCAACGGTTTCGGACGCATCGGCCGCAATGTGGCGCGCGCCATATTGGAGCGTACCGACCATGACCTTGAACTGGTGTCGATCAACGACCTTGGCGATGCAAAGGCGAATGCCCGTCTGCTTCGCCATGACTCGGTGCATGGCGCGTTCAACGGCAGCGTCGAAGTCGATGGCAACGACCTGATCATCAACGGCAAGCGCATCCAGGTGACCGCCGAGCGCGATCCCGCTGCCCTGCCGCACGCCGCGAACGGCATCGACATCGTGATGGAATGCACGGGCTTCTTCACCAACAAGGCCGGCGGCCAGAAGCATCTCGACGCCGGCGCCAAGCGCGTGCTGATCTCGGCTCCCGCCAAGGAAGTCGACCTGACCGTCGTCTATGGCGTCAACGACGACCAGATCACCGCCGATCATCTGATCATCTCGAACGCGTCCTGCACCACCAACTGCCTCGCGCCCTTCGCCAAGGTGCTGCACGAGGCAATCGGTATCGAACGCGGGCTGATGACCACGATCCACGCCTATACCAACGACCAGAAGATCCTCGACCAGATCCACAGCGACCCGCGCCGCGCCCGCGCCGCCGCAATGTCGATGATCCCGACCTCGACCGGCGCGGCCGTGGCCGTCGGCCTGGTCCTGCCCGAACTCAAGGGCAAGCTCGACGGGTCGTCGATCCGCGTTCCGACCCCGAATGTGTCGGTGGTGGACCTCACCTTCACGCCGTCGCGCGACACGACCGCGGAAGAGGTCAACGCGGTGCTCAAGGCCGCAGCCGAAGGCCCGTTGAAGGGCGTGCTCGGCTATACCGAGGAGCCGCTGGTTTCGATCGACTTCAACCACAATGCGGCCAGTTCGACCATCGACAGCCTCGAAACGGCGGTGATCGACGGCAAGCTGGTGCGCGTGCTGAGCTGGTACGATAATGAATGGGGCTTCTCGAACCGCATGATCGACACTGCGGGCGTGATCGCGGGGCTGCTGTAAGCTGTCCGTGCCCCTGCGAAGGCAGGGGCCCATCATGGGCCGTATCGATATCGAACGGCCGATGGCGGGCAAGGAGAGCATAGGAGATGGGCCCCTGCCTTCGCAGGGGCACATGCGATCGGAGTTAGGATGAGCAGCTTCAAGACCCTCGACGACATCGGCGACGTCACCGGCAAGAAGGTGCTGGTCCGCGTCGATCTCAACGTTCCGATGGCGGGCGGCGCGGTCGCCGACGATACGCGCATCCGTGCGGCGATGCCGACGATCCGCGAACTGTCGGACAAGGGCGCGATCGTGCTGCTGCTCGCGCATTTCGGACGGCCGAAGGGCGCGAAGAACCCGACCCAGTCATTGAGCCTCGTCATCGACGGGGTCGCCGACGTGCTCGGCCATTCGGTGATGTTCATCCCCGAAGCCGTGGGTGAAGGTGCGAAGGCAGGCGTTGCGGTGCTCGCCGCAGGCGATGTCGCGGTGCTCGAAAACACGCGCTTCTACCCGGGCGAAGAGAAGAACGATCCCGCCTTCGCCGACGCGCTCGCCGAGATCGGCGATCTCTATGTCAACGACGCCTTTTCGGCGGCGCACCGCGCGCATGGGTCGACCGAGGGCATCGCGCACCGGCTGCCGGCCTATGCGGGCCGCGCGATGGAGGCCGAGCTCAACGCGCTCGATGCCGCGCTCGGCAATCCGGCGCATCCGGTCGCCGCTGTGGTCGGCGGCGCGAAAGTGTCGAGCAAGATCGACGTGCTCCGCAATCTCGTCGGCAAGGTCGATCATCTGATCATCGGCGGCGGCATGGCGAACACCTTTCTCGCCGCGCGCGGGGTCGATGTCGGCAAGTCGCTGTGCGAGCACGACCTTGTCGATACCGCCAACGCGATCTTCGACGCCGCCGATGCCGCGGGCTGCACGATCCATCTTCCCTACGACGTCGTCGTCGCGAGGGAGTTCGCGCCCAATCCGCCGACGCGCACCGTCAATGTGCATGAGGTCGCGGCCGACGAGATGATCCTCGACGTCGGCCCCGCCGCGGTTGAGGCGCTCGCCGACGTGCTCAAGAATTGCCGCACCCTGGTATGGAACGGCCCGCTCGGCGCGTTCGAGACGCCGCCCTTCGACACCGCGACGGTCGCGCTGGCGAAGACCGCAGCGGCGCTGACCCGCGAAGGCTCGCTGACTTCGGTCGCAGGCGGCGGCGATACCGTCGCGGCGCTCAACCATGCCGGGGTTGCCGGCGATTTCACCTTCGTCTCGACCGCGGGCGGCGCTTTCCTCGAATGGATGGAAGGCAAGCCGCTGCCCGGCGTGGACGCGCTCAAGGCCTGATTTTCCCGCGCATTTGCTTCCGGCCCGCTGGAAAGCTATGCGCGCTGCAACATACGTATGCAACCAACCGGAGATGTTATGACCACCGCCAATGCCGCCATGCTCGACCAGATCAAATCGGGACAGGGGTTCATCGCCGCGCTCGATCAGAGCGGCGGTTCGACGCCGAAGGCATTGAAGGGTTATGGCATCGAGGAAGACGCCTATGCGAACGACGAGGAAATGTTCGGCCTGATCCACGCGATGCGCAGCCGCATCGTCACCGCGCCCTGCTTCAACGGCGAAAAGGTGATCGGCGCGATCCTGTTCGAGCGCACGATGGATGGCGAGGCGGGCGGCAAGCCGGTTCCGGCGCTGCTCTGGGAACGCGGGGTCGTTCCCTTCCTGAAGGTCGACAAGGGGCTCGAAGCCGAGGCCGACGGCGTCCAGCTCATGAAGCCGATGCCCGACCTCGATGCGCTGTGCGAACGCGCGGTCGCCAAGGGCGTGTTCGGCACCAAGATGCGCAGCGTCGTCAACCTCGCCAATCCGGCGGGGATCAAGGCGATCGCGCGCCAGCAGTTCGCCGAGGCGAAGCGCATCGCCGCGCACGGGCTGGTTCCGATCATCGAACCCGAAGTGAACATCAAGAGCGTCGAACGCGACGCCGCCGACCGTCTGCTGCTTCAGGAAATGCTGGCCGAACTCGACGCCTGGGACGGCGCGCCGGTCATGCTCAAGCTGTCGCTGCCGACCGAATCGGGTCTGTTCCAGCCGCTCGTCGATCATCCGAAGGTGCTGCGCGTCGTCGCGCTGTCGGGCGGTTTCGCGCGCCCCGAAGCTTGCGTCGAGCTGGCGAAGAACCCCGGCATCATCGCCAGCTTCAGCCGCGCCTTGCTCGAAGACCTGCGCCACCAGATGAGCGACGACGCGTTCAACGCCTCGCTCGGCGGCGCGATCGACGAGATTCATGCGGCCTCGGTCGCCTGATGGCAGCCGACTGGCAAGCCGTCGACGATTATATCGCCGGAAAACTGCTCGGCGACGACGATGCGCTTGCCGCCGCGCTCGCCCATAACGCCGCACAGGGCCTGCCGCCGATCGACGTGTCGGCGGCGCAGGGCAAGATGCTGTTCCTGCTCGCGCAGACGGCGGGCGCGAAGCGCATCCTCGAAGTCGGAACGCTCGGCGGCTATTCGACGATCTGGCTCGCCCGGGCGCTGCCCGCCGGCGGCGCTCTGGTGACGCTCGAACTCGAAGCGCATCATGCGGCGGTGGCGCGCGCGAATCTGGAACGGGCGGGCGTCGCCGACAAGGTCGACATCCGGGTCGGCCCGGCCGCTGGCAGCCTGGCCGCGATGGCGACGGGCGCACCGTTCGATTTCGTCTTCATCGATGCCGACAAGCAGAACAACGCCCTTTATGTGGACGAGGCGATCCGGCTAGGGCGCAGCGGCACGACGATCGTCGTCGACAATGTCGTGCGCGAAGGCGGCGTGCTCGACGCGAACAGCGGCGACGAGCGGATTGCGGGCACGCGCGCATTGTTCGACCGGATAAGCGCCGATCCACGGCTCGACGCGACCGCGATCCAGACGGTGGGCGCCAAGGGCTGGGACGGGTTCGTGCTGGCGCGGGTGCGCTGAAGCACGATCATCGATTGAAAATGCCGTGTGCTCCCGCGAAGGCGGGAGCCTATCTCCGGTGGGTGCTATTTTGAACCCCCAGGAGATGGGTCCCCGCCTTCGCGGGGACACGCATGTGTTTAATCCAAAGCTAGAGTGCCGCGCCCTTAATCTGGCCCACCGGAATTGGGGTGGTGTCAATTTAACGCGCGACGCTCCAAATATGCCTTACAGCCCGCCCATGAAGCGGAATGAGAAGCGATAATCCTCGGGCCTGATCGCATCGCCGGTGCGTCTTGCCGGTCGCACCGATTCGAGCGTGATCGTGCCGTCGGCGAGGCGTGCGGGTTCGCCGAGCGTCACCTCGAAGGGCTGCCGCTCGCCATTGCCGCGAATCCAGACCATTTGCAGCCGCACGCGGCCCGCCCAGATGCAGCGCGCGTTCATCGGGCAGCGGCTGTCCTCCAGCAGCTTGACGGGCTGGACGATCGGGCCGTCGACATAGGCACGCTGGCCGAGCGCGACGTCGTGGCCATCGGGCAGTGGCGCCTGTTCGCGGGTTGTCGCGCAGCCCGACAGCAGGGCAGCGACGGCGAGAGCGGAAAGGGCGAGGCGTGGCACGGTCTGCATTTGCGGGATAATCGCCACGTCGCTATGAACCCGCCATGACCACGCCAGCCTGCCAGCTTTACCTGATCTCGCCGCTCGACGTCGGGGGCGATTTTCCCGCAAAACTCGAGGAGGCGCTGTCCGCCGCGCCGGTCGCGGCGTTCCAGTTCCGCGTCAAGGATGTGAGCCAGCACGAGGCGGCGCGGCTCGCCGAGCCGTTGCAGGCGATCTGCGCCGCGCACGATACCGCCTTCATCGTCAACGACGACATGGCGCTCGCGAAGCGGCTCGGCGCCGACGGTGTCCATCTGGGGCAGGGCGACGGCGATCCGCAGGAGGCGCGGCGCCTGCTCGGGCCGGGCGCGCAGATCGGCGTGACCTGCCACGACAGCCGCCACCTTGCGATGGAAGCGGGCGAGGCGGGGGCGGACTATGTTGCGTTCGGCGCCTTCTTCCCGACGACGACCAAGGCGGTCGAGCATCACGCCGACCCCGAAATATTGACGTGGTGGCAGGGATTGTTCGAACTGCCCTGCGTCGCGATCGGCGGGATCACCGTCGACAATGCCAAGGTGCTGGTCGAGGCCGGCGCTGATTTCCTCGCGGTGTCGGGCGGCGCCTGGGCGCATCCCGAGGGCCCGGCTGCGGCGATACGGATGTTCGATAAGCTGATGGCGGGGTGACGGGGACCGGGCTCAGGCTTTTCTGCGCCGTGGCCGCTTTCGCGGCGATCGGAGCTGCGCCCGAACCAGACATCATCATCCCGGTGGCGGGAATGCGTGCGTCGGATCTCGTTGATAGCTGGGACAAAGACCGCGCTGGAGGACGCATTCACCATGCGATCGACATTCAGGCGCCGCTCGGCACGCCGGTGCTTGCGGCGATGGACGGGCGGATCGAAAAGCTGTTTGCGTCGAAACGCGGTGGACTCACCATCTATCAGCGTTCGGCGGACGGACGGCTGATCCTCTATTATGCGCATCTGCAGGGCTATCGCCGCGGGCTTGCCGAGGGGCAGGCGGTCAAGCGCGGGCAGGTGATCGCGACGGTCGGGGCCAGCGGCAATGCCGACCCGGCCTTTCCGCACCTCCATTTCCAGATGCTCGCGACGGTGCCGGGAAGCGGCTGGCAGGATGGCGAGCCGATCAATCCCTATCCGCTGTTGACGGGAGCGAGAGCGGGAGTGAGGAGAGGGAATTAGGCCAACGGATGCTCGCGATCGGGCATCTTGCCGGACTTGTCATTGTCGCCTTTGCGCCAGCCGAACAGGCCGGCACAGGGCGTGGGGCGCCGGGCGGGCTTCGGCGGCGTGCGGGGCGGGGCCCGGTCGGGAAGGTCGATACTCATCATGCGCGCCTTATGAATCGCGGGCGGGCGGATATATTGGATCGATGCGTCAAATCCGCTTCGGTTCATCGCCTTTTCGCTTGCCTCGAAGCGCGCCGCCCGCGACAGGTTGCGGCGAGGGAGTATCTGATGACGAACGAGAAGCAGAACGGCCTGGCCGTGCGCGAACTGACGCTGCGTGCGATCCTGCTCGGCGGGGTGCTGACATTGGCCTTCACCGCGGCGAACGTCTATCTGGGGCTGAAGGTCGGGCTGACCTTTGCCACCTCGATCCCCGCCGCTGTCATTTCGATGGCGCTGCTGCGCTATATGTCGGGCGCGACGATCCTCGAGAATAATATCGTCCAGACGATCGCCAGCGCCGCGGGAACGCTCGCGGCGATCATCTTCGTGCTGCCGGGGCTCGTCATGGTCGGTTACTGGCAGGGCTTCCCGATGCTGGAGACGACCGCGATCACGATGCTCGGCGGCATATTGGGCGTGCTTTTCTCGGTGCCGCTGCGCCGCGCACTCGTCGTCGATGCCGATCTGCCCTATCCCGAAGGCCGCGCCGCGGCCGAGGTGCTGCACGTCGGCGCCGCCAGCGCCGAGGGCGCGGCCGAGAACAAGGCCGGGCTGTCGGCGCTGCTGTGGAACAGCCTGATCTCCGCCGGTTTCGCGCTGCTCACGCAGATGAAGCTTGCCGCCGCCGAAGTGTCGCGCTGGTTCAAGGTCGGTGCGGGCGCGACGGGCATTTCGGGCGGCCTCGGCTTCGCCTTGTTCGGCGTCGGCCATCTCGTCGGCCTGTCGGTCGGTCTCGCACAGCTCGTCGGGCTGGTCGTCGGCTGGTGGATCTTGCTGCCGATCCTGACCCAGGGCGTCGCCGGACCCGATGCGGAAACGATCGCGAACACGGTGTTTCGCGACGATGTCCGCTTTTTCGGCGCGGGGGTGATCGCCGTGGCGGCGCTCTGGACCCTGCTCAAGATCGCCGGGCCGGTGATCGGCGGCATCCGCTCGGCGATGGCGGCGAGCAAGGCGCGCCATGCTGGCACGGCGCTCGCGGTCGAGGAGCAGGATATCGCCATCGGCTGGGTGTTCGGCGGTTCGCTGCTGATCCTGCTGCCGATCGCCTGGCTGCTGTGGTCGGTGCTCGCGGGCGGACCGCTGGCGGGGTCGGCGGCGATCCTGATTGCCGGGGCGCTGGTCTTCGTCATCGTCATCGGGCTGATGATCGCATCGGTCACCGGCTATATGGCCGGGCTGATCGGCGCGTCGAACTCGCCCGTTTCGGGGATCGGCATCCTCGCGATCATCGCCTCGTCGCTGCTGCTCGTCGGGTTGCTTGGACGCGGCGGCGGTGCGGAGGCGAGCGCGGCGATGGTCGCCTATGCGCTGATCGTCACCGGCATTGTTTTCGGTATCGCGACGATCTCGAACGACAATCTGCAGGACCTCAAGACCGGCCAGCTCGTCGGCGCGACGCCGTGGAAGCAGCAGGTAGCGCTGATCATCGGCGTCGTCTTCGGTTCGCTTGTCGTGCCGCCGGTGCTCAATGTGCTGAACGAGACGGTGGGCTTCGTCGGCGTCCCGGGCGCCGGTCCGAACGCGCTTGCCGCACCGCAGGCGGGACTCATCTCCTCGCTCGCCAAGGGCGTGCTCGGCGGCGATCTCAACTGGGCGATGCTGGGTTATGGCGGGCTCGCGGGCGTGGGCTTTGTTATCGTCGACGAACTGCTCGGCCGCGCGAAGAAGCTGCGCCTGCCGCCGCTCGCGATCGGCATCGGCATCTATCTGCCGATGGCGGTGATCCTGCCGGTGGTGATCGGCGCGGTCGGCGGCTGGTTCTATGACCGTTGGGCAGACCGCCGCGCGAATCCGGCTTTTGCCCACCGTATGGGGGTGCTGACCGCGACGGGCATGATCGTCGGCGAGAGCCTGTTCGGCGTCCTCTACGCGGGCCTCGTCTATGCGACCGACAGCGATGCGCCGCTCGCGGTCGTCGGCGATGGATTCCATGTGCCGTCGATTCTGGTCGGCGTCGGTCTGTTCGTCGTACTCATCCTGACGAGCTATGCGCGAACCCGCAAAGCCGTCGAAACGACCGCCTGAGTACGGATCGCTTGCCCTTCGCCGCGTCCGCCGCTAAGGGCGCGCTCCTGAACCGGTGTGCGGCTGCGCGCGCCGGCGGCTCTTTCCATCCTTGTTGAAGCGAGTGTGCGCGATGAAAATCACCGGCGTTGAAATCCGTCCCGGCAATATTATCGAATATGAAGGCGGCATCTGGAAGGTCACCAAGATCCAGCACACCCAGCCGGGCAAGGGCGGCGCCTATATGCAGGTCGAAGCCAAGAACCTGATCGACGGGCGCAAGCTCAACAACCGTTTCCGCAGCGCCGACACGGTCGAAAAGGTCCGTCTCGACACCAAGGATTTCCAGTATCTTTATGCCGAGGGCGACGATCTCGTCTTCATGGACAAGGACACGTTCGAGCAGATCAACATCTCGAAGGAAGTCGTCGGCGACGCGCATGAGTTCCTGCAGGACGGCATGGAAGTCGTGCTCGAACTGTGGGAAGAACGTCCGATTTCGGTCGAACTGCCCGAGCAGATCGAAGCGACGATCGTCGAGGCCGACGCGGTGGTGAAGGGGCAGACGGCGTCGTCGTCCTACAAGCCCGCGATCCTGGACAATGGCGTGCGCGTGATGGTGCCGCCGCATATCACCAGCGGCACGCGGATCGTGGTCAATGTCTATGACCGCGAATATGTCCGCCGCGCGGATTGATTGAGTTCCCCTCCCGCAGGCGGGAGGGACGCTTGAGAATACCCCTCCCGAAGGCGGGAGGGGTTAGGGAAGGGCCTGTCGAGGGCGAGCGCTTCCCGGTAGAAACATTCCCTCCCCCGACCCCTCCCGCAAGCGGGAGGGGGGAGATTTAGCTATGGCCGTATCGGGCATCATCACCGTCATGGAACGCGCCGCGCG
>Ga0182745_1005229_pt1 | contig 10631 bp, 13 predicted proteins | sample eDN3rd30CKraftBY_FD_128523 | JGI IMG/M metagenome (GOLD analysis project Ga0182745, IMG submission 128523) | Enriched backyard soil microbial communities from Emeryville, California, USA - eDNA 3rd pass 30_C Kraft BY (version 2) (version 2) | ecosystem: Environmental > Terrestrial > Soil >... | reverse complement strand
GTGCCGCAGCCGAAGGAGCGCAGCGTCAGCGGAGGACGGCGCGGAGCGGAGTTTCTTGGCTCGCGAGGAACGGCGGCACGCCGGGGGAAGAAAGTCAGCGAAGCGCCATTGCGGCCAGCCGGGTCAGCGCAGCGGCTTGCCGGCAGATGACGCATCGCCCGGGGCTGCAATGGCGCGGTAACTGCGGCAAGGACGAGCAGGCGGGGCAAGGATCGAGACCGAGGGATGACGGGCGGCACCCCTCGCACGCGGGACCTGCGACCTGCGCTGACCGAAAACAGGCCCTAGTCCGCCGATGCTGGCGACGCGGCCGGAGGACCGGCTGGCTGCAGACCCACGCCGCCATCATCCTCGGCCGGCAAGGCGAGCGATCCCCACGCCGATATTGCGGCAACCAGCCCCGAAAGCATCGAGGCCAGGGTCAGAAGCATCCCCTGCCCCATCAACTGGCCTCCGAGCGCGTTCCCAACCTGATATCCGGCAAAGCCCGCCGGAACCATGAAGATGGCGATGATGAAGAGGCGCCAGGCGGTCGAGGAAAGGAAAGCGATGAGGAGCTGCCCGAGCAGCAGGACTGCGATGCCGGCCCCGAACCCCGCCACGATGGCCACGCCATAGCCATGCCCGGTCTCGACAAGATGGAGTCCGAGCGCGATGCCGGCATAGACCGGCAACGCATGGGCCGCGGCCCGGAAAATCAGCCAGACGACATAGAGGGCGGCGACAATGCCGAGGATGAGAAATATGGTCATAAGCGTCCTCCGACCGGACGCGCCCGCCACCTCCTCCACAGCGCCATCTGCCTGCAAATCATAGCAAAAGGACGGCCAAGGTGGAACCGGAACTGGAACCACCCTGGGTCTGGTTTGCGAAGGTCACCGATTGAACGGGTCATATTCGCAGATGATGCAGGCGGGATCGCCGTCGAATTCGTCGAGCGGCATGACCGAATAGCCTTTTGCGGTTTCGATGAGGACGATGATGGTCATCATCGTGCGGGCGAGATTCCATCCGAGCGATTGGGCGGTTGAAAGCGGCATGGCCTGAGCTCCTGTCCGGGAGCGGGATCATCCCGCTCGACAGTCGCCCCGCAGGCCGGGGACAGGCCGCAATCATCGCAGCAAAGCTGCGGCCCAAGCGGAGCGCAGGGACCCCTTGCGGGTTGATTGAAGGAGGCCTGGCTTCGCGCCCAGGGATCAGCGGCAATCGAGAGCGGGGGAACCCGGGTCCGGACTGGTGACCACTCGCCTTCCCTCCCGGCCATGCCCGGAAAAAAGAAGGCGCGGCGAACAATGTCCACCGCGCCAGGGAGAGGATCGCCTGCGATCCGGAGATCAGGGAGCGGGCGTGCGGTTCGCGATCGCCGTCTCGATGAGGCCCTGCATTTCCTGTTCGAGCTCGACGCCCTTGCGGTCGCCGCCGCTGGAAATCTCGGTCGCGATCAGCCCGTAATAGCCCGTTTCGCGGTCGATCCAACCGGTCCAGCCATAAGCGCCGGGCGACGAATTTACTTTCGAGGTCGCGCAGGCGGATGGCGTCGCGCACTCGACGAAAGAGCCGAGCGCATATTCCCAGTTCGCCGCCCCCGCAGGCACGAAGACGCGAGGGAGTCCTGCAGTTCTTTGCTGCGTGAAGGTCGCCATGTCAGTGATGAAGGTTCCGCCGAGCAGCGCGCGGAGCAGCTTCGCATAGTCGCGCGGAGTCGAATAGGCACCGCCGGCCACCCAGGGGTTGGTCGGGGGGCTTCCCGCCGGATCATACCAAGTGGTGCCCGACATGCCGAGCGGCGTCGTCACATGCTGGGCGAACAGCTCGTGAAAATCACGCTCGCGCGCTGGCGACGTGCCGGGCTGAATGCTGGTGTCCTTCGCTTCGAGATAGGCGGCAGCAATCTGTATCCCGTGCGGACCATAGCTATATTGCGCGCCCGGCGCATTGCCGGGGCGCAAAATATTATAGCGCAGGTCATGGATGCTCTTCGCGCAATTATAGAGCGTCCAGCCGGGAAGAAGCTGGCATCCGCCGACAAGCGGGCTCGCGTTGAAGCCCGACGTCATCGAAAGCGTGTGCTTGAGCTTGACGTCCTTCTTGGTGCCGGTGGTGGTCCAGAAGGCAAGCGGTGGGCGCATCGGATCTTCGAGCGTCACGATCCCCGCCTGTGCCATGCGCATCGCGAGCGTGCCCGCGAACCATTTCGACGCCGAGGCGAGCGGGGTGACGCGGTCGATACCGAAACTACCCTTCTCGTAGGAGAAAAGGTAGGTCGGGTCGCTCGCATTGCCGACGATGAAATAGCCGTTCGCGACTTCGCTATCGGCGTCGATCGCCGCCTGCAGCGCCGTCCAGTCGTAAGTATAGCCTCCGACGGTCGTCGAAAGACTGGCGGGAGCCAGCGCCGGCGCGGCGCTCGGAGCCGCCTTCGTCGCGGGCGCCGATGGCGGCAATTGCACCATCGGGCGCGCGCCGTCTGCGCCGCCCTCGCCGAACCGCGCCTGCGCCGCAAAGGCAATCGCGCCTGCCGCGACGCAGGCGCCAAGCCACATCAGGTATTTTCCTTGAGTCATAACTTCTCTCCCAGCTTCGTTGCACTTCGTCGAAAGAGGGAGCGGAGCCTTGCGCGTTAGCGCACGGCTCCGCCGGAAAAATGAACGCGAAGCAGATGGCCGATCTGTAGCTTTCGGAGGCCCGCGACGATCGCGAGGTCCGGGCGGAGCAGCGCGAGGAGATCGGACGAGGCCTCATATTGCGGCCAGGCATGAGCGAGCCGCCCGGCGGCGAGGGCCGCCGCCGGCGCATCGCCCCTGGCGGCCGCGTCCCAAGGCGCCGCGAGCCCTGCCAGGGCAGCGACAATCAACCCAGGTCGCATGCCGGGCCTCCATTCTTTCCGAGTGGCACGCGGCGGAACGCCACGCACCGGCATCGCCGTCAGAATCTCACGCGACCTTCGACCCCGATCACGCGCGGCTGGCTGTAGCGATTGATGGTGGGCGCCTGCGCGACATAATAGAGCTTGTCGAAGACATTGTTCGCGAAGGCGCTGATGCTGAAGTCGCCGAACTCGACCCCGACGCGGAGATTCACGAGGACATAGTCGTCGAGATCGACCGAGGTTGCGGTCAGCTCCTGCTTGCCCCCCCATTGGCCGCTGACGAGGACATTGCTCGTCAGCGCCACGTCGTTCGTGACCGGATAACGAAGGTTGAGGTTCGCCGAGGCCAGCCAGTCGGGAACCTGCGCGAGATCGAGCCCGTCATAGCGGCCGCTCTTCACCTTGCCGCCCTGACGCGACCCGCTGAGCGCAAGGCGCCCATTGCCTTCACCGAGATCGAAACCCTGGCTATATTCTGCCTCGATACCCCAGCTCTTCGCGTCGCCGGCGTTCGTGAGATAGCTGACCGCAGCAACCGGACAGGCCGGATTGGTGAGCGCACAGCCGTCATCGACCTGCGCGATGAGGTCTTCGAGTTCGGTATAATAGCCCGCGATCGCGAAATAGCCGCGGCGTACCGGGCTTCCCTTGATCCCGACCTCGTAAGAGGTGCTGTTCTCGTTGCCGAACAGGACTTCGACCGGGCTCGGAGCGCGCCGATCGGAGAGACGCGTATTGAAGCCGCCAGCGCGGTAGCTGCTGCCGACTTTGGCATAGGCCAGAATGTCAGACGCGAGCTTGTAGGAGAGCGTCGCATTATAGGAGAGATTGTCCGCGGAAATACTGTCGTCGATGATCCGGGCCGGACCGCCGGTCGGAAGCCCTGTACCGAGATCGTAGAGGCGTGCGGTGATGCTCCGGCTGTCGTGCGTGTAGCGCAGTTCGCCGGTCAGGTTCAAACTATCGGTGAGGTCGAAACCGAGCGAGCCATAGGCCGCATAGCTTTCGAAATGGAGCCGCGCCGGCGCGGTGTTGCCCGGCGAGACATTGGCGAGCGTCGGCGTGCGGGTCGTCGTCACCGAAAAATCGCTGTCGAGCATCAGGAACTCGCCGCCCACGAGCCAGGTCAGCCGGTCGGAAACCCCCGTGATGTGAATGTCCTGCGAGAAATTGTCCGTCGTGTCGGTGACGTAAGAGGCGCTGCTTGGATCGAGCGGCGTCAGCGGGCCGACCTCGCCGGCGGCGCGGGCGCGCGCCAGTTCGGCGGGGCTGATCGCGTCATTGTCGAGATCATATTCCGAATGCCGCTTGCGAAAGGAGGTCGTCGAGGTGAGATCGGCGCCGCCGAGATCGACCCGCACGATCGCCTGCAGGCCGTCGACGTCCTGCGAGGCCCGCGGCGGCGTGCTCCACGGATAGTTGAAGCGGTCCTGGATATAGCCGCCGGGAAAGCCCGGCGTGCCGGCGGGAATGAAGATCTGATAGTGGATCGCGGGCGTCGTCAGCCGCTGCGTCTCGGCCATGATGATCGCATCGACCGGGCCGCGCTTCAGCCGGATCTGGCCGCGGAGGCCATGGCCCTTCTGCTGGTCGAAGTAGACGTCGTTGTCGGGATTGTAAAAGAAGCCCTTGTCCTGCTCGATGAGATCGCCGCTGATACGGACGGCGAGCCCGTCGGCAAGCGGGACATTGACCGCACCCTGGAGTTGCAGGCTGTTGGTCTCGAACGCGTAGCGGGCGCTGCCCCAGCCCGAGAGATCGAATTCGGGTTCGGCGGAGATGATGTTGATCGCGCCGCCGACCGCGTTGCGGCCGTAGAGTGCGCCCTGCGTGCCGCGCAGAACCTCGACGCGGCCGATATCGAGCATGTCGAGGCGCGTGAAGTTGCGTCCGCCGACGGGGCCGCCTGCGATATAGGCACCGTTGCGATAGAGGCCGACGCTCGGGTCGCCGTTCGTCGCGCGCGCGGTCGACGAGGCGCGGATCGAGATCTCGGAGGTGATCGACGAACTCAAATTGTTAAAGCGGATGCTCGGCTGGTCGGCGAGCAGTTCGCCGCTGCCGCTCGCCCCGCCCCGATCGTTCAGCGAGGTGACGTCGATCACCGAGGCTGCGGTTGGGATGTCGGCGAGCCGCTCCTCGCGGCGACGCGCGGTGACGACGATCGCCCCGTCATCGACCGACTCGGACGCATTGTCGGAAGTCGGCGGCACGGCCTCGCTGTCCTGAGCATGAACCGGCGCCGCAGCCCATACAGCCGCCGCGCAGACAAGAAGTCGTGCCTTGCGTCCCATAATCTCTCCCATCATCCGTTGTGCAATTATTATCGATAATTTTGTGCAACGAGGCGAGCGAGTCAAGCCGGAAAACGGGCGCCATCGCCGTGCGCTCAGGACTGGATCGGAATGGCCTGCAGCAGAAGGTCGCGGAAGCCGCGCGCCGTAGCGGCAAGCGGCTCGATCGCGATGGTCGATAAATCGTCGGTGGCGGCGTGATGGTGACGGTGTGCGCCGAAGATGCCGGCATGGCGCGGATAGCCCGCCTTCACGATCTCGCTGAGCTCACCCGCCGTGCCCTCGCTTGAGGGATAGGCCATTTCGAGGCCGGGCTGCCCCTTGAAGATCGCCCGCGCGCGCTCGACGAGATCGGCCGAGGTCATCAGGAAGCGGTTCGGATCGGCGCTCGGCAGCGGCAGCAGACGCCCCGGGACCTCCTGCCAGTCGCGGGTGGCGGCATTCGCGCCAAGGTGGAGCCAGAAATCGGTGTCGGCAGGCGGCGGGCCGAAGGCCCCGACGAGATGACCGGCGCCCAGATTCTCATATTCGTGGCCGCTGTTCGCCACGAAGAGCAGGTTATGCCGGGGGAAGGCGCGCGGCGCCCAGTGGGCGAGCGCGAGCCATATCGCGACGCCGGGACCGCGCTCACCCGCGCAGTCGGTCCAGCCCGAGCGCGGCGTCGAGACGACGATCCAGCGTTTGCCGGTCCGCTTGTGCCGCCCGATGATATTCTCGGCCTTGCGCTTACCGCCAACGCCCGCGAGGGAAAGCCGGGCCGGGCTGCCATGGCGTGCCGCCTCGATCAGGGGTGCAGCCAGCCGCGGCGCGAGCAAGGCGACGGGGCATGCGGTGGCGGGCCGATCGGCCGGCGTATTGAGAAGCAGGGCCTCTCCAGTCGGTCCGGTCGTCACCAGGATGATGGCCGCCGCGCCGCGCCCCGATGCGTCGGCGAGGGCGTCACGTACCGCGCGCTCGAGCAGGCTCGACCAGCGGCGATAGGGCAAGCGGACGATCGCGATCGCACCCGATAGCGAGTCAGCCACCTCCGCGAGCCGCAACGGCGCGAGAAGGCCGCCCTCCCCGATTGGCGCGGCAAGCGGCTGCGCGACAAGGGGTATCTTCAAATCACCGAAGGCGATCTCGCAGAGGCCTGCCTCGAACCAGGGCACGTCAAAGACCTGCCTCTCCACCGAAAAACCCGCTTCGGAGAGCCTTTTCGCGGTCCAGTCGGCACTCCAGCGGTCGCCGGTGCCGCCCGACTGCTTGTTGCCGGCCTCGGCATAGGCCTTCACATCCGCGAAGAGGCGTTCGGGACCGAACATCGTCCATTCCTTCGATGTCGCGGCGGCGGGCGACGCCTGCCATGCGAGCGGTGCCGCGAGGCCTGCCTTGAGCAGGCTCCGCCGGTCGGTTTCCCTTGTCCTCACGATGCGCGGCAGCGCCTGCGGCCGGGCTTCGGCTTGACCCGCCGCGCCTTATATTCTGCGAGGGCTTCCGCGAAATTCTGCTGCGACGTCGCGATGAGGTCGCGAGCCACGCGGTCGGCATCATCGGGCTCACGCGCCACGATATGACGGCAAAGCTGCTCGTAGAGCACCGCCGACCGGCGGCCGACCTCGCCTTCACCATGCGCCGCCACAAACTCATCGGTATAGACATTATGCTGCCAGCGCGCGAGCAGTGCGAGCCGGTCGAGCAGTTCGAGCGCCATCGGCGCATTCGAGCGCTTCGCGATGAAGCGGCCGATCCGGTTCGAGACCCGCAGATGCTCCGCCGAGTTGGACGTCCGCTCGGTCACATCCTTATATTCGATGAGGCGGTGCATGAGTTCGCGCCCGTCGCGATCGGTCATCGCAGTGCAGGCCAGGCGGCAAACGACGCCAAACAGCGCCTTCCACAATTCGTAGATCTCGTCGGCGCCGTGATCGTCGACATCGATCGCATAGGCGCCGCGCCATGGGACGACCTTGATGAGGCCGAGGCTCGCGACGTGGCGAAACGCCTCACGCACCGGCGCGTGGCTGACGCCAAAGCGGGCGGCGATCTCGCGCTCGCGCAGCCAGGATCCCGGCGGTATCCGCCACGCGACGATATCATCGATCAGCAGGCGCGCAATCACGCGATCCTGCGTCGGCGCGCTCTCGTCTTCGATATTCGTCGCGGCCATTTTTCTCCGTTCGGCGTTCCTGCTCCCAGCGGCATCCTAATCGGGCGACGCAGGCGAGCAAATGATGATTGCAGGTCAATTTATTATCGATAATAATGACGAAGACAAGCTACAGAAAATGGGAGTCGGCCTTGAAGCGCATCACCCCCCTCACCCTCTTTCTTCTCGCCGCGTGCGCGGCAACGCCCGCCCCGCGCGCGCAAGCCTTGCCTCTTCCCGGCTGCAGTGCGGCGCTCGCCTATTCGAAAGCCCATGATGGTGTCGCGCTGCTCATTCTCGAGGATGGAATAATGCGCTGCAGCTCGGACGATGTCACGACGCCGCACGAGCTCTGGTCGGGCACGAAAAGCCTCGTCGGGCTGATGGCGGCGGCAGCGGTGCAGGACAAATTGCTCAGCCTCGACGAGCCGGCCTCGGGCACCTTGACCGAATGGAAAGCCGATCCGCAGAAGGCCGCGATCACGATCCGGCAATTGCTCGCAATGACGGGCGGCCAAGCCTCCACCGTCGGCCGCCCCGCAGGCTATATGGATTCGGTGAAAGCGCCGCTCGCGGCGGAGCCGGGCACAAAATTTCAATATGGCCCCGCGCCGATGCAGATCGTCGGCGAGATCATGCGGCGCAAGCTCGCCGCGGCCGGCCTCGATAGCGATCCCCGGCGCTATATCGAGCGCCGCATTCTCACCCCGATCGGAGTAAGGGTCGGCGACTGGCGGAGCGGTCCCGATGGCGCGCCGCTGATGCCGCAGGGGCTTGTGCTCGCGGCAAGCGAATGGGCGAAGATCGGCGAGTTCGTCCGCAGCGGCGGCGCACAAGAGGGCAAGCCGCTCATCGACGCGGCGACGCTCGCCGAGCTTTTCAAGGGAAGCGACGCCAACCCCGCCTATGGCCTGACCTGGTGGCTGCCACGGACAAGTGCCGCAAGCGATCCGGTCACGCGCGCGACCGATATCACCAAATATGCCGGCGAGCTGCCCGCCGACATGGTCGTCGCGGCAGGCGCCGGCGACCAGCGTCTCTATGTCATTCCCTCGCGGCGGCTCACGATCGTTCGCCAGGCCAAACTCGACATCATGGCGCTTGCGGCCGGCCAGAAGAGCGGGTGGTCGGACAGCCACTTCCTGGCGCTGATCCTCAAGAAGTAAAGGCCGGCTCCGCTATGCGGAGCCGGCGAGAACCTCAGCTCGGCGGGTTCCAGATGAGCACCTTCTTCATCGGATCATCGCCGGGCGCATTGGCGACATTGGCATAGATATTGCCGAACTCGGGAGCCGATAGCGACACCGACACATATTCGGCGCCGGTGTTCTGCGACATGCGGGTCCACGCCGCGCCCAGTTCGAAGCCGTTCTTGCGGCTGATGACGCGATAGTCGGGTTCGCTTTCCTTGGCCTTGCGGCCGTTCGGGACGATCGCGATCGGTGCGGTGACCGTGAGCGTCGCGAGCGTGCCTTCGAAGCTGCCGTCGGCCTTGACGGTGAGATTTGCGATAGTGGCCATTTCCTGTCTCCTTGGTGCTCGGGGACCATCCCCGATGACGCCAGAAGGAGGGGCCGCGCGCCGCCGTCACCGAGCGGAACGCGAGGGCGAACCCCGCCAGGGGTTGACGGCATTAGGCAAGCCGGACCCGGAGAAGGGCGACAGGAGGGCGGATGTCCCGGCACCGCGACGGATATATGGGCTACCCGCAGCTCGCGTCAGGGCCCAATTTCAGGTTCGGAGGCTCCGGTCAGCTCCGTCTCCTGACCAGATCCCTCGGCTTTCGCGGATAAGACAATCGACTCCCGGAGTCCTTCGGCCGTCACGCGCCAGGGCAAGGCAAGCGCCGCAATCTCGGCATCGGTCGGGGCGGCGCCGTGCGACAGTTCGAACAGGCGAGCGACCGCAACCCCGCTCTTTCTCGCAAGTGCGGCATAGGGCGTATCCATTTGCGCCACCCACGCATCGAACCATCGGCTTCCCCGCCCGATTGACCGCGCAACGGGATGATCGTCGGTGAAGGGGACTATCTCCTTCACGAGACGGGGAAAGCCCTTTCGCCGGCTCATTGTTCGATGGGCGCGACACGGGGCGCGGAATATGAAGCGCCCTGGACGCACGGCGGCTCACCGACATTCGCATCGATCCCGGGCTCATCGCCGGGGAAGCGCGGCGGAACGCCGCCGCCGTGGCGACCGATTTTGGCCGGTCTTTCGCCCGAACTGTTGGAAAACAGATCGGACTGGGCACTGCGGACGGCCGGGAAAATAGTCATGGGTCTTCTCGCAAATCACGAATCGCTTGCGACATTGTTCCACATATGTTCTCATTTGAAAATGAACGACCTCGACGAACAGCATATTGCCGAACGCATCCTCGCCGCCCCCGGCTGGGCCCGGCTCGGGATTACCGAGCCCCGGCCCGAACTCAGGGCGGCGGCGGCCAGCGAGCTGGCCCGCGCGATCCTCGCGCAAGCGTCGCCCCGCCCTGTCCCTCCCGGCCACCGCCGTCTGTCGGCATGACGCCGGCGACGCCGCGATGTTTGGACTCGCGCTGTGGCCTCGCTTTCCATAAAGCCCTTCCCATGACCGCCATCGGGACCAGAATCGAAGAATCGGGAACCTTGCTCCGCGAAGCGGGCGGCTTCATCCTGCGCCGTGATCTCGGCGGCCGCTGGAAGCTCGACCTCCACCGCGTGCCGGTGGACCATATCGAGAAGCGCGTCCGGATCACCGGCGTCGTTGTCGGCGAGGGTCTGGTCGATGTCGCCGGCGTTTCGCCGGAGGCACCGGTACAGCCCTAGCCGGCGGACCATGATGTCGATCCCGGCTCGCATTTCCCGGTCCGCGCTTTTCCTTGCCGCCGCCATGCTCGCGCCGGGCGTCATGGCGCAGGACGTCAGCGGCCCGGCGCGCGTATCGGACGGCGACACGCTCAACCTCACGGGCATAGCCGTCCGCCTTCACGGCATCGACGCGCCCGAGCTTGCGCAAAGCTGCACCCGCGACGGCGCATCCTGGCCATGCGGCCGCGACGCGGCCGACAGGCTCGCGGGGCTGGTCGCCGGCAGGAGCGTGCGATGCGAGCAACGCGACATCGACGATTATGGACGGCCGGTCGCGACCTGCCGGGTGGGCGCGACCGACCTATCGGCGGCGATGGTCGATGCGGGCCTCGCGATCGCGCTGCCCCATTTCACGACCGCCTATGTCGGACACGAAGCGCGCGCCCGCGAGCAGCGCTTCGGGATCTGGGCTGGCGAATTCGAGCGGCCGAGCGACTATCGCGCCGCCCATCCGACGCCGCGCGCGAGGCCGCAACCGCAGGCTGCACCGCGCCG
>Ga0182745_1005228_pt1 | contig 10632 bp, 10 predicted proteins | sample eDN3rd30CKraftBY_FD_128523 | JGI IMG/M metagenome (GOLD analysis project Ga0182745, IMG submission 128523) | Enriched backyard soil microbial communities from Emeryville, California, USA - eDNA 3rd pass 30_C Kraft BY (version 2) (version 2) | ecosystem: Environmental > Terrestrial > Soil >... | reverse complement strand
TATAATGTTATTTTTGTGGCTATACTACAACAATGTATAGCCACATTTATTTTTTAAATAATAATCCAATTTTTCAATAAATGGTAATGATTGAAGAATTGCAGTTCAAGAAAAACAAGGTGAGATATGAAAGGAATGATGAAAATGAGTTTACGTGACCATGAAAAAATATTGAGAATTAAGCATTCACTTGAAAAACGTGTAGTAACTTTACCTGATGGAACTTTTCTTCCAAGCATTGGTCAAGGAACATGGTACATGGGTGAAAATCCTCAATCGAAAAACAAAGAAATCAAAGCTTTGCAACTTGGAATAGAACTAGGCATGAAGCTAATCGATACGGCTGAAATGTATGGAAATGGCGATTCCGAACGTTTAGTTGGTGAGGTAATCAAGGGGCGTAGAGATAAAGTTTTTTTAGTATCGAAAGTATATCCTCATCATTCCGGGTTAGATTTGATTGAAAGCTCATGTGAAAATAGTCTAAAACGACTAGGAACAGATTATCTTGATTTGTATCTTTTACACTGGAGAGGTCGTGTTCCTTTGGCAGAAACAATTGAAGGAATGGAGAGACTGCGCAAGGATGGTAAAATTGTAAGATGGGGAGTTTCTAATTTTGATACGGATGATATGATAGAGTTGTGGGATAACGCTAATGGGAAAAAATGTGTGACAAATCAAGTGTTATATCATCTAGGTTCTAGAGGAATTGATTATGATCTCCTACCATGGCATCATGAACATAACATGCCAATTATGGCCTATAGTCCCCTGGCCCAGGGAGGGAGCTTAAGAAGACAATTACTAAGCGATCCAACCATCATTGAGATTGCAGAGAAATACAATGTGCAGGCATTACAAATTGCTCTTGCGTGGACCATTCGTTCGAACAACGTAATTGCTATCCCAAAAGCTGTTAAGGAAGAACATGTTTTAGCCAATGCTCAAGCTGCTACTATTCAATTGACCATAGAAGATCTGAACAGACTTGACGAGGTATTTCCAAAACCAACAAGAAAAATACCTTTGGATATTATATAAAATGAATGGGGACAAAGGATCTGTACTCTTTGCCTAGGAGAACCTGTCAATGTCCCTTCTCAAACTCTGATTTGTCAACAGAGTCCTAAAGTACATTTCTTCACATGCTTTCCCCTTTTGGCTCCTCTAATTATAGCCAATTTCACGAAGTGTTTTAATATAAACTGATTTCTTTGTTTCCTCTTTTTTCATTTATTCTCTTAAATGCGAGATAATTACATCAGCAATATCGGTGATGATAGGCAAGCTCACCCTTTCCAATTTCGGTCCATTGCCAAAATATCAAGCAGCCCTTAAATGGGATGATTTGGATGAAGAAAAAGGGTCATTGCTTGTTACCAAGACTTTATACAATCCAAATAATAATATAAATAAGTATCAGTTACTAACACCGAAAACATCAGGCTCAATCCGAGCCATTCGAATTCATGAAAGACTCATAAAAATGTTAAAGCGACATGCGGAAATAAAATTGCAAAAAGGGCCCTTATATAGATAGCCATTTTATCTTTGCACGAGATAATGGACACCCACAATTAAGAAAAGTGATTGAAACTAGACTAAAACGTTTATTAAAAAAGGTTGATATTGATAAAAACATTCCCCCCCATTCATTCAGACATACACATACATCTCTATTGATTGAAGCTAGTGTGGGAGTTAAGGAGATTCAGCAGCGGTTAGGTCATACAGACATTAACACAACCATGAATATTTACGCTCATATGACCGCCAATATGGAAGAAAAGGCCTCCCACCAGTTCAGTAAACTGATGAAAGACCTTCTCCTATAGTTAGCTTTTTTGTCATAGGTTGCCTTGTTTTTTATAAAACGAGGACAAATCCGAGGACAAGAAAAGCATATTATCATTTTAGACGTTGATATAACAAGGTTTTAAAACCCTAATTACATCATGCCGCAAAGCGACTTGCATCAGCTCTTTTGCCAATTCAAGGTTCATGCCATTGGCAGCGTCAGGACGATGGAGGGTAATGGTTGCAACATGATCCGCTATGTCAAAAAGAAGTGTACGATAACTCATATTCCATACCTCCCATGTGAATTACGCAATACTCGATTTACTTTTTTCAATAACCCGGTCGGCGCCGTTCCGCTGATTCACCAATCCAATCGCGATGGCTGCAATAACGCCCGGAATGGCATACGCAAGGAAATACTGTTGTACCGGCAAGTCCATCGTAATGAGGTAGCCCCCCATCATCGGCCCGAGGATCGCACCCAAGCGTCCTACCCCCGATGCCCAGCCAACGCCTGTCGAGCGCATTTGAATCGGATAATACAGGGAAGCAAAAGCATACGCGATAATTTGCGTACCCGTGGTTGTAGCTCCTGCCGTGGCAACAAGAAGGTATAAAATAAACGTATTAAATTTAAATCCGAGCAAGGTTAAAGAGATGACTGCCACGGAAAAGAAGACAATCAAGACTTTCTTTGGATTCCAGCGGTCAGCAGCCCATCCCCCAAATACCGCACCGAAAATCGCTCCAAAATTCAGCACCAATAGGAACATGATGCTTGATCCCATTTCATATCCCGCTTTTTCCATAATTTTAGGCAACCAAGTATTTAATCCATACATCATAAGCAGACACATGGCAAATGCCATCCAAATCATGAGCGTACTTAACCCGCGGCCGCTTTGGAATAATTGCGCAACCGTATTGCCTGTTTTTTGCGGAAGCACCAATTCGTATTGATCGCCTTTCTGAGGCGTATAGGAAGGATTCACCCGGGATAGCAGATGACCCACTTGCTCGGTTTTGCCTTTTGCCAAAAGAAACGCAATAGAATCGGGTAAATACTTATAGATGAAAGGCAATAAAACTAAAGGTAGGCCCCCAACAAAAAATACGGATTCCCAGCCAAATTGGGGAATCAGTACAATTCCTAGCCCTGCAGAAAGCACGCCGCCTACACAATAGCCGCTAAACATAATTGTTACCAATGAACTCTTGAGCTTTTTGGGAGCATATTCTGTAATTAATGCCACACAGTTCGGCATAACCCCGCCGAATCCCAAACCGGCTATAAAACGGTAGATTCCAAATTCAGTCGTGGTTTTCGCAAATCCGATCAATACTGTGAATACACTAAATAATAAAACACAAAAGATGATCACATTCTTACGTCCAATCTTATCCGCTAACGGACCAAAAAGGAGTGCGCCAAGCATGATGCCAAACAGGGCATAACTCGCTAGGGAGCCTGCCTGAATAGGGTCTAATGCCCATTCTTTCATTAAAACCGGTGCAACCGATCCATATACCACTAAATCATAGCCGTCAAAGACAATGATAAATGCGCACCAGAACAGAACTAAGCCATGGAAGCGGTTAAATTTCGCTTCATCAACCACCGAGTTGATATTGATTGAACGCATATTTCTTCCCCCCTATTTTTACTATTTTAAGTTTGGTATACAAAAAAGAAGTTCTTTTGCGGAAGGAATCCCATTCTGGTTGCCTGAAAAGCAAGCTCTTCTCTAAATTTTGGATGGGTGATATTAATCAGGGCTTGGGTACGCTCTTGGATCGTTTTAGCCTTCAGTTCAGCCTTGCCGAACTCCGTGACAATCATGTCCACATCGTTTTTGGATGTGGTAATCACCGCACCCTGCGGCAGCGTCGGAACGATTTTGGAAATGGTGTCATTCTTGGCGGTCGAGTACAGACAAATGATGCCTCGTCCATTTTTCGTGAGCCTCACGCCCTTCGTGAAGTCCGCTTGACCTCCTGAAGAAGAATAATATTTGCCGTTGATGGTTTCCGAGTTGCACTGTCCCAAGAAGTCCACTTCTACAGTAGAATTGACCGATACCAAATAATCCAACTGGGCAATATTTCGAACATCGTTGGTTACATTGCACGGCAGGAAGAGTATCTCCTCATTCTCATGAATGAAATCATATAAGCGCCTTGTGCCTAACACAAAGGTAGCCCTCGATTTGCCTTTGTAAAGGGACTTTTTTTGATTCGTAATCGCCCCGGATTCGTATAAATCTACAATTTTATCCGGCAGCATTTCTGTATAGATCCCAAGGTCCCGGTGGTTGCTCAAGAATTCCATTACCGCATTCGGCATCGCGCCAAAGCCGATTTGCAACGTATCGCCATTGTTAATGATGTCAGCGATGGTCTGCCCAATCTTGTAGTCTTTATCGCTTAATTCAGGATTTGATACTGTTGGAACCATGACTTGGTTTTCAACTATGCCGGCGACTTGACTAATGTGAATGTGGTTCTCCTCGCCAAACGTGTGCGGCATGTTTTCATTCACTTCCAAAATGATCGTCTTCGCATCGGCTAAGAGCGGACCCACGTAGGAAACGCTTGTCCCAAGAGAGAAATATCCATTTTCATCCATATCTGAAACCCTTGCTGAATTGAACCCCTAGCTGTGATTTTGCCGCAATGGTTGTGGCCATTTCTTTCGCCTTCGCTAACAATTCGGAAGGTTCAGTTACATGATTGACTAGCCCAATCTCATAGGCCCGCACCGACCACCATTGCTTTTTGAATCATCATTGCGACTCCCCTCTCCACCCCTACCATATCTTTTTTATAAACCGCTTACATCCACCCTTTTTTTATAACTGGTAGCTTACATTCATTGTAAAAGAGAGGAGGCATATATTGTTTCAAAATGTTCTGATTCTTGTTTTTACTTTTATGCTTTTATTTTACAAATTTGGAAAACATATTTCTGTATTCACTGGGAGTCTGATTCTCTTGGCGTTTAAAGGTTGTTGAAAAATAGGCTGCGCTGGAAAATCCTGTTTGACTTGCGATCACATCCATCGGCAAGGACGTCATTCTCAGCAAGTTCTTTGATTTTGCAATCCGATACTCGGTGAGAAACTCCACAAAGGTTTTTCCCGCTTCTTCCTTGAATATTCGACTAAAATGGGAAGGACTTAAATAAACAAAATCCGCTGCTTCCTTCTGCGTGATAGGTTCAAAGTATTTAAATTGAATAAATTTCATCGCCGATTCTATTGGGTTTCCCAAATCAGCTTCCAGCAGTTCCTCTGATAGCGTGTTTTGTTTTTCTAGTATAGGTGCGGTTTGATAGACTAGCTGTATGGCGATCAGACGTTCCAACACTTGCAGCAGCTCATTTTTTGCTATTGGCTTCAGCAGATAAGCGGAGAATCCCCCATTAATGCATTCCTGTACGCATTGGAACATTTGCAGATGAGTTACTGCAACGACATGGGTATTCGGATGGTTTTTTAACACTTTTTTTCCGAACTCGATGCCATCCATATCAGGCAAGAAAAGATCCGTCAGCAATACCGTATGCTGTTTGCATTTCAGCAAAGCCAAGCCCTTCTCGGCCGTATCCGCCTCCCTGATGGGAAAATCGCGGTACGGGCTGTCTATCAGGATAGACCGCAACGTCTGGCGGGTTTCAATATCATCGTCCACAATCAGTATGTCAGCCAACACAATTCTCCTTTCCATAACTTTCAAAATTCTGCTCTATAGCAAAAAAGCTAAAATGATGTCAGCTCTGAATAGTTTCCATCACGCAGTTCCCTGCGCAATATCTTACCCGCTGAATTTCTCGGAACCTCGGAAATAAACACATATTTTCTGGGACGTTTGTAACCCGGCAATTGCTTATGGGATTTGCAAAATTGATCCAATGCTTGCGGCGTTAATTTTGCCCCGCGCGGAACGATAAAAGCCGTTACGATCTGTCCCCAGCGCTTATCGTCTTCCCCAATGACTGCGGCTTCACGCACATCCGGATGCTCGCTAAGGACCTTTTCCACTTCTTGGGGATAGATGTTTTCTCCGCCGGACAGAATCATGTCGTCCACGCGCCCGACCACATGAAGATCGCCATCGTCATCGATAAACCCAACATCTCCGGTCAAATACCAGCCTTCTTTAATCGCTTTTCGGGTCGCATCCGGACGATTCCAATACCCTTTGAATGCTTCTGCCGAACTCATATCCACAAGAATCTCCCCCATCTCTCCTCTCCCTGTTACTAACGTGCGAGTGCCTTTTCCCTCCCGATCCGGCTCCATAAGCCTAATGCGCTGATTGATTCCGGGCTTTCCAGCACATCCCTGTTTCTTTCTTACATCGGGAAAGGAGGCAAAAGTAAAGATTTCCGTGCTGCCGTAGTGATTGACAAAATAATGCGGACGCATCAATTCTTCGCATCTTTGAATCACCTCCTCAGGCATCGGGGCTGCTGAATAGACGATGGAATGGACCTCCGAAAAATCCGTACTCTCTGCCATAGGGTGAAAAACGAGATCATGATAAAGCGTCGGAGTCAAAAACAGGCAGCTAATCTTTTCCTTGGCAATCACCCGTAACGCTTTTTCCGAATCAAAGTCGCGCAATGGCACATAAACGCCGTTTAGCAAAGTCATGGCCAAGAGAGAGCGCAATCCGATCGTATGCGACAGGGCCGGTATGCCAAGCGTTCGGTCATACATTCGGTAGCCGCATTGAATAATGTGGGCCATTGTTGAGGAATATTCGTTCTTATGAGTGCGCGGCACTCCTTTTGGCTTGCCTGAGGTGGCCGATGTGTACAAAATGCCAGCCAGATCATCATCTGAGACGGGAGGGATGGGAGCCTCGGCGGTACCGGATGTCAGCAGCTCACCGTAGTGAATATCGCCGATACCTTCCTCCAGGCTAATGAAGAGCGGACGCTCGTTGAATTTTTGCTTCATTAGCAGGTGTTTGGCGGCTTCTTCAAATACGATAAATTTTGCCTCTAAATCATTTACGCAATACAGGATATCATCGGCCGATAAACGCAGATTGACAGGAGTAAAAACCGCCCCTAAACGCTGAACGGCCCAGAATACCACGACGGTTTCAATTCGATTCTTTAGCATTACCACAACCCGATCATGCGGTTTCAGGCCAAGCTTATGCAGCGCAGAAGCTACTCGGTTGATTTCCTTCTCCAGCTGAAAGTAGGTATACCGCCGGTCTCCTTGTACCAATGCCTGCTGATCAGGCAGACGCTCCGCGGCAAATAAAAACATTTTATATAAATTCAACATGGTCATCTCCTTTATTTGGCCATATCAGTAATAAACGCCACCTTGATTGAATAAGAACGGCCGGGATGGCGTAAGTGTACTTGATTTATTGCGGTCCTACAATCCTAAAATCGCATCCAGTCGTCTGCGCCCCTCTTCAGTCTGAGCTATCATCCGGTCAAACAATTCCTGAACAGTAGGAATACAGTCAATCATGCCAATGACCTGTCCGGCCCAGCCATACCCCTCATCTTTATTGCCTTCATTATTCAAATATACCAGTCAAATAGGCTTTAGGTATGATTTCGACAATAAAAGACAGGAAAAGACATAAGTGTTTTCGACTATTGTAAAAAACTCTAAGAATAATGCCCCCATAAACTCAATGAAATCAGAACCCACTCAGCAACTTCAGAATTTTTGTGATGTTGAATACAGTAGCCTAATCCATATCCCATCCATTACCCCATTGAAAACGTTACGTTGAAATACTTCGAATGGAAGGAATCTTAAAAAATCATGGTGCAAACTTGTCCCTACCTCCTCTTATTCCTTAGAAAACGAACAGGTGATTTGTGGCAGTTCCCCCCCATATCCTCAACATAAAGAAAGAGACCCCTTAAGAAGTCCCTTCAACTTGCTTCATATTCCTTAACCCTGCGATAGAACGTAGCCTTAGTCATATTCGATTTCTTCATTGCTTCAACTGCGGTGATTTCTCCTGTTTTCCATTCCTTATAAGCCTCTTCAAACTCAGATGTAATAGATGTTTTAGGTCTCCCTAGGTGTTTACCCTGTGCCTTTGCTGATGCTATGCCTTCAGCTTGACGAGTCTTAATCTTATTTCTCTCTTCTTCAGCAACCCATGATAATACTTGTAATACTAGATCTGCTACAAAAGAACCGATTGAATCATTGTATTTGCGTGTATCTAATAATGGCATATCAAGTACGACAATATGTGCTTTGATGTTCTGTGTAATGTCTTTCCACTCGTTTAGAATCCTCTCTTTGTTACGACCTAACCTATCTAAAGAATGAATATATACTGTATCTCCTTTACGCAAACGCATTTTCAAAGCTTGGTATTGAGGTCTATTGAAGTCTTTACCGCTTTGCTTATCCATATGTATATCACGCTCATCAATTCCAAGAGCATACATACTTTCCAGTTGTCGTGCTTCGTTTTGGTCTTTACTGCTTACTCGTACATATCCGAACTCTTTGTTATCCATGGTTAAATCCACCTTGACCAGAGTATACTTCTCTTCTGAAATGGATTCTTTTGCAACTATAAAAATTTGGTCATTCTTGTTTAATGAATCAATAGCGGCTGCATTCTTAAGTGTGATATCTGAATACACCTCAATTAATTTCATCCCTACAAGTGCCTTTAATGAATTCCTTACTGATTTGATGTTCGATGCTACTGGTTGCTTCCCTAACAATTTTAAAATAAACGATATTTGAGTTGGGACGCATAATCTCTCAATATTCCATCTCAACGCAAAGGTGTAAATAAACAATGCTCTCTTATCGTTTTGTTCAAGCAGTTTGGTAATAACATGATTATCTAGTTTAATATTGTGTTCAAATCCATTTTCCATAAGTGATTCAATACTCCCTTTGTATAATTTATTAATGTTAATTCTGACTATCTTAATGACAGTCGTTACATTTAATTATACAAAATTGGGGTAATAACCCTTGATACATCAGGTTTTTGCTGGTGTATCTAACGATTTAACAAAAGAGCCTTATAAGGAGATTTGGCAGTAAAAAGCAGGTGTTTCTCAACGTTAGTTTCACACAGTCCATGTCAAGTGTTTTTTAGGATTTTTATAGTTTTTTGTTTATAGCGCTGATAAATGGATTTAAATGAGAACAATGTATTCACTTCAATAGAACACAAAGCATCTGAGTATTTTACTTTTATATAAACCTGTACCGAATTATAGGTACATGTGACATAGAATAGTACCATACCTAAAGTTCAATTTTAGTACTAAAGGGAACTTAATTGAATAACTCAATCGTTACCTTAGAAAAACATTAAGAAGAAGGAGTACCCGTTATTAAGGCTCGATAATAATAGTAACCATTTTAATCAGAGCTAATCGACATTCGTTAGAAGAATTAAAGGAATTTGTATATTATCGCATTCAATAACCCTCGTTTAATTCTTCTCGTATCGGAATTTCTTACACAGCGACGTGTGAATAAAAGTGCTGCCTTGCCTTCTGACTTCAAGTAAGGGATAGAACGTCGAAAACACCGCCCCTCAAAATACAAAAGAAGAGCAGCCATAATGACCGCTCCCTTTTTCTCCCTCTTATACATCTAATGAATTCGGAGGATTATACTTGTCATTTTGCTCTCTCAATTCATTTCCCCACATAGCAACGTATTTCATGGTGACCGCAATATTCTGGTGTCGCATTAACTTCTGAATTGCAAAAGCCGACATACCAGACATTGCAAGTCGATGGCAAAAGGTGTGACGGAAAGTGTGAGCGGATACCCGTACGTCTTTAAAATTCATTTTTTTGCCCTAGATATTTAAAAACTAGCATCAACGAATTGTCGGTCAATTGGGTGTTATCTCGTTTCACAAAAACATAATCGCTCACAGTTCCCCAATATTGCTTGCAGAAGGTTTGGTAACCCGCTAGTTCTTTTACCAACTTATCCGTGATAGGAATCGTTTCCTTTCGTCTGCTCTTCCCGAACACTGATATTGATTTATTTACAAAATCAACGTCAGACCATTGAAGATTGATGACCTCACCTCTCCTTATCCCTGTTCCAAGAATGGCTATAATAATCATGTAATCACGATACGCTACATAGCTTTTATCTCGCTGCTTTATCCTTCTGTAGAAGTTCAACATCTGCCGTATTTGTTCATCACTGAAAACATCAATTTTCACATCTTCTTTTTGTCTTTTAACTTTCTTCGCAGGATTGTTTTTGATAACTTCACATTCGACCATATAATTTAAAAACGCTCGAATTCTTAATAGTTTCGTGTTGATTGTCCCCGCTTTGTCGCCCTTTTCTTGGCAATTTAAAAGGTATTGCCGAACATGGCTATATGCAATGTCCTCAACATTAACAACTTGGTTCTCGATGCAATAATCAACAAATTTGTCTAAGAGCATTTCATAATTTTTGATATTCGTTTTGGTCGTGTTCTTGAAACGTCTGTCATCCAGAAAGTCTTGATACGCAAATTTTAACAACACAAAAAACCACTCCCTAATCTTTTATAGGAAGTGGTTATTGCTATTGATATAAATTATTCACATGACTACTTCACAGTTTGGTCGAAAAATGCACTTAACCAGTTCTCATAAATGAGTGGTTATATTACATCATGCCGCCCATTCCACCCATGCCGCCCATGTCAGGCATTCCGCCGCCTGCACCAGCAGGTTCTGGTTTGTCAGCAACAACTGCTTCTGTTGTTAAGAACATAGCTGCAACGCTTCCAGCGTTTTGTAGAGCTGAACGAGTTACTTTCGTTGGGTCAACGATACCAGCTTCG
>Ga0182745_1005225_pt1 | contig 10635 bp, 5 predicted proteins | sample eDN3rd30CKraftBY_FD_128523 | JGI IMG/M metagenome (GOLD analysis project Ga0182745, IMG submission 128523) | Enriched backyard soil microbial communities from Emeryville, California, USA - eDNA 3rd pass 30_C Kraft BY (version 2) (version 2) | ecosystem: Environmental > Terrestrial > Soil >... | reverse complement strand
GCGCGCCGGGTATCGAAGGCCGATAACACCACGGCCGTGCGCCCGGTGTTGAATGCCATCGAGCCGAGCCAGCGTTTTTGCAGGAAGATCCGGTTGGTCAGCATGTTGACGCTGGCATCCAGTTGATTGGGCAGGCCGGAGTTGCGGATGAAGGCGTCGATGATCTGCTGGCGCTGCACCGGATCGGGCACGCTAGTCGCCCAGAGTTGATCCAGGAAGCCCGCGGTGTCGATGGTTCCCGGCATCAGGAATTGCGATTGCGTGGTCGTGATGTCTTCGCCGTATTGCAGATTCCAGACCGTGCGGCGCGAGCGATGGGTGGCGCTCAGGTTGTACGAGGTGCCATAGAAGCGATGGCCGACCGATACGTCGAACATGGTGCGCTCGCTCGGGGTCCAGACCAGGCCACCGCTCCAGAATGCGCCGCTGGGGTCTTCGGCCACCGATTGATAGCCATACGATTCATAGCCGCCGCCGGCGGTCAGGCTGAAATCGCTGCTCAGGCGATAGCGCAGGTTGGCGCTGGTGCTGCGCGTACGCAGCGAATCCAGATCGCTATAGTCGGTGTAATCCTGTGTATGCCGCAAGCTCCAGCCCAGGGTCTTGAAGGCTTCCCCGTTTACGACGCTCAAGGACAGGCGGTTGGTGGTAGTGTTGTTCAAACCGATGGCGCCACTGTTGACGCCCTCGAGCGCATAGCGCAATTCGGATACCGCGGTCTGTCCGAAACGGTTGATCATGTAAGGGCTGATACGGTAACTGCTAACCCGGGTACTGTTGCCATCCAAAAAGATGTCACGCTGGCCTTGCGGTCCGAAGCCGGAGTAGCGATAGCGACCGATATTCCCGGTAGCGTCCAGGAAAATCTTGTCCTCGACCAACTCGGCCTTGGCCAGCGCGGTCAGATAATGATGGATTCTGTTGGAGTCGTTCCCATTCGCGTACAGGTTATAGCCCAGGCGGTAGTTGGCCTGCAGTTTCAGGCGCGGGCCATCGGCCTGGATATTGATGCCGGGCGAAAGCTCGGTGACGAAATCGGATTCCTTATCTGCTCTTGGCGCCAAGCGCACGTTGTCGGTCCAGGTCTCGCGCACTTCCAGGGTCGGCGTAACGCGCCACTCGGCCGCCATCGCCGCCGGCAGCCAGGCCATGCCCAGCGCCAGCGCCAGGGCGCTGCGCATGGCGGGACCCGGGGGGCTGCGCACCGGTCTGGGTGCTTTATTCATAGCCATAACCATAGCCCTCGGCGCCGGCAAAGGCGCGCGATTTGTTATAGAGCAGGCTGACATTGCTGGTATTGCCGAGGTGACGCAATGAGTCCTTGACCGCTTTCTGGGTAGTGGTTTCAGCCTCGACCACCATCACGATCTGCCCCATCCGACTGGCCAGCACCCTGGCTTCCGAGGTGATCAGCAAGGGCGGCGAATCGAAAATGATCAAGCGGTCGGGGTAGCGCCGCGACATTTCGTCGAGCAGGTTGCTCATGGTCAGGCTGGCCAGCAATTCGGTCGCGTGCTTGTGTGCGCGGCCAGCGGGGAGGATGCGCAGTGTGTCGATGTTGGTGCGCAGCATGACGTCGCCCAAATCCATTTTTTCGTCCAGCAGCACGTCCATCAAGCCGGCTTTCGCGTCCAGATTGAGGTAGTTCGGGATCGATGGCCGCGCCACATCGGCATCCACCAGCAGCACGGTATGGTCCATTTCCATGGCGATGCTCATCGCCAGATTGATCGCGCAAAAGGTCTTGCCTTCGCCGGGCAAGGAGCTGGTCACCATGATCAGGTTGCTGTGCGGCGCCGCATCCCTGCGGAAGGCGCTGTGCAGCAGCGGTCGTTTGATGATGCGGAATTCCTCGGCGATCGGGGTGCGGCCCGCGTCGGGCGTGACCATGCCGCGCCGGTGCAGGGCTTCCAGGTCGATCTTGACCATGGCGCTCTCGCGTCCGCGATCCGCATCTCCGGGCGCTGGCTCCGGCCTTGCCTGAGGGGCGGCCGCCACATACTCGACTGGCTGCGGCGCTACGGTTTGCGGCTGTGGCTGATGAAAACTATCAGCCGCGCCAGGATGTTGGTCGGGCGTTTGCTCAGGCGATGGCAAAGGCTGGGACGCATCGGCGTCCCCTGGCTTCTTGTTCAGCCTTCCTGCAGCCTTTTCGATAATACTCACACTCTCTCCCACTGAAAGCCGTTCCACTGAAAACCCGGCCGTTCCAATCCCGGCGCGCGAGGCGCACCTACATGCATCAGGCCGCCGCTATCAAACGCGTCATTCCTATGCCATACAGGAAGGCCAGCGCGATCACCACCAGGCCTAGCAGCATGACGCTGCGGCGCTGCCTGCTTTTCTGCTCGTCGGTCCAGTTCATCGAGACCGTGCCGAGCACCGGCAATCCGGATACCTCGCGCAAGCTGCTTTGCGTCATGAAGGTCGGCCGCACCAGACTGAACAACAAGGCTCCGCCGATACCCGCGCCCAGCGCCAGCACGAATACCAGGCTGAACAATTGCAGGCGCGGTGGTCCCGAAGGATGCAGGGGGATGGCCGGTGGATCGACCACCCGGAACCGGATGATGTCGGAAGTCGCCGACAGATCGCCCGACAGGCGCGCAGACTCACGCCGTTGCAGCAGCTTCTCGTAGTTGTCCTTGTTGACGTCGTAGTCCCGGTTCAACTGCGCCAGGTAGGATTCGACTTCCGGCGCGCTGCGGATCATGGTGTTGAGCTGCGTATGGCGCCGGGTGTATTCATCGACCCGGGCGCGCATCGCGGCCACCCGAGCCTCGGCATCTGCCAGGGAAATATTCAATTGCTGCATCACCGGGCTGTACGAAGCGGTCGGGTCCGAGCCCCGCTTGATGCGGCTGGCTTCATCCTTTTTCTGCGCCTCGAGTTGCGTGATCAGGCGCCTGGTCGAGACGATGTCCGGGTGCGCATCGGTATAGCTCAAGCGCAGGTTGTCCAGATTCTTGCGCAGGGTTTGCAGACGCTCGTCGAGTTCCGGATTGACCGACACCGCCGGCCCGCCCTCCACTCTTTGTCCCGCCAGTTGCGCCACCTGCATGCGAATGGCGTTGCGGGACTGTTCCGCTTCGCGCAGGTCGAGGCGTGCCTGGCTCAGGACATCGCTGGCGGCCAGCAATTGGGTACTGTAGTCGCTGCCTGGGCGCGGCAGGATACCGGCGTTCTTCAGCTTGAATTCCTTGAGCGCGTTTTCCGCTTCGATCAGTTTGGTCTCGTAGGCCTGGATCTGGTCTTCGATGAATTGCACCGCCTTGTCGGAGTCACCTTTTTTGTCGCCGATGCTGCTTTCCACGAAAATGGTCAGCAAGGACTGGACCACGTCGCGCGCCAGCCGCGGATTTTCGTTATGGTAGGCAATCGTATAGATATCGTCGCGGCCGGTGCCGCTGATCTTGATGTCACCCATCAAATCGATCAGCAGTTCCTCCTTGTCCCTGGCGGTCTTGGCCTGGATGTCCAGATCGACCATGCGCATGACTTTTTCCACGTTGGGCCGGCTGATCAAGGTACGGCTCATGATCGACACCTGCTGCTCCACGTTGGGAATATTGGTCATGCCCGCCATCAATGGCTTGAGTATGCTCTGGGTATCGACATAGACCCGCGCCGACACCTGATACGTGGGAGGCAATAGATAGACGACGGTCCATCCGACCAGGGCCACCACCCATGCGAGAACCGCTGCTTGCCAACGATACTTCCAGACCCCCTTCAAAAAGGAAAGCAGTTGGCTGATCAACTCCTCCATCTTACAAGTTCTCCATGTGTTACGACTTTCCGCTCGGTGGTCGACGCTGCAAGGACACGCTGAATACGTCAGGCATGCTCGCCGCGGTCAAGGTTTTGCCACGCGCATCATTCAATGATTTAAAAGAAGCTTTCCGGGATCACCAGAACGTCGCCTGGCCGCATCGCCACGTTCGCGCTCAAGTCGCCGTCCTTGATCAAGTCTTTCAGGCGTACCGAGTATTTTTCCTGCTTGCCATCGACGGTGCGCATCAGGACTGCCCGGTTGCCAGCGGCGAATTCGGTGATGCCGCCGACGGCGATCATGACGTCGATCAGCGACATTTCCTGGCGATAAGGCAAGGCCTGGGGTTTGGCCGCCTGTCCGATCACACGGATTTGCTCACTATAGGGGCCGACGAAATTGGTCACGACCACGGTCACGATGGGCTGCTGGATGTATTTTTCCAACTCTTTTTCGATATCGCGGGCGAGTTGCTCGGCGGTCTTGCCGCTGGCGAGAAGATCCTGCACCAAGGGGGTGGTAATGCGGCCGTCGGGACGAACCGGCACCGATTGCGAGACTTCGGGGTTGCGCCAGACCGAGATGCTCAAGGTATCGCCCGGCCCAATCAGATAGGAATGCGGTACGCTCTTGGCATCGCTGACCGGCACGGCGGGATAATTCCCTGTCGCACAAGCCGTTAATCCCAACATCGCGGCAACAATGGTTACGCGGGCGATCCACTTCATCGCACCAGATTCAGTCCTGTCCACTTTGTTCTCCCCTGACAAAAGAAAATACACCCCCGTTGGTGTACGTTATGAATAGCGTTGCTCAGAATGCCACAAAGTTACCTTCAAGCATAGCTTCAGTTTTCAAAGTTGATATTAGGCAACAAATTGTCGTTTTTGCCTTACCAAATTCTGTCACGGCAGGCATAATTCCCTTAATTTCGACGGGATTGCGCCCACACCGCCGGCTAAGTCACCGGTAGTGAGTGACGATCCTGCCGACTTCTGCATTATCTTTTCTCTATATATATAGAGAAATATCAACCACCCTGCACAGCCACTCAAGCCAGTATTTCCTCGACCAGCTCGGCGGGACGGCAAAGCCGCACCCCGTGCCGGGTTTTTACGATCGGCCGATTCATCAGGATCGGGTGCGCCAGCATGGCGTCGAACAGGTCGGCGTCGCTGCGCTCGGGATTGCCCAGGTCCAACTCCTGGTACAACGCCTCTTTTTCGCGGATCACGGCGCGCGCGCTCAAGCCGGCCTGGGTCAGCAAATCCTGCAGCTGCTCCCGGCTGGGCGGTGTTTTCAGGTATTCGATCACTGTGGGCTCGATACCACGCTCTTGCAACAACGCCAGCACCTTGCGCGAAGTTCCGCATGCCGGGTTGTGGTAGATGGTGGCTTCCACGCTTTGGTCGGAGCTGTTGTTCTCTGAGGCTTTGTCTGTCTGTGTCATCGTGAGATCCGGCGATTTACCGGCGCAATTCATGGGATCGGGGGTGATCGGCGAGGGCGGGTTTGAAACCAGCCCATCGTGGTGCAACGCCATATATTGTAGCAACTCAATCTGACACCACCATTTCTTCGCCACCATAAAACGCTCCTCTGCGCAAACGTAATAAATTGTTCGCAGCGCAAAGGGGGCTGGTGCGATTCGTGTATCCTCATGACTGGTTCGGCCGTCCACGCTCCTAAATACGCGATCGGACACCGCCGTGCGTGCGTGGCATTCAATGACAAGAACACCTGCTGGGACGAGTTCATTCAAGGATGGATCGGTCGGATATCGCTTTGATTCGAAATAATTCTTCCCCCTCTTACTATCCGATGGGCTTCTGGCGCATCCTCTCCCTGCTTGCCGGCTTGTGCATGACGTTCTTCGTGACTTGTGCGCAGGCGGAATACGCGGTCGAGATCGAGGTCTCCGGACTTGCGATGGAGCAGGCCACGGAACCGTCTGCCGACAAATCCACCGCCGAATCCACCGATGATTCGCCCCCGCTGACGTCCAGCCAGTTACGCGACCAATTGCACGACCGCTTGGTCGACTTGCTGCGCGACCATCTCGATCTGATGCGTTATCGCAAGCGCGAGGATATCAGCGCCGATCAATTGAATTTCATGATCGCCCGCGCACCCAACCAGGTCACCAAGCTGTTCGCCACCGAGGGCTACTTCTCGCCCGAGACCACGGTGCACTTCGACCAGGATGCGCAGCCGCCCTTGGTCAAGCTGACCGTACGCCCCGGCGCGCGCACCCACGTCAAACAGGTCGAGCTCGAAATCACCGGTGCAGTGCGCACTGAATCCCCGGCCCAAGCCAACCGTATCCGGCGCAGCTGGCGGCTGGACGAAGAGCGGCCGTTCCGCCAGGAGGATTGGGCCAACGCGAAAGAGCGCGGCTTGCGCCAATTGCAGGAACAGCGCTATGCGGCGGCGCGCATCGCGCGCTCCGAAGCCTCGATCCATCCGGAACGGGAAGCGGCCGAGTTATCGGTCACCTATGACAGCGGCCCCAAGTTCACCCTCGGCCCGCTCGCTGTCACCGGCACGCAGCGCTATCCGGATAGCATCATCCATAACGTCAACCCCTTGCAGACCGGCGACGACTATAGCGTAGAGCGTTTGCTGGTATTGCAGCGCGCGATTCAACGCACGCCTTATTTCAGCAATGTCACGGTCAGCATCGACCCCGACCCGGAACACGCCGAACTCGCCCCGGTCAAGGTCAACGTCAGCGAATTCCGCACCCAGCGCATCCGGGCCGGCGTCGGCTATACCACCGATACCGGTGCGCGGATGGAGGGACGCTATTCGCATTTCAACGTGTTCGACCGCGCCTGGGTATTCGACGCCCAGACCCGGCAGGCGCAAAAAAAGCAAACCACGTTCGTGGAATTGGCCATGCCGCCCGCCCCCGGCGCCTATGTCAACAGCGCCTTTGGTTCGTTCGAGCGCACGACTCTGGAAGGCGTCGATCTGCGCAGCCGCAGCATCGGCGTCCAGCGCGCGCGCAGCACCGATAATTTCGACTACGCGGTGAGCGTCAAGTACTACCAGGACTCCCTCGAGCAATTGAGCGGAGCGCCCCTGCCCAGCGGCACGGTGATCGAACCCGGCACCCACAAGGCGCTGGTGTTCGGTGGCTCGATGACCCGCCGCAACGTCGACAATCTGCAGTTTCCCCGGCGCGGCACGGTGATGACGCTGGAGGCTGGCGTAGCCCTGGAAACCTTGCTGACCGACCAGAGCTTCGTGCGCCTGCACGGCAAGCTGCGCCATTACTATCCGATCGACCGCCGCAACCTGCTGGTGCTGCGCGCCGAACTGGGCGCGGTGCTGACCAAGGACGGCGGCAATACCTCCATCCCCGCATCCTTGCTGTTTCGCGCCGGCGGTACCGAATCGGTGCGCGGCTACGCCTTCGAAAGCATCGGCAATCCGCGCAACGGCACCGTGTTTCCAACACGCTACGTCGCCACCGGCGGGATCGAGTACCAGCGCTGGTTCAACGCCACCTGGGGCGGCGCGGTATTCTATGACGTCGGCACCGCCAACGACGACTGGTCCGGATACAGGCTCTATCAGGCCGTCGGCGTCGGCGCGCGCTACCGCAGCCCGGTCGGCCCGGTGAATTTCGATCTGGGTTACGGCATCCGCGACCAGAAAGTGCGCCCGCATCTGTCGCTGGGCATGGTGTTCTGAGCCCGCCCCGAGATTAGCCCATGTCCAGCTCCCCTCCTCCACAACCACCACCAGCGCCACAAGCGCGCCAACCGCGGCCGCGGCGCAAGCTGCGCTGGCCGTTGCGGCTTGGCGTGCTGCTGGTGGTGCTGCTGTTCGTGCCTCTGCTGGCCTTGTGGGGAGCCGCCAGCACCGAAACCGGCACACGCGCGCTCTGGCAGTTCGCCATCCGCACCCTGGCCGGGACATTGAGCGGCGACTTCGCCGGCGGCACGCTGGCGCGCGGCCTGCGCTTGCATGATCTGCGCTACCAGGGCGATGGAATCACCGTCACGGTCGATACCCTCCAGGGCGATTGGAAACTGCTGCTGACCACGCCGGGATTGGTGGTGTCGTCCTTGCAGCTGGGCCAGGTCGATGTCCTGCGAAGCCCTTCCAGCAAGCCCGACACCGAGCCATTCAAGCTGCCAGAGCGGCTGACCTTGCCATTGAGCATAAAATTGCGCGACCTCGGTATCGCCCAGCTGCATATCCGCAGCCAGGGTGAAGCGCCTGGAGCGGAACCATCCTCCGGGCAGGAAGGCGAGGATGGCTTGCTCTTCGAGGATATCCGCATCAACGCCAGCAGCGATGGCCGTCTGCACCATCTGCGTCTGGAGCATGCCCAGACCCCATTCGGCCAGGCCCGCAGCAGGCTGCGCGTCGATGGCGTCGCACCCTTCGCCCTGACCGGCGACGCCAGCTTGAGCGGGGTCTGGCAGGAAGAAGCCTACCGGCTCGAACTCGACCTCTCCGGCAACCTGGAAGATCTGCGCGCGGAGCTGACCGCCACAGGCGACCGCTTGAACGGCCATGCCAATATCGACGCCACACCGTTCGCCGACCTGCCCTTGCGCAGCGCCCAGGTGCACATACGCCATTTGAATCCACGCATGTTCCACCCGGAGGCGCCGCAAGCCGACTTGGATATCCAGGCCCAGTTGACACCGCAGGACGGCACCCAGGAACTCACGCTGGGCGGGCCGGTAGCGATCGAGAATGCCACGCCCGGTGCGCTCGACCAGCAACTGCTGCCGCTGGTCAGCGTGCGTACCCAGGCCGTGCTGAGTGCGGCCGAACAGCGCTTGACCGAACTGGACATCACCCTGCCCGGCAAGGCCAGCCTGCAAGGCCAGGCGCAGTTGCGCCAGGAGACGCCAGGCGGGATGCAGGGTGAAGCGGCCCTGCAGGCAACGAATATCGACCTGCGCGCCCTGCACGGCGCATTGCAGTCCACGCGCCTGTCCGGCCCCATCACGCTGCGCCTGCAGGATGACCACCAGGACATTGCCCTGGACCTCACCAGCCCGGAATTCTCCGCCCGCATCAAGGCTCAGCTCACCCCCGAGCTGTACCGGCTGGAACAGGCCCAGCTGCAAGCCGGTTCCGGAGTGGCAAGCTTCCAGGGCCAGATGGCGCGCGCCGACCAGCAGGCGTACAGCGTGCGCGGTTCTCTTTCCAAGTTCGAGCCGGCGGACTTTTTCAGCGCCATGCAGATCAAGCAATCCGGCATCCCGTCAGCCCATATCAACCTCGACCTGGCGCTGGAAGGCAAGCTGCAGCCGGAGCTGGAAGCGCGCCTGAATTTCAACATACTGCCCAACAGCAGCTACGCCAGCCTGCCCATGGATGGCCAGGGGCGCATGCACATCCTCGGCCAGCGCCTGCAAGACAGCGACGTCAAACTCAGCGTCGCCGGCAACCGCGCCAGCATCCAGGGCGGATTTGGCGCACCCTCATCGCAACTGCGCTTTGATATCGACGCTCCGCAACTGGCGCGGCTCGGGTTTGGTCTCGCGGGGCTGGTGCAAACTCAAGGCACTTTGCGCGGCAGCATCGACAAGCCGCAAATCGAAGCCGACTTTCGCGCCGAACGGCTGGTACTGGCCGACTACCGCGTCCAGCATATGCAAGGGCGAGTACGCCTTGCCGGCGTACCGCTCAGCGGCGCAGCGCTTACCGCCGCCCAACTCTCCAACCCCGACGCCCGCATCCTGGTCGAGCTCGACGCGCGCAACGCCCGCTTGGGCGAAATCGATCTGACCCGCCTGCAAACCCATCTGGAAGGCAGCTTCACCAACCATCAACTGACGCTGGACGCCACCGGCAAGTTCCAAAGGCAGGCGCTGGCGCTGCAAGCCAAGGCCAGCGGCCGGTTGCGCGAATCGCCCACGGGCCTGGCCTGGGAGGGCACATTGCAGGAGTTGCAGCACAAGGTGTTTCCCACGCTGGAACTGCGGCGCCCGCTCAGTATCAGCGCCGCCCCCGGTCAGGTCACGCTGGGCGACACGCAACTGCGCTTCGAACAAGCGCTGCTGGAATTGCAGGGGTTCGAATACAGCGCCGGACAACGCCTGCACAGCCGCGGATCGATTACCCAGCTGGCCACCCGCACCTTGCAAACCCTGTGGGAACAATTCAGCGCATCCTCGCTGCCGCTCGACACTTCCCTGGTGCTGGACGGCCAATGGGATCTCGACCTGGCCGCGGGCGAGGGAAATTTCCGTATCGACAGACGCAGCGGCGACCTCGCGCTGAGCGACGGTACCGCCCTGGCCATCAATCAGTTATCGCTGCAAGGAACGCTGCAATCCGGACAAGCGCTACTCTCTACAGCGCTGGGCACCGAGCGCTTTGGCCAGGCCAGCGGCAAGGGCCAGATCGGCTTGATCCGCAGCGACGGCCTGCTGCTTCCTCAGGCCGACTCCAGCGTGTCCTTCACGCTGGAAGGCGGCCTGCCCCAGCTCAGCAGCATCGCGGGGCTGGTCGGACCGAGCATCGGCCTGGAAGGCTCGCTGGCGCTGCGCATCCACGCCGGCGGCACCCTGGGCCAGCCGGTCCTGGATGGCCAGGTCATCGGCGACAAACTGGCGCTGACCCTGTACGAGCTAGGCGTCAAGCTGCGCGACGGCCGCATCGACATCGGCTTGAGCGACAACCTGCTGACCCTGCGCCAATTCGAATTCCACGGCGGCAGCGGCACCCTGCGCGGCAGCGGCCAGATCCCGCTCGACCCGACCCAGGACGGCTTGAACGCCAGCCTGGTGGCCGAGCGCCTGCAGCTCATGGGCGACCCATCGGCCTCGCTCACGCTTTCCGGCCAGGCCAACCTGGCACGCAGCGCCGGCCAGTTGCTGGCGAAGGGC
>Ga0182745_1005222_pt1 | contig 10638 bp, 9 predicted proteins | sample eDN3rd30CKraftBY_FD_128523 | JGI IMG/M metagenome (GOLD analysis project Ga0182745, IMG submission 128523) | Enriched backyard soil microbial communities from Emeryville, California, USA - eDNA 3rd pass 30_C Kraft BY (version 2) (version 2) | ecosystem: Environmental > Terrestrial > Soil >... | reverse complement strand
CCATGGCATCCACTGCCGACCATCGCCCAACGGCCCACCCAGCCCCAGTTTGAACGGCAGGCGCAGGCGCGACAAAAAGCCGCCATCGCTGGCCAGCACCAGACCCGTGCGCACCAGCGCTACCCGGATGCCAAGGCTTTGCGCACGCTGGGCGGTTTCTTCCCAGGCTATGCACAACTGGCTGGCGAAGTCTTCGCGCACGGGTTGCGAGACCTCGGTCAACTCCCGCTCGCCACCATCGCCGTACCAACCTACGGCGGAACCGGAAATCAACACCTCCGGGCGCTGCTCGCGGCTTTCCAACCAGGCCAGCAATTGCTCGGTAAGGGTGATGCGGCTGGTCCACAACAGCTGTCGTCGGGCAGCCGTCCAGGGCCGGTCGGCGATCGGCGCACCCGCCAGGTTGATCACGGCGTCCAGCGGGTCATCCGCAGCCAGTTCCTGCAGTTGCGCGATGCCTCGCACGCCCTTGCCGCATAAACGCGGCACCTGATCGGGGCGCCGGCTCCACACCGTAAGCCGGTGGCCCTGCCCTAGCCAGAACTGGCACAGGTGCTGGCCGATCAAGCCGGTACCGCCTGTCAGCAATATATGCATGGCTGTGTCCTCGCAGAGTGCGGCGATGGTCTATTTTTAACAACAAGGCACTTTTTTAACCAAACGCTCTCGGATAAACATAGGCCAACCTGCCTCATAAGCGGAATAACCTTATACAAACATTGTGCATTGTACAGGTTTGCCTGACAGCGTAGTCTGCGAACAGCAAGGTTTGAAGAGGCCATCATGACAGTACCTATTGCCATCATCGGTGCCGGTATCGCCGGCCTGTCCGCCGCCCAGGCCTTGCAAAAGGCCGGGCAGTCCGTTCACTTGTTCGACAAAGGCCACGGCAGTGGCGGGCGCATGGCCAGCAAACGCAGCGAAGCCGGTGCCCTCGACCTGGGCGCACAGTACTTCACCGCCCGCGACCGGCGCTTCGTCGAACAGGTGCAGCACTGGGTGGAAGCTGGCTGGGCGGAACAGTGGAAGCCTCAGCTGTACAACTACCGTGATGGCGAGCTCACGCCCTCCCCCGACGAACAGACCCGCTGGGTCGGTGTACCGCGCATGAGTGCCATTACCCGCGGCCTGCTCAAGGACGTGACGGTGAATTTTGGCTGCCGCATTGCCGAAGTGTTCCGTGGCAAACAGTACTGGCACCTGCAGGACACCGAAGGCTGCAGCCACGGCCCGTACAGCCGTGTGGTGATTGCCGTACCGGCGCCCCAGGCCACGCCGTTGCTGGCCGCCACCCCCAAGCTCGCGGCGGTAGCCGCCGGGGTGGTGATGGAACCTACCTGGGCCGTCGCCCTGGCATTCCAGACCCCACTGGACACCCCGATGCAAGGCTGCTTCGTGCAGGACAGCCCCCTCGACTGGCTCGCCCGCAACCGCAGCAAACCCGGTCGCGACGAACACCTCGACACCTGGGTACTGCATGCCACTTCGGCCTGGAGCAAACAGCACATCGACCTGGCCAAGGAAGAAGTGATCGAGCAGCTTTGGGGGGAGTTTGCCGAGCTGGTCGGCTGCGTCGTACCCGCGCCCAGCTTCGCCCTCGCCCATCGCTGGTTGTATGCACGGCCTGCCGGTAACCATGAATGGGGCGCGCTCGCCGATGCCGACCAGGGGCTTTACGCCTGCGGCGACTGGTGTCTGTCCGGCCGCGTCGAAGGCGCCTGGCTCAGTGGCCAGGAAGCCGCAAGACGGCTGCTTGAACACCTCGATTAGCCTGCGCGAAAAAGCTGTACAGAAGAAATCACTTGCATAAGTTCGCAGCTATGCTGGAATAAACTTGTACATGCCATCTTCCATGTACAAGTTTATTACGGAGATAGCCATGCTCGACGTCGCTGCCACGTCCAAACCTCGTATCGCCATCAGTGCCTGCCTGAGCGGGCATAGCGTGCGTTACAACGGCGGGCACAAGGCCTCCGAACTGTGCCGCGAGCAACTGGAACAACACTTCGACTGGCTGCCCGTCTGCCCGGAAGTCGCCATCGGCCTGGGCGTGCCGCGCGACCCGATAAGACTGGTTGGCGACCCGGACCACCCTGCAGTGGTGAGTACCCGCAACCCCGGCATGGATCTGACTGGCCCACTGCGCAGTTATGGCGAGCAGATGGCCAGTGAGCTGAATGATATCTGCGGCTATATCTTCATGCAGAAGTCACCTTCGTGCGGACTCGCACGGGTCAAGGTCTACCAGGACAACGGCCACCCTGCCCCACAAGGTGGCACAGGTGCCTATGCGGGGGCGTTCTGCGCCCTGCGCCCTGACCTGCCGGTGGAAGAAGAAGGCCGCCTGCACGACCCGGTGCTGCGGGAAAACTTCATCAGCCGCGTCTATGCCTACGCCGATTGGCAACGCCTGTTGAGTGAAGGTTTGAGCCGCGGCGCCCTGGTGCGCTTCCATTCGCGCTACAAGTACCTGTTGATGGCCAACAACCCACACGCCTATCGCCAACTCGGTCGCCTGCTCGGCAGCATGAGCCGGGATGACGACCCGCAGGTGATCGGGCCTCGCTATTTCAGCGCGCTGATGCAGGCCCTGCGCCGATGCGCCAGCCGAGGCACCCACGGCAACGTCCTGCAGCACCTGAGCGGCTATTTCAAAGGGGCACTGACGCAACAGGACAAAGCGGAGCTTGCGCACATCATCGATCAGTACCAACAAGGGGTGGTGCCCCTTGTCGTACCGCTGACCTTGCTCAAGCACTACCTGCGCAAGCACCCTGACCCCTATCTGCAGCAGCAGGCCTACCTGCAACCACACCCCGACAGCCTGGGGCTGCGCAATGCCGTCTGAAGGGCTTCTGCCCATCGGCGAGCTGGCGCGCCGCACCGGCGTGAACCCGGTGACGCTGCGTGCCTGGGAGCGGCGCTATGGCTTGCTGAAACCGCAACGTACTGCCAAGGGACATCGCCTGTATACCGACGAGCAGGTGGAACGGGTCGAAGCGATTCTCGCCTGGCTCGAACGCGGCGCATCGGTGGGCCAGGTGCGCGAACTGATCGACAAACCAACCGGCGCCACTCCCCGGGGCGATTGGCAGGCGCGGCAGGCGCAGCTCATCGAAGCCATTGCCGGCCTTTCCCAGCGCACCCTGGACCAGCAGTTGAACCAGGCCATGGCCTTGTACCCTGCCATCACCCTGTGCGAACAGCTGCTGCTGCCGTTGCTGGAAAGCCTGGCCCTGCGCTGGCGCACCTATTTCAACGCCCAGCTCGAACAGGTGTTTTTCCACACCTGGCTGCGCAGCAAGCTGGGCGCACGCGTCTACCATGACAACCTGCTGCTGCAGGGACCAGCGGTACTGCTGGCCGAAGACGCTGAGCGCCCCTTCGACCCCACCCTGTGGCTATGTGCCTGGCTGCTGAGCAGCAACGGTATAGCCGTTGAAGTGCTGGAACAGCCCGTCAGCGGCGCGCAACTGCAACGCGCTATAACCGCACTGCAACCCAGAGCGCTGCTCCTGCACCTGGGCCCACGTATCGACGCAAAGACCTTGCAGCGCACACTCCAGGGAATGACCGGGGTGAAGTTGCTCGGCGGCGCCACGGTTTCGCTTCATCAGGCGCAGTTGCAAGCGTTCGATCTTCCCGAGCTTTTTCTGTTCGATACCCCCCAAGCGGCACTGCGTTTACTGCAACGCCATGACCGCCGGCTGACCGAGATGACTTCACGATGCAATTGATCTGGTTGCGCACTGACCTGCGCATCGACGACAACACCGCCCTGAGCGCCGCCGCCGAGCGCGGCCCGGTCGTGGCGTTGTGGCTGGCCAGCCCGGGCCAATGGCAGGACCATGACGACGCGGCGTGCAAGGTGGACTTCTGGCTGCGCAACCTGCGCGACCTGCGCCAGTCCCTTGGCAAGCTGAACATTCCGCTGTTGATTCGCAAGATCGACAGGTGGGATGAAGCAGCGCCCTGCGTACTTGAAGTGTGCCGTCAGCACGCGATCGAGGCGGTGCACTGGAACGATGAGTACGGCATCAACGAAAGCCGGCGCGACCAGACCACACGAGCGCTGCTGCAGGCTAACGGCATCCAGGCCCATGGCTATCTGGACCAGTTGCTGCTGCGCCCCGGCACGATCCTGACCCGCAGCGGCGATTACTTCCAGGTATTCAGCCAATTCAAGAAAGCCTGCCTTGAGCACCTGCACCGTGCCCTGCCTGCGCTTGCCCAGCGGGTAAACCGGCAAGCGCCACTGGACATCAGCAGCGACCCTATACCCCAACATATCGAGGGCTTCGACAAACCCGCGCGTGCGCTCAGCGAGCACTGGCCTGCCGGTGAGGAAGAAGCGCAGGCGCGGCTTGCGCGTTTTCTCGACGAAACCGTCGAAGACTACCAACACCTGCGCGATCTTCCGGCCAAAGCGGGCACCAGCCAGCTGTCGGCCTACCTGGCCGCCGGCGTGATCTCGCCACGGCAATGCCTGCACGCTGCGCTGGCCAGCAACCGGGGTGAGTTCGACAGTGGTAGCAGCGGCATCCAGACCTGGATCAACGAGTTGCTTTGGCGCGAGTTCTACAAGCACATCCTGAACGGTTATCCACAGGTATCGCGCCATCGCGCTTTCCGCGCCCACACCGAAGCCTTGCCCTGGCGTGATGCGCCCGAGGATCTGCAGGCCTGGAAAGAGGGACGCACCGGTTTCCCGATCATCGACGCCGCCATGCGCCAGTTGCTGCACACCGGTTGGATGCACAATCGCCTGCGCATGATCGTCGCCATGTTCCTCAGCAAGAACCTGCTGATCGACTGGCGTTTGGGCGAGCGCCACTTCATGCGTCACCTGATAGACGGTGACCTGGCCGCCAACAATGGCGGTTGGCAGTGGAGCGCCTCCACCGGCACCGATGCCGTACCCTACTTCCGGCTGTTCAACCCGGTTTCCCAATCGGAGCGCTTCGACCCAGAGGGGCGCTTTATCCGTCAATGGTTACCAGAGTTGAGGGTACTGGATAATAAAACTATTCATCAGCCCGTGAAATCTGCGGATCTTTTAGCTATTAATTCATATCACAGTCCGATCGTCGATCTCGGGAGTAGTCGTCAGCGCGCTCTGAAGGCCTTCAAAAGCCTTCCGCGCTGACAGGAGCAGAGGGCCGTCATTTGAAAAACTCGCGTAGTTTCTGGGTTACGGGGGCCACCAACGGACTGGGTATGGCTTTGCTGGAAGGATTGCTCGAACAAGGGCACCGGGTGGCCGCCAGCGGCAAGGACGACAAGGCACTGGAGGCTTTGGCGTCGCGCCATGGAAGCAGGCTGTTGCAGTTGCCCTGGCAATTGCATGACGAAGAGCAGGCTGCCAGTGCCTGCCAACAGCTATGCGACGCTTGGGGAGCACTGGATGGTCTGATTATCAATGCAGCCACCTCTGACTACCTGACTGACGATGTGCCGGACAGCGAATTGTTCGAAAGCATCGTCAGCACCAATCAATTGGCCGGCGAACATTGCCTGGCCAAGGTCTTGCCGCTGTTGGCGAAAGGCAACGCCCCGCAGGTGATGGCCATCTTCAACCGCTATTCGGCTTTGCAGTTGTATTCACCGACGCAGGTGACCGCGGGCTGGAACACAATGCCCCAGTGGTTGCGCGAGGAGCGCGAGGAGCTGACGAAACGGGGTATTACTTTGACGGTGGTAGCCCCGCAGTCACTCAAGACACCGGTGACATCGGTGCAGGCCGCGCCCGATGCCTGGACCCCGCAGAGTGCCGCAGAGGAACTGCTGCGGCGCTTGCCACTGCGAGAGCCTGAACTGGTGCTGGAATTGTTGGAGTTGAGTGGCCTATGGCCGTTGTCGCGCTGACACCGCTTTTTCACATCGCAAAGCGTTGCACACTGCCGGCACCCTGCCACAGCACAGGGAGGATCTTGCTCAGTAATTGCGGATCGCCGCTGGTCCAGAAGGCGGCCTCGCGCACAGGGCCGCCGGACAACAGGCTGCGCGCCGCCAGCAAGCGTTGCAGCTGGCGCGCCACGGCCGCGCCGGTGTCGATGATGGCCACGTCAGCAGGCACCATCGTGGCCAGCAGCGGGCGCAGGAAGGGGTAATGGGTACAGCCGAGGATCAGCGTGTCACAACCTGCGGCCAGCAGCGGTTGTACATAGCCCAGCAGCAGCTGGCGCAATGGCTCGCTGCCCAGGTCGCCGGTCTCGATCCGCTCGACCAACCCAGGGCAAGGTTGCGTGACCACCCGCACATCGTTGGCGAAGCGGTCGAGCAAGGCGGCAAATTTGGCACTCTGCAAGGTACCGGTCGTAGCCAGCACCCCCACCACCCCGGAACGGGTGGCTGCAGCAGCAGGCTTGACCGCCGGCTCCATCCCCACCAGCGGCCAATCGGGGTACAGCTCGCGCAGGTCGGCAACCGCCGCCACGGTCGCGGTATTGCACGCCAGCACCATTGCCTTGGCACCTTGCGCCTGGAAGAACTCGGCAATGTGCCGAAGGCGCTGGCGAATATAGTCCGGGGTTTTCTCGCCATACGGCACATGGCCGCTGTCGGCCACGTAGAGCAGCGATTCGTTGGGCAACAGCCGCTGGATCTCGGCGAGGACCGACAAACCGCCGACCCCCGAATCCATCACGCCGATCGGCGCCGAACGCTCAGCCATCGCGCTTGCCGCACACGGCGCAGGCCGGATCACGCTTGACCCGCAGCTCGCGCAGGCGGGTGCCGAGGGCATCGATCAGCAGCAGGCGGCCCACCAGCGGCTCGCCGAAACCGGCCAGCAACTTCATCGCCTCCAGCGCCTGCAGGCTGCCAACCAGCCCTACCAGCGGGCCAATCACGCCGGCTTCGCTGCAGGTCAGCTCGGCCTCGCTGCCGTGGCCATACAAGCAGTGGTAACAGGGGCTGTAGTCGCGCCGCGGGTCGAACACCGACAACTGCCCTTCGAGGCGGATCGCCGCGCCGCTGACCAGCGGTTTGCCCATGGCGAAGCACGCTGCATTGACCGCCTCGCGGGTAGAAAAATTGTCGGAGCAGTCCAGCACCAGGTCGACCGCCGCCACGGCGGCGGCCAGGGAATCTTCGTCCAGTGCCTGGCGGTGAGCGACCAGGCCGATCTCGGGGTTGATCGCCTGCAGGCGCTGCACAGCCGAGTCCACCTTGCTCATGCCAACGCTGTCGCTGTCGTGAATCACCTGGCGCTGCAGGTTGGTGAGGTCGACGGTATCGAAATCGGCCAGGTGCAATTCGCCAACCCCTGCCGCGGCAAGGTACAGCGCCACCGGCGAGCCGAGGCCACCCAGGCCGACGATCAACGCCTTGCTGCGTTTGAGCCGCAACTGCCCATCGATGTCCACCTGCGCCAGCAGGATTTGCCGGCTGTAACGCAACAGTTCCTGATCGGTCAGCATGGCAAACGCCCCAAGGAAATACGTTCATGGCCGCCAAGGTCCTTGCGGCTGGCAACCTCGATGAAACCCTGCGCGGTCAGCAGTTCACGCACTGCCGCTGCCTGGTCGTAACCATGTTCGAGCAGCAACCAGCCCCCTGGCAACAGGTACTGTGGTGCCTGGCTGACGATCGTTCGCAGGTCGTCCAGGCCATCGGCACCCGCCACCAGCGCACTGCTGGGTTCGAAGCGTACATCACCCGCGACAAGGTGCGGATCTTCGGCGGCAATGTAGGGCGGGTTGCTGAGAATGAGGTCGAAACGCTGGCCGGCCAGGTTGTCGAACCAGTGGCTGGCCAGCACCTGAACATTGCCCAGGCCCAGGCGCTGCCGATTGCGCTCGGCCAGGGCCACCGCCTCCTCCACCCGGTCCACCGCAGTGACCTGCCAGGCCGGGCGATCATTGGCCAGGGCCAGGGCAATGGCACCGGTTCCGGTGCCCAGGTCGAGGACCTTCGACGGCGTCGCCGGCTGCAACTCAAGGGCCGCTTCGACCAGCAGCTCGGTGTCCGGCCGCGGAATCAGCGTGTGCGGCGCTACTTCCAGGTCAAGCTTCCAGAAACCCTGCTGACCCAGGATGTAGGCGACCGGCTCACCGCCACGGCGCCGCTGCAGGTAGCCGGTGTAGGTCGCGGCATCCTCACTGCTGACGATGCGCTCGGGCCAGGTGTGCAGGTAGCTGCGCGACTTGCCGATGGCCGCGGCCAGCAACAGTTCCGCGTCCAGGCGCTCGGTAGGCGAGTCGGGCAATTGCGCGTTGCGCAGCAGGCTGGCAATGATGGTCATCAGTCCCCCAGGGCGGCCAATTGGTCGGCCTGGTATTCGGCCAGCAAAGGTTCGATCACGGCGTCCACGCCGCCGGCGAGGATGTCGTCGAGGGAGTACAGGGTCAGGTTGATGCGGTGATCGGTGACCCGGCCCTGTGGATAGTTGTAGGTGCGAATGCGCTCGGAGCGGTCGCCGGAGCCCACCAGGAGCTTGCGCTCGCTGGCGATGGCGTTCTGTGCAGCACTGGTCTGCATGTCATTGAGCTTGGCCGACAGCCAGGACATGGCACGCGCACGGTTCTTGTGCTGCGAGCGCTCTTCCTGGCACTCGACCACGATGCCGGTGGGCAGGTGGGTAATGCGGATCGCCGAGTCGGTCTTGTTGACGTGCTGACCGCCAGCACCGGAGGCGCGGTAGGTGTCCACGCGCAGGTCGGCCGGGTTGATCTCGATCGCTACCTGCTCGTCGGGCTCCGGCAGTACCGCCACGGTGCACGCCGAGGTGTGGATGCGGCCCTGGGACTCGGTCTCTGGTACACGTTGCACGCGGTGCGCGCCGGACTCGAACTTGAGCTTGCCGTACACACTGTCGCCTTCGACGCGGGCGATGACCTCCTTGTAGCCGCCATGCTCGCCTTCGTTCTCCGACAGGATCTCCAGGCGCCAGCCACGCCGCTCGGCGTAACGCGAGTACATGCGGAACAGGTCGCCCGAGAAGATGGCTGCCTCGTCGCCACCGGTGCCGGCGCGGATTTCCAGGAACACGTTGCGACCGTCGTTGGGGTCCTTGGGCAGCAACATGCGCTGCAGCTGCGACTCCAGGCCGACCAGCTGTTCCTTGGCATCGCGTACTTCTTCCACGGCCATTTCACGCAGGTCGGGGTCGGCGTCCTTGAGCAGCGCCTGGGCGCCCTCGAGGTCGTCCTGCACCTTGCGCCAGTCTTGATAGGCGGCGATCACCGGCTCCACTTCGGCGTATTCGCGGGAATAGGCGCGAAAGCGGGTCTGGTCGGATATGACTTCGGCGTCACCAAGCAGCGCGGTGAGTTCCTCGAAGCGGTCCTGGAGCGTGTCCAGTTTGTTCAGCAGCGACGCTTTCATTGCGGGGTTTTGTCCGTCGAGCCCTCATTGAGGGCAAAGAGTTCCTGGGCCATGGCCAGCGCATCGAGGCGGCCCTCGGCCGAGAGCTTTTTCAGTTGCACGCTGGGCGCGTGCAGGAGTTTGTTGGTCAGCCCACGGGCCAGTTGGGCCAGTACATCCTCGGGATTGCCGCCGTTGGCCAGCAGGCGCTGGGCCTTTTGCAGTTCTTCGTCGCGCAGGCGCTCGCTCTGCTGGCGGTAGGCGCGCAGCACGTCCACCGCAGCCAGCTCGCGCAGGCGCAGCATGAAGTCCTCGGCGCCCACCGAGACCAACTCCTCGGCAGCCTGGGCCGCGCCTTGGCGGCTCTTGAGGTTTTCCGCGACCACTTCGTGCAGGTCGTCGACGGTATACAGGTAGACGTCGTCGAGTTCACCCACTTCCGGCTCGATGTCGCGCGGCACGGCGATATCGACCATGAAGATCGGCTTGTGCCGGCGCTGCTTCAGCGCGCTCTCCACGGCGCCCTTGCCAAGGATCGGCAACTGGCTGGCGGTGGAGCTGATGACGATGTCGCTGTGCGCCAGCTCCTGGGGGATATCGGCCAGCAACACGGCGTGGGCACCGAACTGCGCGGCGAGGGTACTGGCCCGCTCCAGCGTGCGGTTGGCCACGACGATACGGCGCACGCCCTGCTCATGCAGGTGGCGGGCAACCAGCGTGATGGTTTCACCCGCACCGATCAGCAGCGCCTGGCTACGGCCCAGGTCGCTGAAAATCTGCTTGGCCAGGCTGACCGCGGCGAAGGCCACCGACACCGGGTTCTCGCCGATCGCGGTATCGGTACGCACCTGCTTGGCGGCACTGAAGGTCGCCTGGAACAGGCGCCCGAGCAGCGGGCCGATGGTACCGGCCTCGCGCGCCACGGCGTAGGCCGACTTCATCTGACCGAGGATCTGCGGCTCGCCGAGCACCAGCGAGTCCAGGCCCGAGGCCACCCGCATCATGTGCCGGACGGCGTCGTGTTCCTCGTGGATGTAGGCGCTGGCGCGCAGTTCATCCAGGCTCAGCCGGTGGTACTCGGCCAGCCACTTGAGAACGTCGTCGGCAGACAGGTGGTCCTGCTCTATATAGAGCTCGCTACGGTTGCAGGTGGACAGGATCGCCGCCTCGCGGCTGGCGGTCAGTCGGCAGAGCTGCTGCAGGGCGTCGACCAGCTGCTCTGGGGTAAACGCCACGCGCTCGCGTACGTCTACCGAGGCAGTCTTATGGTTGATACCAAGTGCAAGAAAGGCCATGCAAGGTCGCTGGTTGTGACGGGAAGCCGATAATTGT
>Ga0182745_1005218_pt1 | contig 10644 bp, 11 predicted proteins | sample eDN3rd30CKraftBY_FD_128523 | JGI IMG/M metagenome (GOLD analysis project Ga0182745, IMG submission 128523) | Enriched backyard soil microbial communities from Emeryville, California, USA - eDNA 3rd pass 30_C Kraft BY (version 2) (version 2) | ecosystem: Environmental > Terrestrial > Soil >... | reverse complement strand
CAATATCTTTAAACTCCTGATCATAATGTTTCCCCAACATGAACACGTCCTTTAAATGTTAAATGATGATTGTATTATAAACTAAATCTCATTTTACCGTGTCCACTTTTTAGACTAGCATCAAATTCGCTCGAAAAGAAAGGAACCGCTCGTAACAAGAGGGAAAACGCTCGTAAAATCCCCCAAACAAAAAAACACCCGATTCGCAAATCGGGTGCTGTCTCTCCAACTCTTCTAAACCAACAATCCAAATAGCTGGCTGTCTTTGTTGACTTCGGTGAATTCGAAGCCGTTGTTGCGCATGCGGTTGATTAGGCCTTGATAGTCTTCTGGGTGGCTTACTTCAATGCCGACTAGGGCTGGGCCGCTTTCTTTGTTGTTTTTCTTTGTATATTCGAAGGTCGTAATGTCATCGTTTGGTCCCAATACTTCCGTTAAGAATTGGCGCAGGGCACCTGCACGTTGAGGGAAGTTTACGATAAAGTAGTAAAGCAATCCTTCGTACAATAACGACTTTTCTTTAATTTCCTGCATACGGCTGATGTCATTGTTTCCGCCCGTAATCACGACAACGACTGATTTCCCAACGATTTCTTCGGCATAGAAATCTAGCGCAGCAACAGGGAGGGCGCCAGAAGGTTCTGCTACGATTGCGTGTTTATTATATAAATCTAAAATCGTTGTACTGACTTTGCCCTCTGGAACAAGCGCGATATCGTCCAAGTATTGGTAACAAATTTCAAATGTATTGGTTCCGACGCATTGAACCGCTGTGCCGTCGCAGAATTTATCAATTTTAGCAAGCGTTGTTGGGGCCCCGTGATCGAAGGCTGCTTTCATGCTAGCAGCACCTGCTGGCTCGACGCCGATTACTTTCGTATTAGGCGAAATGTTTTTGATATAGGATGCGATGCCTGCCATTAAACCGCCGCCGCCAATTCCACCTAGAATGTAATCCAGTGGCTCCTCGATGTCGTTTAAGACTTCTACAGCGACAGTCCCTTGTCCGGCAATGATGTCTAAATCATCGAAAGGGTGAATGAAAATCATTTCATGCTCCGAGGAATAGTTCTTTGCGGCAGCAGCAGAATCATCAAATGTATCGCCTTCTAAAATAATTTCAATATTATTGCGGCCAAACATGCGAACTTGGTCAATTTTTTGTTTTGGGGTTGTTAAAGGCATGAAAATGGCGCCTTTAATGTTAAGGTGTGCGCAGGCAAATGCCACGCCTTGTGCATGGTTGCCCGCACTGGCACAAACCACGCCGCTTTTGCGAGCCTCTTCTTCAATTTTTTTGATTTTATAATAGGCACCACGCAATTTAAACGAACGAACATGCTGAAGGTCTTCGCGTTTAATATAAATGTTGGCGCTATACTTTTCAGATAGATACTCATTTTTTTGAAGTGGGGTATGTAACACTACATCTTTTAAATGCTGATGTGCGATGAGCACATTTTCTACAGCAATACTTTTTGAATTCGCAACTTCCATTGTTTTGTTACCTCCGTTTTAAATCAACATTGACTCATTTTATCACAAAAAAAGATATTTTTTGAGAATTATTTTTTAATTCAAAAAATTCTAACCGAAATTTAACACAAAAAAGGACCGGCATCAAGGCCAGTCCTAAAAATTAAAATATTAGATGTGCAAGAATTGCAACGATTGGAATTGAGATAATTGTACGGATTAAGAAGATTAGGAAGAGATCCCAGATTTTTAATGGGAGCTTTGTACCTAATATTAATCCCCCGACTTCTGACATGTATATTAACTGAGTAACAGAAACTGTGGCGATGAAGAAACGCGTTAATTCGGACTCAATGCCGGCACCTAAAATCGAAGGTAATAACATATCAGCGAATCCAACGATCATCGTTTGGGCAGCTTCATCAGCAAAAGGAATTTGCAAGATAGCTAAGATCGGCTCAAATGGCATACCTAAAATTTTGAAGAAGCTTGTGTATTCGGCAAGAACTAATGCAATCGTACCAAATGCCATAATTACGGGAGTAATCGCTATCCACATTTCTAAAACGTTAATGAAGCCAGAACCAATTACTTTTCCTAAGTTCTTGTTGTTATCTGCTTTTGTTAATGCGTTGTTAAGGCCCACTGAGAATGAATTAAATCCTTCTGGAACTTGCTCAACTTGTTTATTCTGAGCTGAGCCATCAAAATTAACATCCGGCTTGCTGCGTAAAGGATAAACACGAGGCATAATGAAAGCTAAAATAATTGAAACTAAAATAACAGAACCATAAAACTGAAAGAAGTAGTTGTTTAAACTAACTGTATCCATTACAACGAAACAAAATGTAATTGAAACTACAGAAAATGTTGTGGCAATTGTTGCCGCTTCACGTGCTGTGTAATGTCCTTCTTCGTATTGTCTACTTGTTAAAAGAACGCCGATTGTACCGTCTCCTACGAAAGAAGCTAAACAGTCAATTGCCGAACGTCCAGGAATCTTGAAGAGTGGACGCATAATTTTAACCATCATTGAACCGAAGAATTCGAGTAGACCGAAATCTGTTAATAATGGCAATAAAAGACCGGCAAATAAGAATAATGAGAACATCATTGTTACTAAACCGCCGTCTGGAGTAATTAACAATCCAGCAGTATTATCACTTCTAAAGCTTTCAGGTCCTACTTGGAATAAATACATGCTTGCAAAAATCACAGCTAAAATACGCATGCTCGTCCAGAACCAGTTAACACGGAACAAAGAATCCATTAGAGTTCTTTGCTTTTTTTGTGGGATGAATTGCATAATTACTGCACCAATAGCAGCGATAATAAAGACGATATAAGCAAACCAGTGAATGAATCCTGTAATGTTAGCGGAAAGAGTGCTTGATAAAATTGCTACAGGGACTTTTAAACCATCTGCAGTGTTGATTGGTGTAATGAATAAGAAAACGCCAACCAAAGACAAAAAGATAAATAAAAACCATGTATATGAATTGAATTTTTTCGTCATATTGTTTCCCTCGTTTTGGTGTATGATTGAATATTTATACACTATAAAGGCTTTATATACACATGTAAATGTATTTAATAAAAATAATATTATTCTGAAATTTATAAATGTATAAGAAATGAATAAATTGCTATTTACAGGGACTTTTAAATGCTAATATAGTAATTTTATCTTTAAATAGATTGTATTTTTATAATACATAGTGAATGGAAAAGGGAGTAGGCAATGATTTCCTACTCCCTTAAATATAGTCATTAATCTTACAAATTAATCAGATAGAAACGTTCGTATTGCAGCCAGCTATCACTCATCGGTCTGCCATCATCGACACGTTTTGCATTTTCTTCAATCATCCATGCTGTTTGGGAAGCGTGGGCTTGTAATGCGTTTACTTTATCAAGCTTTACGCTGCTTACATCGATTTGCACGGTTGGCTCACCATTGTCAGCAACAGTGTTGTTAGCGAAGCCTACTGCATAAATCGTTGGACGATTTTCTTGCGGCATACGACGAACCGTTTCAAATACGGCGCGTGCTGTTGCTTCGTGATCTGGATGTACTGCATAGCCAGGCAGGAATGTGATGATTAATGAAGGGTTTAACTCATCGATTAACTCTTTCACAAGACCGACCATTTTTTCATCGTCTTCAAATTCTACTGTTTTGTCGCGTAAGCCCATCATTCGAAGGTCGTCAATTCCCATGACAGCGCAAGCGGCCTTTAGCTCTTCACGACGAATTTCAGGCAAAGATTCACGAGTAGCAAATGGAGGGTTTCCAAGATTACGCCCCATCTCGCCTAAAGTTAAACATGCATATGTAACAGGGACCCCCATATTACGGTAAAGTCTGATTGTTCCAGCAGATGAAAAGGCTTCATCGTCTGGGTGAGGAAAGACAACTAAAATATGACTTTGTGGTTGTAATGTCATGTAATATCCACTCCTTAATAAGAAAATGGTGTTTCACTAATTTCTAGTGCAACAGCAAGTTTCCCTGTAAAGTCTAATCCAGCCATCAATAAACGGCCTTTTTCATCTAATTCAAAATGGGTAATTCCTTGTGCGTAAACCCAGCCGTGTTCCATTTTTAAACCTACTCGGTTCGGGGTATCGTCAATAATTTTAGCAAGCTCATAACGAATTTTTACATTTCGTATAAAAGCACCTGCATTAAATACTCTTTCGTCAAAATGTGAGGCATAAGCTCCATTTGTTGTTTCTAGATGAATATAAACATCCTTGTTCGCAAAAGAATTAAGCAATTCTTGGAGCTCGGCAATTTGTACTTCCTTCATCTTAATTCTCCTTTCGCATTGAATTCCTAGTGCGGATTGGTCAAAGCGTGATTTGTATTAGCCAACTGGTTAGTCAGTTAGCATAAGCCATTATTAATAATTATAGTAAATAAGGCAGCTTTATGAAAAGAATATGCAATGTTTATTTTCAAATTGTTAAGTTTGCTCTGTGGGGAGGTAAAAGTAGAAACGAAAAAACAGTGTGAAAATTAAATTTCACACTGTTAGTAGTGGTTGGCGGATAGATTAAACTTCTGTAATCGTTACTTCTGGTGCCCCTAGACGAGGTTTTGCACCGTGATAAACTGGTCCAACGAATTCGTTTAACTTCCAGCCATGTTGAATCCCGGCTGCAACGAATTCTTTTGCTTCAACAACGGCTTCTTTAACCGATAATCCATTTGCAAGGTTTGCAGTTACGCTCGCTGCGAAAGTACAACCAGCACCATGGTTATAAGTTGTTTCTACTTTTGGTGTTTCAAGTAAATAGAACTTTTCGCCATCATAGAAAAGGTCCGCGGCTTTATCAGTTGCTAATGCACGGCCACCTTTAATGATTACGTTTTTTGCACCAAGGGCTTTAATTTTTTCAGCCGCAATTTTCATCTCTTCGATTGTTTTTGGCGTGCCAGTTCCTGCAAGCTGTCCAGCCTCGAAAAGGTTTGGGGTAGTTACAAGGGCATTAGGTAATAGATATTGGATCATCGCATCAACTGTACCAGGGTTTAAGACTTCATCTTCTCCCTTACATACCATAACTGGGTCAATAACTACTTTTTCAACGTCAGCTGCTGAAATTGCTTCACCTGTAGTTTGAATTACTTCTTCAGTAGAGAGCATACCAGTTTTTAAAGCATCGATTCCAGTAGAGAATGCTGTTTTTAGCTGAGCTTGTAATACATCGATTGGTAATGTATGAACGCCATGGCTCCAGTTGTTATCAGGATCCATCGTAGCGATCACTGTAACTGCTGCCATTCCGTAAGTATCATGTTCTTCGAATGCTTTTAAATCCGCTTCTAATCCTGCGCCACCTGAAGCGTCAGAACCTGCAATCGTTAATGTTTTTTTCAATGCCATAATCGTTTGCTCCTTCACCTGCGTAATTGAATGTAATGTATTAAAGTATATAATAATCCTGACTTTATAAAAATAGTCAGTTTTTTTGAAAAATATAATGTCAGTTAATAGCAAATATAGTATAAATGGAGAGAAATCACTAGCAAATGGTTTCATATTATTTTCATCAATTTGGTGGATTCTTACTAAAAACCTCCTATTGAAACTCGTACTTAGATAAAGTAGTTTTAAGGGGAGGTGTATTTTAATGAAAAAGAGATTTGATAATGATTGGGAAGAGATTCTAGCTCCTGAATTTCAAAAGCCCTATTACATAAAGTTGAAACAATTTGTGGCAGAACAATATAGCCTATCAACAGTTTATCCACCAAAAGATGAAGTCATGAATGCATTTTACACACTACCTTATAAAGAGGTGAAAGTGGTGATTTTAGGACAAGATCCGTATCATGGTCCTGGTCAGGCACATGGCATGAGTTTTTCTGTGGAAAAAGGCGTGCCGCTTCCACCAAGCTTACGCAATATTTTTAAAGAGCTAGAGGCTGACGTAGGGTGCCAGGTAGCGAAGAACGGTTATTTAATGAAGTGGGCAAAGCAGGGTGTTTTCCTATTAAATACAGTTTTAACTGTCCGTCAAGGGGAGGCAAATTCACATAAAGGGCAAGGCTGGGAGCAGTTCACTGATACTGTGATTGAAAAATTAGCTGAGCGCGAGGAGCCGATTGTTTTTGTATTATGGGGAAAACCAGCGCAAACAAAACAAGCAATTATAGAAAAGAATGGGAAGCACCATTTTATCTTGCAAGCACCACACCCAAGTCCCTTAAGTGCTCACCGCGGCTTCTTTGGCAGCAAACCCTTCTCGAAAATTAATAACAAGTTAGTAGAATGGGGAAAAGCACCAATCGATTGGTGTTTGGAGGAAGAGTGATTATTGGCAAGTGCGCTTGGAAACGTGAGTGGCGTTGCTCGTAACAAGGTTGAATTCCCACGTAGAGGGTTCCAACCCGCACATCATAAGCCCAAAACCACAAAGCTTTTCACGGTATTGGAAATCTGTTAAATTTGAAATAGAAAGTGGGGAAGTCTTGATGAGGGTGAATTGTTTTAAATGCCAATATTTTCGTGTAACTTGGGATCAGCATAATCCAAGGTCGTGCACAGCGTATAACTTTAAAACAAAGCAGTTGCCTTCGGTTATTGTCAAACAATCTTCAGGTCTTGATTGTATGCAGTTCTTACCTAAACAAACGATGGAGGATCGGTAGAATATGATTTCTTACCAAACGTTGTTGCATGAAATTGAACAGCTTGTCGTGGGTACTAAAAAAAGTACAAATGAACAGCATATTCGTGAACAATTAAGTGCAATTCGCGCGCTTTGTAATGTTGCTTTATCAAATAGCAAACAGCAGAAGCCACACCAGGTTCAAAGTGTTATATCAACTGTTGCTAGCCAATCAGGTCAAAGTTTTCAAGCGAGTCCACTTATGCAATCGCATAATGTTATACAAAATGCAAATTCGGTAAATTCTCCGAAACTGCAAGAAGAAGATGCCAATGGCGAATCGATTTTTGACTTTTAAGGGTCTTAGGTTTATTTTGAATCACAACTAATAGTGCCCAACAAAAAGTCATACATAGAAAAGAGGTTAAAAAATGAAAGGTTCAATTATTTCAGGTGCAATTCATGGATTTTTAGTCGTAGCATTAGGTGCATTTGGTGCACACGCTCTAGAGAATATTTTAGATGAGTATGGTACAGGTATTTGGGAAACGGCTGTTCAATATCAAATGTTCCATGCGATCGCAATGTTAGCGATTGGTATTTTAATGAGTCAAAAATTACTTGGTTCGGTAAAACAGCTGAAAAGTGCGGTTATCTGTATGAATTTAGGAGTTGTCTTCTTTTCAGGAAGTTTATACATTCTAGCAATATCAGGGATTAGTATTTTAGGCGCTGTCACACCAATTGGTGGAGTCCTGTTCTTAGCTGGATGGGTTCTTGTTATTATTGCTGTGTTAAAACATAAAAATTAATAGAATCAAAACTAAAATTACACATGCTCTAGTAGCCTGTGTAATTTTTTTGTCTCTAATATTCTAGTTTAAAGCCCTTACATTATAATTATTTGAATTTGCTAACAATTTTAATATTTTATCCACCCAAAACATGATAAAGTTGTTTATAACATTAGTAAATTTATGAAAAGAACTTATGGAATTGCAATAATGGGGAGGAGAATATTTTTATGGACCAATTATTATCTACCGCATTACAAAATAATTATGAAGAAATGGTTTCTATTAGACGGTATCTACACGAAAACCCAGAGCTATCATTTGAGGAAGTACATACACCAATTTTCATAGCAAATTATCATCGAGAACTCGGACTAGAGGTGAGAGAAGGTGTTGGGGGACGCGGAGTAGTGGCTACGCTAAGAGGTGGAAAGCCTGGTAAAACGGTGGCCTTGCGCGCTGACTTTGATGCCCTTGCCATTCAAGAGCAAAATGATCTTCCCTACAAGTCAAAAGTAGATGGAGTAATGCATGCTTGTGGCCATGATGGACATACAGCAACCCTTTTAGTACTGGCTAAGGCGTTAGTTGGCATGAAAGATGAAATCCAAGGAAACGTTGTATTTATCCATCAGTTTGCTGAAGAACTTGCACCAGGTGGGGCGAAGCCGATGATTGAAGATGGCTGCCTAGATGGGGTAGATGTCATTTTCGGCACGCATCTGTGGGCACCGACACCGCTTGGAGAGATACACGTTCGCAATGGTGCGATTATGGCTGCAGCTGATCGCTTGGAAATTACGATTCAAGGAAAAGGAGGACATGGTGCAGAGCCTCATAATTCTATAGACTCGGTTGTTGTGGCATCCCAATTTGTTACACAACTTCAGACAGTCGTTTCTAGAAGGATTGACCCGCTAAAATCAGCGGTTGTGTCAATTGGGCATTTTGAAGCCATCAATCCTTTCAATGTTATTGCAGATCGGGTTCAGCTAAAAGGAACGGTGCGTAGTTTTGATGAACAGGTTCGCACACAGATTGAGCATGAAATTGAGCTGCTCCTGAAATCTGTCTGCAATGGTTTCCATGCAAGCTATGAATATACTTTTACAAGAGGGTATCCGCCGGTTGTGAATCATAAAAAAGAAACGCAATTCCTTGCTGATGTGGCGTGCCAAATTTCAGAAGTTCAAAATGTGGCTGAATGTGCACCTTTAATGATAGGTGAGGATTTTGCTTATTATCTAGAAAAAGTTCCAGGAACGTTTTTCATCACAGGGGCTAAGGATCCAGCATGGAAGGAAGCTTATCCTCATCATCATGCTCGATTTAACTTTGATGAAAGAGCGATGTTGGTTGCTGCAAAGACGCTTGGATTAGCCACTCTGAAATACTTAAAGCAGGGCATTAGAAAACTAGGCTAATATTAGCCTAGTTGCACTTGAGCAGATAAGGACGTTTTATCCGTTTTAATGCGCAAAAAATATCCACTTCAATTTAGAAGTGGATGGTGGATGTAGGCAAGGTCAAACATTGACTTTGTCTACTTTATTTTTGGGTTCAACTAGCAGTTATCTTGATGGTAATTGCGCACTAGGCAAGTAATTGATCGGTTCAGCAAACTCTGCAAAGTCAAAGTAAATCATAGGGAACAAGTAAGTATGGCCTGTATCTGACTCAGCGATAATTGCGTGATCTCGACCAGCCTCTACAATCGCACCGCGAACAACTCGTGTAGTGCCTCCCTCTGTTTCTCCTACATTACCTGAAGGGATTGTAAAGTAAAAAGTACCCACTTTTCCTCGGTTTAATCTTAAAATGTTTTCGATGTATGATTCTTCGCGCAAAGTAGGTGCAGTACCAAGTCTTACAGTACTTTGGGCTGGTGGAGTAGCAACTTGCCCAGTTGCTGGAAATTGTACATATCCATATTGGCCAGCAGGGAACTGTCCAGTTGTAAATTGTTGTCCACCAGTAGGGAATTGCTGTTGCCCAGTTTGAGCTGTCTGGCCTGTTTGGCTTGTTTGCCCCCAATTGTAATATGTCAAAAAAAACACCCTTTCGTAAATTTTTTGCTTTTCTTTTTAAGCAATAATACAGTCGGACAGTCTTGTGTTGTAGGCAAGAAGTCGTAATGCTTGTAATGGTGTCCTGTATTTTCGTTGAGAAAACCACTGGGCAGGACAGCCCCAGAAGACATGAACAACAAGAATGATTTTTCTCCAAGGCTCCGAAGCGTTCGCTATTAATGACACGTCGAGCAAAAGTTAGAATTTCTAGGGCTTGCACGTTAGAAAGAAGTAGACTTGTTTGTGCTTTTAAACCCAATGGACTTACATCTACATTTGTTCGAATAATTGAATGGTAGAAGGTCCAGACAATTTGCTAACTGTGATTGGCACCGACATTGCCTACCAACAGCATGCCTAAATCTCCATCTCCTTCAGTGTTCGCGTGTAACCGTGCGAGTAAGGAAACTTGAGCATCATTGGCTGCTAAAACAGCTATACGGCATACCTCCTCATAACACTGTATGCATTAACGCCCATTTAAGAATAGAAAATCATAAAAAATCGCCCATGTTTTTAATGTATGTACAAAGTAGGAAAGAGTTCGTATATTTTGTATAAAAATATCGAATTATAAATAAAATAGAAGTAAGAGTAGCAATTTGTTTGTTTTTCTAAAGGTAGTCAGAAACAGTAAAAGGAGAAGGTTCATCAAAGTACATCATTAGGGGTTGTTCTTATGCAAGTAGGTATTTGGGTAGCCATAGTCATCAGTGCGATTGTCTCGTTTTTAATCGCTAGTTTTTATGAACAGCCATTACATTGGTATTTGTTTGTTTTAATTGTATTTATCGGATTTTTCATTCATACAATTATTATCATTTTGAAAACAAAAGAAGAGCAAGAAAAAAACGAGGTGTAGAATCGGATGGTCGATTACGCCTCGTTTTTTATATAAAATTTTTATTTTACAGTCAAGAAAGTATTTAATTTATCATAATCCAATAAGTTCCCAACTAAGAACTCACCGAATTCAGCGTAGCGAGCTGATACTTCGTCGAAACGCATTTCGTAAACGATTTTTTTGAACTGAAGCATATCCTCAGAGAATAAAGTTACGCCCCACTCATGATCATCAAAGCCTACAGAGCCAGTAATGATTTGTTTTACTTTACCAGCATAGCTGCGGCCGATTAAGCCGTGTGAACGCATTAACTCACGACGCTCATCCATGCTAAGCATAT
>Ga0182745_1005217_pt1 | contig 10647 bp, 9 predicted proteins | sample eDN3rd30CKraftBY_FD_128523 | JGI IMG/M metagenome (GOLD analysis project Ga0182745, IMG submission 128523) | Enriched backyard soil microbial communities from Emeryville, California, USA - eDNA 3rd pass 30_C Kraft BY (version 2) (version 2) | ecosystem: Environmental > Terrestrial > Soil >... | reverse complement strand
CCATTGAACCTGATCCGCGCTCTTCCTATCTTGTCGTGAAGCAGGGGGCATGTGCTGCCGATCCCGGGGCCGCGCCTCTTGGCGAGAAAGGACTGATTCCATGAACGAATTCGCCCAAGTTAACCATCCTGTCCTGCCCTTGCGGGACATCGTGGTGTTCCCGCACATGATCGTGCCGCTGTTCGTGGGGCGCGAGAAATCCGTGCGGGCGCTCGAGGCAGTGATGGAACAGGATCGACCGATCCTGCTTGCCGCACAAAAGGACGCAGCGGTCGACGAACCCGCTGCCGACGGAATTTTCCGCACGGGCGTTCTGGCGAACGTCCTCCAGCTTCTGAAGCTGCCCGATGGCACCGTGAAGGTGCTGGTCGAGGGTCGTGAACGCGTGCGGATCCGCGATTTCATCGCGAACGAGAATTATTTCGAAGCCACCGCCGAGCCTCTGGCAGAGGTGGAGGGCGACGAGGATACCCGCACCGCGCTGACCCGCGCCGTGGCCGAGGAGTTCGAGCGCTATGTGAAAGTGCGCAAGAACATCCCCGAGGAAGTCGTTTCGGCCGTGGCCGAGGCGCGTGAGCCTGCACGCCTGGCCGACCTGGTCAGCGGTCATCTTGGCATCGCGCTGGACAAGAAGCAGGAACTGCTGGAGACGCTCAACACCGCCGAGCGGCTTGAGAAGGTCTATGGCCTGATGCAGGGCGAGATGTCCGTGCTGCAGGTCGAGAAGAAGATCAAGTCCCGCGTCAAGACCCAGATGGAGAAGACCCAGCGCGAATACTATCTGAATGAGCAGATGAAGGCCATTCAGAAGGAGCTGGGCGACGGCGAGGACGGCTCGAACGAGCTGACCGAGCTGGAAGAGAAGATCGCTGCGACCAAGTTCAGCAAGGAGGCCCGCGAAAAGGCCGAGGCCGAGCTGAAGAAGCTGAAGTCGATGTCGCCGATGTCGGCCGAGGCCACGGTCAGCCGCAACTATCTCGACTGGCTGCTGGCGCTGCCGTGGGGCGTGAAGTCGCGCATCCGCAAGGATCTGGGCAAGGCCGAGGAAGTGCTGGACGCCGATCACTTCGGCCTTGAAAAGGTCAAGGAGCGGATCGTCGAGTATCTGGCGGTGCAGAACCGTTCGGCCAAGCTGAAGGGTCCGATCCTGTGCCTCGTCGGCCCTCCGGGCGTCGGCAAGACCTCGCTCGGCCGTTCGGTCGCGCGTGCCACGGGACGCGAGTTCATCCGCATCAGCCTTGGCGGCGTGCGTGACGAATCCGAGATCCGCGGCCACCGCCGGACCTATATCGGCTCGATGCCGGGCAAGATCATCCAGGCGCTGAAAAAGGCTAAGACCACGAACCCGCTCATCCTGCTCGACGAGATCGACAAGATGGGTCAGGACTTCCGTGGCGACCCGGCTTCGGCGATGCTGGAGGTGCTTGACCCGGAACAGAACGCGACCTTCGTGGACCACTATCTCGAAGTGGAATACGATCTGTCGAACGTGATGTTCGTGACCACGGCCAACAGCTACAACATGCCGGGGCCGCTGCTCGACCGGATGGAGATCATTCCGCTGTCCGGCTATACCGAGGACGAGAAGCGCGAGATCGCGCGCCAGCACCTGCTGCCGAAGCAGATCAAGGCGAACGGCCTGCGCAAGGGCGAATTCTCCGTCACTGACGAGGCGCTGACCCATGTGATCCGCTACTATACCCGCGAAGCGGGCGTGCGGTCGCTGGAACGCGAAATCGCCAAGCTGGCCCGCAAGGCCGTGACCGAGATCCTCAAGGGCAAGGTCAAGTCGATCGAGGTCGATACCGCCAAGGCCGAGGAATATCTGGGTGTCCGCCGCTACCGCTACGGTCTGGCGGAGAAGGATGACCAGATCGGCGTGGTGACGGGTCTTGCCTGGACGCAGGTTGGTGGCGATCTGTTGCAGATCGAGGCGCTGAAGCTGCCCGGCAAGGGTCGCATGAAGACGACCGGGAAACTGGGCGACGTGATGAAGGAATCGATTGACGCGGCGGCGAGCTATGTGCGCTCGATCGCGCCCCAGATCGGGGTGAAGCCGCCGAAATTCGATGCCATCGACATCCACGTCCACGTGCCGGACGGGGCGACGCCCAAGGACGGCCCCTCGGCCGGTCTGGCGATGGTCACCTCGATCGTCTCGGTCCTGACGCAGATCCCGGTCCGCAAGGACATCGCAATGACGGGCGAGGTTTCGCTGCGCGGCAATGCGATGGCCATCGGCGGGCTCAAGGAGAAGCTGTTGGCAGCGCTGCGGGGCGGCATCAAGACCGTGCTGATCCCGGTCGACAACGAGAAGGACCTGGCCGATATCCCGGCCAATGTGAAGGAAGGGCTCAAGATCATCCCGGTCAGCCATGTGCGTGAAGTGTTGAAACACGCCTTGGTCCGGGCCCCCGAGCCCGTCGAATGGGACGAGGCCGCCGAAGAGGCGGCCGAGGCCAGCAGACTTGCAGCCGCCCGCGAACAGGGCAGCGGTGGCGCCACCGTCGCGCATTGAACCAGTACTACCGCGCGGATCATATCCGCGCGGTTTTCCTTTACCCGGTAGCTGCATCAACCTGTGCAGGAGGTTTCATGACAGGGAACAGCCGGATAGACAGGACCGAACCCTTGTCGGGCCATCGGGGAGCGATCCCTTCGGACCCGGCGAATGCGACTGTCCTGCAAAAACGCCAGTTCCTGAATCGGATCGCGCAGCGCACCGGACAGCGCAACGCCGATATCAGGGATATTGTCGAGGCCACGCTTGCGGAACTCGGGGATGCCATTGCCGCCGGGCAGACGCTTGCGCTGCCGCCGCTTGGCCGGGCCCGGATCAACCGGCAGAAGGATATCTCCGGCTCCGAGGTCATCGTCCTGCGGCTGAGACGTCGCAAGGGGGATGTTACCTCCTCGGCGAAATATGATTGAGCTTGCCCGTCTTTTTTCCGCCATGCCCCTTGAAGGCGCAGCCGACTGCCGCTATTCAGCGCGGACCGGGCGATTAGCTCAGCGGTAGAGCGCTTCGTTCACATCGAAGATGTCAGCGGTTCAAATCCGTTATCGCCCACCAGATTTACCCCAGCAATTACAGGAAACGCCTTGTTTTGCTGGGGTTAGTCCGTTCTACTGTCACAAACACTGTTACAAAATGGGTCTGTGATGGCTGGTGCGCAGAAGTATCTTTTGAACCGAAATGGACGATTCTTCGCCCGGCTGGTGGTGCCGAAAGACCTGCGCAAGATCGTCGGAAAGACCGAGCTTCGCGCGCCCCTCGGGCCGGATCGCAGAACCGCCATGAAGCATCTGCCGGGTGCGGTGGCGACACTCCAACATGAGATCGCGCAGGCTGAGCGGAAGACCGCACCGGCCAATATTGCAGCGGCACCGATGCGCTACCCCCTCGCACCTGATCAGATTGCCCTGTCGCACTATCATCAGAGCCTAGCTATGGATGACGCGGCGCGCCGCAGCCCTGCCTATGCGTCCCTGAGCGTCAACGACCAGTATGTTGCAGAACTGCGGGCGGGCATCGCAGGCAAGCTTTCTGATCGGCAGCTAGGCGAGCTAGTGGGGCCGCGCATCGAACGCTTCCGGGCCGCTGACAACCTAGATGCCGCGCCCGGCACCGATGAGTGGCGCGTCATCGCCCGCGCACTCTGTAGCGCCGAGCTAGAGGCGCTGGCGCGCGTTGTGGAGCGTGACGAAGGCGACTTCACCGGCCAGCCGTCAACGCCGCTGCTGTTGAACGCCAAGCCGCCAGAGGATGAACCCGAGCCAGTAAATCTGGCTAAGCTCTGGAACGACTACATCAAGGCTCGCACCACGGCGGGCTTTATGAAAGACGGCGGGAAGCGAATGCGCCCGGTCATAGAGAGCCTGCGAAAGTTCCTGGGGCATAGTGACGCGCGCAAAGTCACCAAGAAGAACCTGCTAGACTGGCGAGACGAGTTACTTACCAGCCTTTCCGCCAAGACCGTATCGGATATGTATCTGTCCGCCGTGCGGTCCCTGTTCAAATGGGCGCATGACAATGAACGCTTGCCGGATAACCCTGCGGCCGCCGTCAAGCAGCCCAAGCCAAGAAAGCAACGGGGCCGTGAGGCGGGCTATACCGACGCCGAGGCAGTCAAGGTGTTGAAGGCGTCCCGGTCCTATCAGCCGAAGGCAGATCAGTTTGGCCGGATCAGGGAAACCCCGGAATCCGTGAACGCTAAACGATGGGTGCCGATCCTCTGCGCCTTCTCTGGCGCACGTGTTTCCGAGATCACGCAGTTACGGAAAGAGTATGTTCGCAAAGAGGGCGAGCGCTGGGTGATGCGGATTACGCCCGATGCCGGAACGATGAAGGTCGGGCACTATCGCGATGTGCCGTTGCATAGTCAGGTTGTCGCGGAGGGCTTTATTCAGTTTGTGGAAGAGGCCGCTGCCGGGCCGATTTTCCACAACGGGAAGGAGCCTGAGAAGTTCGCAGCTAAGGCGGTTAGGATGACCAATCAAGTCGGGACATGGCTGCAAGATAGCAACCTTGTTCCAGATGGCGTTTGGCCGAACTACGCATGGCGTCACCGCTTCAAGACGCAGGCCCGTGACATCGGCGCAGATATTCGGGTGGTTGACGGCATACAGGGCCATGCCGGGCGAACCGCATCCGACGATTACGGCGACGTGTCGCTGATCGCAAAAGCCCGCGTCATCGACGCACTTCCGAACTACGCGTTGTGACATCAAGTTGAAAATCATTCTCAACTGACTTGTCAGACTCGCGATATATGATATGTTATTACATATAATTTGTTGCGAGTATCACGTTGTCCAGTATCACCCAGCGCCTTGCCCGGTTCTTCGGGCAAGGCGTCACCGAATCCAAAGCCTTCACGCTGACCAGCCCTGAGGCTTACAGCTTGTTCGCTGGCGCTCCGGTGCGATCCGGCGTCACCGTCACCAGTAGCACCGCCCTGCGTGTCCCTGCCGTCGCCGCCGCTGTCGGTCTTATCTCGGAAGCTTGCGGCAACCTGCCGTTCAAGCTGCATGATCGCGACACGCGCGAGGCGCAGAAGGATCATCCGGCCTATGAGCTTATCCACGGCGAGGCGAACCCTTGGACCAGCGCCGAGGAACTGCGCGAACACCTGACCCGCGATGCACTGCTGTGCGGTCAAGGCTTCGCGGAGGTGGTGCGCAACGGCATCGGCCAGCCCCTCGAACTTCACCGGATCGACCCCGCCGCCATGTCGGTTGAAACCGACCATTACGGCGAGCCGTCCTATCGCATCCGCCTGAAAGGCGGCGGCGACCGGGTGCTATCCTATACCGATGTGCTGCATATCTCGACGCTGGACGGCGTTTCCCCGATCACCCATGCCAAGGAGGCCATTGGCCTTGCGCTGGCAGCGGAACAGCACCTTACGAATTGGTATAGCCGTTCCGGGCGTCCCGGTGGCTACCTCTCGACCGATCAGCCGTTGAAGCCTGACGAAGCATTGAACACTCTCAAGGCGTTTCAGGAAGGCCATACCGGCGAACAAGCTGGCCGCCCGGCAATCTTCGACCGGGGCACTAAGTATTACGCGGTCGCCACCAGCAACACGGATGCGGAGTTCTATAACAACCGCGTTGAGCAAATCCGCGAGATTGCCCGCGCCTTTCGCATCCCGCCGACGATGCTGTTTGAACTGTCGCGCGGCACTTGGTCCAATACGGAACAGATGGGCCAGCAATTCCTGACCCTGACCCTGCGGCCTTGGCTCAAGCGTTGGCAGGCGGCTTATGCCCGCGTCCTGCTGTCGCCGGAAGATCGCCGCGCCCTCTATATCGAGGCCGAGACGAAAGACCTGATGACCGTGGATTTTGCGGCGCAGGCCACCGCCTATTCGCAATACGTCGCCATGCGCGCCATGACCCCGAACGAGGTTCGGGCCGGGCTGAACCTGCCGCCGATGGCGGGCGGCAATGAGCTTGCCAACCCCTTCACCACCTCGGGCGGCGCACCTGCCCAGGTATCTGCCGATCGAGAGGCCGACGCATGAGCATCACCGCCACCGCGTTCTTTGGCGACCAGGAACGCCCGTTCACACTGACCGATGAACTTGTTGTGGAACTGGAAGCCACGACCGGCGCAGGCATCGGCACCTTGTATCAGCGCCTCTTAGGCCATGCCTTCAAGCTGGCCGATCTGGCCGAGGTGATCCGGCTTGGCCTGATCGGCGCAGGCACCAACCCCGAGGAAGCCGCCCGGCTGGTCAACAGCTACGCCCGCAACCGCCCGGTGGCCGAGGTGCTGCCGCTGGCGACCGCGATCCTTGCCGCCCGCTGGCTGGGCGCAGATGAGGTGCAGGCCGATGGCTGACCGTATCGAGATCAAGGCCCAGCTTACCGCCACCGAGGCGGGCGAAATCACCGGCATCGCGTGGCCGTTCGGCACCCCTGACCGCGTGGGCGATGTGATCGAGAAAGGCGCTTTCGACCAGCCCGAGGCGCTGCCCATGTTGTTCGCCCATGACCAAGGGCAGGTTATCGGCGTTTGGGATTCCATCACCGAAACGCCCGAGGGGTTGAACGTCAAAGGCCGCTTGCTGGTCGATGATGTGGAACGCGCCCGCGAGGTCCGCGCCATGATCCGGGCCGGTGCTGTGTCTGGCCTGTCCATTGGTTTCATCACCAAGGACGCTACCCGCCACGCCAAGGGCCGCACCATCAAGGCGCTTGCCCTGCATGAAATCTCTGTTGTCGCGGTCCCGTGCCACCCGGACGCGCGCATTCAATCCGTCAAAGGTGGCATCCCGCATCCCGTTAACGAGGAAACTTTTATGGAAAACGAAGAACTGGCCCAGAAGGCCGAAACCAAGACCCCGGCCAATGACGCGGCCCAGATCGACGCCAAGGCCCTGAATGGCGTCCTGTCGCGCCTCGACAAGCTGGAAGCCAAGGCGAACCGTCCCGGCGCACCGGCTATCGTGCAGGGCGAGACGAACGAGAAGAAATCCTTTGTTGAATACCTTCGCACCGGCAGCACCGAGGCAAAGGCGCTGACCACCGCCAGCGATACCGCGAACCACGTCCTGGCCCCCGAGGAAGTCAGCGCCGAGTTTATCCGCAATCTGATTGAGTTCTCGCCCATTCGTGGCATTGCCGATGTGCGCAGCACCGCCAGCGCCAATGTGATCCTGCCGCATCGCACGGGCATCACCAACGCGGCCTGGGTGGGCGAAACCGCTGCGCGCACCGCCAGTCAACCTACCTTCGATCAGGCCGAAATCGCGATCAAGGAAATCGCAACCTATGTTGACCTGTCGCTGCAACTGGCCGAGGACAGTGCCAACGTGCTTTCTGAGGTCAACTTGGCATTGGCCGAGGACTTCGGCCAGAAGGAGGCGCTTGCGTTCGTCAACGGCAATCTTGCCATTGAACCCTCGGGCTTCATGGCGAACGCCGACATTGCAACCCACGATAACGGCCATGTCGCAAACCTGTCGCCAGATGCGCTGATTGCGCTGATGTATGCGCTGCCCGCGACCTACCGGAATGCCGGAACGTGGGTGATGAACGGCCAAACCCTCGCCACCATCCGCACCCTGAAAGACGGTCACGGCAACTATCTCTGGCAGCCGAGCTATCAGGCAGGTCAGCCGGAAACCATTCTGGGCCGCCCTGTCGTGGAAGCTATCGATATGCCCGACATTGAAGAGGATGCGCAGCCGATCATCTTTGGCGACTTCAAGCGTGGCTATCGCATCTATGACCGGCTGGCGCTGGACGTGTTTGCGGATCCCTATAGCCAGCGCGTGAACGGCCTGATGCGTTACCATGCTCGACGCCGTGTTGGTGCTGGTGTTGTGCGCGCCAGCGCCTTCCGCAAGCTGGCAATGGTCGCCTGATGCCCTTGCAGCCCGCCTTTGAGACGACCCTGCGCCACGGCAACCATGCCGTGACGCTCCGGGCGTCCCTGCGGGCTGCTGTCGCTCTGGACAATCTGCCGGGCGGCATCCCCGGCGCATGGGATAGCCTCATGCGCCTATCCTATACCGGAATCCGTCAGGTGTTGCTCGCCACCGCGACGGATCAGGCAGGGGCCGAATTGGTCATAGCGTCCCTGTCCGACAAGCCGCTTGCGCCTTTCGTTCTCCAGGCGCAGGCGGCTTGCCTTGATCTTCTGGCCGCCCTTATCAAAGCAGGCGATGACGATGCTCAGGAAGCATCCAGCCAAGGCGGAGCCAGCGGCACCCCAATGACGCTGCGCGAGTATTTCGAGAAGCTGTATCAGTTTGCGACCGGCTGGCTTGGCTGGTCGCCTTCTGAGGTCTGGAACGCATCGCCCGCCGAGATCGAGGTGGCATTTCTCGCCCATACTGACCGGCTGGTGAAGATGACGCCCGGCCTGATGCCTGCCGATGCCAAGGCAAGCCCTGCGGGCCGATCGGATGCCGCACAGCGCCAATCCAACATTGATGCTGGCCTTGATCCCGAATTTGACCGCCACGCCTTGCACGCCATGAAAGCGCGTCACAGTGCCTAAGCCGCCGCGCCTCTGTTCCTGTGGTGCTATCGTGCCGCATGGCGTTCTCTGTGCCTGTCAGGAAGCCCGCCAGCTAGAGCGCAAGCGCAGGTATGACCGCACCCGCCCCAACAGCCGCCAGCGCGGCTATACGCGGGAATGGGAGAAGGCACGGGCCGAGTTCCTGCGCCTTCATCCCTGCTGCGCCATGTGCGGGGCCAACGCGACCCTTGTTGACCACATCAAGCCGCATCGGGGCGACAAGGCCCTGTTCTGGAACTGGAACAACTGGCAGGCGCTGTGCGCGCCCTGTCATAGTTCGGTGAAGCAGAGCCTAGAGGCTGAATCTAAGTGCCCGGATTAGGCGAGTGTTCCCCCGTGTTAGCAACGTAAAACTCTTCTAGGTCCAAAATGGATCGGCGGTATGAACGGGCATCATCCTCCATCGGCACTTCTATCTCCTCCGCCAATTCCTCCATTGTCTTTTCCCCAAAAAAATCCTGCTCACGTGGCATCTGGCGTGTCGCGATTAGATCAACGTAACAGCCGTAGTCTATTTTGTAGTGAACATAGCGTGCGCCGGGATTATCTCGAGATGAAACGTTTCGTTGACGAATGTGAATCATCCGTCGATCAAAAAGGAGATCGATATTATGGTCCTTCACCCCAACCTCGAGCAGGAAGGCGTTGGTCTTCTTTTTTCGGATGGCTGTATCAACAATGAACTGCAGTAAATCGCGAAGCACCGCATTCCCCTCTACTTGAGAGCTTTTATCCTCTTGATAATGCCGGTGCGCCGCCGCGCGCACCGTCGGAATGTCGATAAGGCCACTTAAAGATTTCTGCGCGCATATTGATATTATATGCAAGGCATCTCGCGGAACGCCCTCGGCTGCTTTTACAAATTCTTCAAGGGAGGTCTTTTGGTTAAAGGATTTTCGATATACTTCGTCTGCACCCTCGGGTTCAGGAAGGCCCTTTTCTTTGCAGTAGCTTTTAATATGACGATATAAAAACTCTTTGAAGAAGCTCACACTGGCATCGTTGTTGTTCTCAAAAAGTAGGTAGTCATCAAGCCTCACGTTACTACGAATATCGGCTGTTACCTCAAGGCCAACGATGTTATCCGAGTTTGGTTCAATGAGGAATTTTGTTCGATGCTCAATCGCGCCAATCTTTACTGTAATTTGAGGAATATTAAAAAACGCTCTCTTTAGCATGTCTGCCAGGAACGGCTGTAGCTCCAGTGGAACCGAACTCCACTCATCCAAGATGATCCAAAATCGCTTCGCTGGTAGTATATTAACTACGTCCCTCAATGACGCACTCAGTTCGGGAAAGCGAATTGATATACTCTCCGCTCCGGTGACTTCCTTGACCGATGTGTAGTCGGTTGCATTCTGCTTCTCTGCAGTGAAATCCCCTCCGGCAGAGTTGCCTCCGAGGCCAAACTTTGCAAAAAGTCCGCGCTTTTTTCTTGACGTATCGCTCCTTGCTTCTTTGATGCTTACCTTAACTTCACCGGAGACTCTTACTTGCGAAACGGCCTCTCCAAGTCTATCGAGTGGGCTTTCTAATGTTGCAAGATCTGCATTTGGGCTTGATACGGCGAAATCCAAGATGCCATCTTGTATGAATACCAAGGTGTCTATGAGTAGTCGTGTTGCTCTTTCGGTAACTGCAAGGTTGTGATCATTGTAAATTGAGTTGTCCGATCCTAAGTTGCGCATATCGACAAATATAGCGCAATCTCCTTCATCAGATTTAGTGGCGTAAAGATATCTAAGTGCGTGAGTTTTCCCGGTTCCTCGGCGGCCGAATATGACCTGATGGTCCTCTGTGGAGATCAGTGGCAGTAGGGGGCCGACGGAGGAGAATGATTCAATGACTTGGTCTGGTTCGAGCCTTTCAGCTCGGCCTTTCAGTCCGATCAAACATTTCATTAGCTGTTCAGAAGAAAGTTCAGCGCACACGATTCACCCCTTAGCTGGCTTTCCGTATGAGATGATGGGAAAATTTGAGCATTGTCGAGCTAGGCTCCAGACCCATTGATTTCGTGCCTTTGGCGTGTTTCAGGCTCCGCAAGGAGAACTGACCGATGGGCAATTTTTTCTGGCTGAGCGAGGCGCAGATGGAGCGGCTAAGGCCCTTCT
>Ga0182745_1005215_pt1 | contig 10651 bp, 7 predicted proteins | sample eDN3rd30CKraftBY_FD_128523 | JGI IMG/M metagenome (GOLD analysis project Ga0182745, IMG submission 128523) | Enriched backyard soil microbial communities from Emeryville, California, USA - eDNA 3rd pass 30_C Kraft BY (version 2) (version 2) | ecosystem: Environmental > Terrestrial > Soil >... | reverse complement strand
TCGTCCGGGGTGACGAACACCGGGCTCAGCGCCGAGCGCGGCTTGGATTGCAGGAAGCCGAAGCCCTTGGCCAGCTCCGGCGGGATCAGGTTGCGCAGGCTGACGTCGTTGACCAGCCCGACCAGCTGGATGTGGCCGGCGGCCTGCTCCGGCGTCACTGCCATCGGCACGTCGTCGGTGACGACCACGATCTCGGCCTCCAGGTCGATGCCGTAGTCCTCGCTGACCACCTTCACCGCGTCGCGCGGGCCGTGGAAACCGGCGCTGGTGGCCTGGTACATCAGCGGATCGGTGTAGAAGCTTTCCGGCACCTCGGCGCCGCGCGCCTTGCGCACGCGGGCCACGTGCGGCAGGTAGGCACTGCCGTCGACGAACTCGTAGGCGCGCGGCAGCGGCGCGGCCAGCGCCTGCATGTCCAGGTCGAACACGCCGTCGGCGTCGCCGCCGTTGAGCGAGTCGGACAGCGCGTTCAGCCGCGGCGCGAGGTTGGACCAGTCTTCCAGCGCCTGCTGCAGGGTGGCGGCGATGCCGGTGGCGCGCACGGCGCGGGTCAGGTCACGCGAGACCACGATCAGGGTGCCGTCGCGGCCACCTTCCTTCAGGGAACCAAGCTTCATCGGAGCGTCCAGTTCTGGAGAGCACAAGTTTCGATTGTAACGAATAGGTAGATGCGGGGCTTGCCCTGCATGGCACCTCGCCGGGGAAGCCCACCGGGTCAAGACCCGGCGCTACGGCGGCATCCGGCGGGGCAAGCTGAACGGGCGGTTTTGGTGCCCGTCTCAAACTTCCCCTAGACTATCGCGGTCTGCCAGCGGCCGTCCGTTTCCCTCCGGGAAGGCCGGCGGTGCCGTTCCACCGGCCCCGCCCCTCCCACCCGACGCCATTCGCCATGCATTCCGGCCCGCGCACCGCGCAGGTCGCACCCAGATCCTCGCAGCGCGGTTCACGGGAACGCTCCGAGCCAGCCGGTCGCCTCGACCGGCACCGCCAGCCGCTTCCGGCCGGCGCCTCTATCCTTTTGGAGCATCCATGTCGTTCGAAGACCTGGGCCTTGCGCCCTTCCTGCTGCGCGCGCTCGCCGAGCAGGGCTATGAAACCCCCACCCCGGTCCAGCAGCAGGCGATCCCGCTGGTGCTGGAAGGCCACGACCTGCTGGCCGGCGCGCAGACCGGCACCGGCAAGACCGCCGCGTTCGGCCTGCCGCTGCTGCAGCACCTGGCGACCAACCCGCAGGAAGTGCGCAACGGCCCGCGCCGGCCGCGCGCGCTGATCCTCACCCCCACCCGCGAACTGGCCACGCAGGTGCATGACAGCCTGCGCGACTACGGCAAGTACCTGCGCATCCCCAGCACCTGCATCTACGGCGGCGTCGGCATGGGCAACCAGCTGAACGTGCTGCGCCGGGGCGTGGACCTGCTGGTGGCCTGCCCCGGCCGCCTGATCGACCACCTGGAGCGGCGCAGCATCGACCTGTCCGGCATCGAGGTGCTGGTGCTGGACGAGGCCGACCGCATGCTCGACATGGGCTTCTTGCCGTCGATCAAGCGCATCCTCGCCAAGCTGCCCAAGCAGAACCGGCAGACCCTGCTGTTCTCGGCCACCTTCGCCGACCCGATCAAGCAGTTGGCGCTGGAATTCATGCGCAACCCGCGCGAGGTGATGGTCACCCCGCGCAACACCGTGGCCGAGACCATCGCCCACCGCGTGCACCCGGTCGACGCCGGGCGCAAGCGCGAACTGCTGCTGCACCTGCTGAGCGCCGATTCGCGCGAGCAGACCCTGGTGTTCGCCAAGACCAAGCATGGCAGCGACAAGCTGGCCACGTTCCTGGACAAGTCCGGCATCAAGACCGCGGCGATCCACGGCAACAAGAGCCAGAACCAGCGCATGCGCGCGCTGGGCGACTTCAAGGCCGGCCGCGTCACCGTGCTGGTGGCCACCGACATCGCCGCGCGCGGCATCGACATCAACGAGCTGCCCAAGGTCATCAACTACGACCTGCCGATGGTGGCCGAGGACTACGTGCACCGCATCGGCCGCACCGGCCGCAACGGCGCCAACGGCCAGGCGGTTTCGCTGGTGGCGCAGGAAGACGCCAAGTACCTGCGCCAGATCGTGCGCCTGCTGGACCGCGACATGGACATCCGCGACGTCGCCGGCTTCGAGCCGCAGACGCCGATCCGCTGGGGCAACAGCGCCCCGGGCAAGGCCGAGCAGCCCGGCGGCGAGCGCCCGCCGCGGCGCGGCAACGGCGCCGGGCGCCCCAATGGCAACCCGCAGGGCCAGCGCCGCGGCGCCCATGCCGGCCAGCCCGGCAAGTCGCGCAGCGAGAACGGCGGCCAGCACCGCGAGCAGCCGGCCGGCGCGCCGCGCCGCCGCCGCGGTGGCCGCCGCTCCGGCAGCGCGCCGCGGCCGACCAGCGCGGTCTGAATACCGCGGGGGCCCGGCCCCCGCAGCGCCGCAGGCAGGAAAGGCGGGGGCCGTGCGCTCCCGCCTTTTTGCATGCGCCACCCGTCACTTCCCGACAGGGCCGGCCACCCCGGCCGCTACAATCAGCACATGGACATCTTCAAAGACTTCACCCTGGAAGCGGCGCACCGGCTGCCCAACGTGCCGCCTGGCCACAAGTGCGCGCGCCTGCACGGCCACTCGTTCCGCGTGCGCCTGGAAGTGAGCGGCGAACCGGGCGCCGAGACCGGCTGGGTGATGGACTTCGGCGACATCAAGGCCGCCTTCCTGCCGCTGTACGAGCAGCTCGACCACCACTACCTCAACGACATCCCCGGGCTGGAAAACCCCACCAGCGAACGCCTGTCGATATGGATCTGGGAACGGCTCAAGCCGGCGCTGCCGCAGCTGAGCGCGGTGACCGTGCACGAGACCTGCACCTCCGGCTGCCGCTACCGCGGCGACTGAGGCCGCCAGGCGCTTGCATTCCCGGCCAGCCGTGTTATGTTGCGACGCAACAAAGCTGGAGTTCCGCCATGTCCGCCCGCTTCGACGCCTCCTTCAACGACTACACCCGGCACCTTGCCGCCGCGGCCAATCGCGCCAACCGGCTGGCGCTGGAGAACGCCGAGAGCGCGTTCGGCGTGCAGTTGCGCGCCTTCGAGCGCAACGCCAATGCCACCGCCGGCTTCATCGGCGAACTGTCGCAGGCTGGCGCAGAACTGCCCACGCTGCTGCCCAAGGGCCTGCAGGTGGCGGGCGACAACCTGCAGCGGCTGGGCAATGCCGGCCAGGAAATGCTGGACCTGGGCCTGAAGACCGGCATCGCCATCGGCGAACTGGCGCGGCAACCATTCACCCCGGCACCAGCGCAGCCACGCAAGGCGCGCTGAGGCAACAGACAAGCGATTTGCGCGGTTTCCCTCCCCCGCGCATCCCGGACCCGGCAACGCCCCCCGTTGCCGGGTCTTTTTTATGTTGGCCGGGGGCGTTCAAGGCAGTGTCATGGCGGCCGATAATCGGGCATCGTCCACTTTCCCGCCGCCCGTACCCGAACGCCCGCGATGGCCGACAGTTCCGACACTCCGCCGCCCGAACCCGCTGGCCTGGGGCGCATCCTCGCGCGCCGCAAAGCGGCCGCGACGGTACCTGCCAATACCAGCGACCCGCAGTCCGCGGCCCATGCGCCGGAAGCATTGCTGCTGGTCTTCGCCGAAGGCATGGCCGCGCTGCCCGGCGAACTCGGCCAACTGGGGGAACTGCTGCACGGCGCCCATGCCAACCGGGACTGGAAGCGCTACGGCCGGCTGCTGCGGCAGTTGATCGACAAGTACCTGCGCCACCTCGACCTGGAGCATGCGCACGCCGGCAACGGCGAAGCCGCGCGCCTGCGCGACATGCTCCGCAACACCCTCGACGCCGTGCTCAGCAGCCTGCTGCTGCAGGCGCCGGAGCTGGAAACGCAGGCGCGGCGCATGGGCGAGGAACTACGCGGCTGGCACGGCGGGCAGCCGCTGGAACCGGTGGAGCAGCACCTGCGCGAGCTGTGCCACCAGGTAGGCGTGCGCAACAACGTGCTGCACGAACAGCATGACCTGCTGCTGAGCCTGTTCGACCTGCTGCTGCAGAACGTCGCCGAACTGATCGACGGCGGCAGTTGGCTGCAGGAGCAGATCGGCGCCATCCGCCAGCTGCTGTCCGGCTCGCTCGACCGTGCCTCGCTGGAACGCACCCGCAACGACCTGCGCGAGGTGATCTACCGGCAAAGCCTGCTCAAGCAGGGCATCGACGAATCCAAGGCGGCGATGCAGGAGCTGATGGTCGACTTCGTCGAGCAGGTCGAGGGCATGGCCGCGCAGACCGGCGAGTACCACGACCGCATCGCCGGCTACGCCGTCGCCGTGCGCCAGACGCGCAACCTCGCCGACCTCGGCCAGCTGCTGCAGGACGTGCTGCAGGACACCGCGCGCCTGCAGGCGCAGGCGCTGCGCGCGCGCGACCACCTGTCCCGCGCCCGTGCCGAAGCCAAGGCCGCCGAGCAGCGCGTGCTGCAGCTGGAACAACAGCTGGAACAGGCCGACAGCCAACTGCGCACCGACCCGCTGACCGGCGCGCTGAACCGCCGCGGGCTGGAAGAGCAGCTCGCGCTGGCCACCAGCAACGCCGATTCGACGTTCAGCGTGGCGTTGCTGGACCTGGACCATTTCAGCCAGATCAACAACGTCCACGGCCACGCCGGCGGCGACCACGCGCTGCGCCACATGGTCGGCACGATACAGGCGCGGCTGGGCAGCCACGGCCAGATCGCCCGGCTCGGCGGCGACGAATTCGTGCTGATCCTGCCGGGCATGGCGCAGGCGCAGGCCGAGTCGCAGTTGCGGCGCCTGCAGGAACTGCTGGCGCAGCGGCCGTTCCTGCATGGCGAACAGCGCGTGCAGGTGCGCTTCAGCGCCGGCGTCGCGCAATGGCAGGCGGGCGAAGCGGCCGACACCCTGCTGCAGCGCGCCGACCATGCGCTGTACGCGGCCAAGCAGGCCGGACGCGACCGGGTGGGTAGCGCGCAATAACGGCGTTCCGCCGCCATCCGCTCTCCACTCCAAGCCCCCTCCGCACTGTCGGGAACCGGTTGCCTACCTGCCGCGCAAACGCTGCACGCCGCCGACCACCGCCAGCACCGCCGCGCCCATCACCATGCCCACCACCACGCTGCCCAGCGCGTTGGCCAGCCATGCCAGGTTCGCCGGCGCCAGCCCGACGATGAAGTGGTGCAACGCCGGCAGCGAGTGCACCAGGATGCCGCCGCCGACCAGGAACATCGCCGCGGTGCCGGCGACGGACAGGCCGCGCATCAGCCACGGCGTCGCCAGCAGGATCGCGCGGCCGGCCGCCATTGCGGCGCGGCCCCGGCGCAACAGCCACAGGCCGAGGTCGTCGAGCTTGACGATGCCGGCCACCAGCCCGTAGACGAACGCCGTCATCGCCAGCGCGATGGCCGCCAGCACCAGCACCTGCTGCATGAACGGCTGCTTCGCCACCACGCCCAGCGACAGCACGATGATCTCGGCCGAGAGGATGAAGTCGGTGCGGATCGCGCCGCGGACCTTGTTGCGCTCCCACGCCGCCATGTCGGCGGTTTCCTTCGCCAGCGCATCCAGGCGCTCGGCCTGGCGCTGTCCGCCGTCCTCGTGCCGGTGCAGGAACTTGTGCGCCAGCTTCTCCACGCCCTCGTAGCAGAGGAAGGCACCGCCGGCCATCATCAGCGGCGTGATCGCCCACGGCAGCCACGCGCTGATCGCCAATGCCGCCGGTACCAGGATCGCCTTGTTCAGCAGCGAGCCCTTCGCCACCGCCCAGACCACCGGCAACTCGCGCGCGGCGGTGACGCCGCTGACCTGCTGCGCGTTGAGCGCCAGGTCGTCGCCGAGCACGCCGGCGGTCTTCTTGGCCGCGACCTTGGTAAGGATGGAAACATCGTCCAGCAGGCTGGTGATGTCGTCGAGCAGGGCAAGCAGGCTGGCTCCGGCCATTGATGGGGCACCGAGGATGGGAAAACGGAATATTCGCCGATCCGCGGTGGCGGTGGCGTGCTCCGGCGCATTCACCCGCCGCCCACCGCCCCCCGGCGACACTGCCGGCTCCACGCACGACGAGGGCCGGCCTTGACCACCACCGCATGCGATGCCCCCGGCCCCGCGCTGATCGGCGGCATGAACCGGCACCAGCAGATAGTCCGGTTGCTGCTGCGCTACCGGCACTCGGGCATCTTCTCCGGGCTGCAGCTGGACGGCGAACTGCCGCGCCTGGAAAAAGCCCCGGCCGCCGGCGACCCGGACCAGTTCGTCGCCGACCTCGAAGCGCTGGGCACCACCTTCGTCAAGCTCGGCCAGGTGCTGTCCACCCGCCCGGACATGATCCCGCCCGACTACGTGGCGGTGCTGGCACGCATGCAGGAACAGGTTGCACCGATCCCGGTGGAGCAGGTGCGCGCGGTGATCGAGGAGGAACTGGGTGCGCCGGTCGGCAAGCTGTTCGCGGCGTTCGACCCCGAGCCGCTGGGCTGCGCCTCCATCGCCCAGGTGCACCGAGCGGTGCTGCACGACGGCCGCGAGGTGGCGATCAAGGTACAGAAGCCCGAGGTCGCCGCGCAGTTGCGCTCGGACCTGGCGGTGCTGCGCAGCTTCGCCAGCGCCGCCGACCACCTGACCCGGGTCGGCCGCCGCGTGCGCTTTTCCGACTGGCTGGACGAGTTCGCCAAGACCCTGCACATGGAGCTGGACTACGAGGCCGAGGCGGTCAACCTCGCACGCTTCGGCCAGCACCTGGCGCCGTACCCGGAGCTGTGGGTGCCGCAGCCGCTGTGGGACCTGTGCGGCCGCCGCGTGCTGACCATGCAGCTGGCGCACGGGGTGCGCGTGGATGCCATCCCGCCGGTGCGGCGCACCGAGCAGCCGATGCTGCCGCTGGCCGCGGCGCTGGTGCGCGGCTACCTCGACCAGATCTTCGTGCACGGCGAGATCCACGCCGACCCGCACCCCGGCAACCTGCGCGTCACCCCCGACGGGCGCCTGGCGATCTTCGACCTGGGCATGGTCGCGCACGTGCCGCCGCGCCTGCGCGAGCGCCTGCTGAAGGTGCTGTTCGCCGCGGTCGATGGCCGCGGCGAGGAGGTGGCCGACGAGATCATCGGCATCAGCACGCGGCTGGAGGACTACGACGAGGAACGCTACCTGCGCGAAACCGGGCAGATGATCGCGCGCTACGCTGCCAACGGCACCCTGTCCGAGGGCCACGTGGTGCTGGAGATCGTGCGCATCGCCACCGCCAGCGACCTGCGCACGCCGCCGGAGCTGAGCCTGCTGGGCAAGGCGCTGCTCAACCTGGAGGGCGTCTGCCAGCAGTTGGCGCCGGAGCTGGACACCCGCGGTGTGGTCGAGAGCCAGCTGCAGCACGTGATGCGCGCGCGCCTGCGCAAGTCGCTGTCGGCGGCCAACCTGGCCAGCGAGGCGATGGAGCTGCAGCAGTTGCTGCGTACCGGGCCGCGGCGCATGTCCGACATCCTCGGGCTGATGGCCGAGAACCGCCTGCAGGTGAAGGTCACCGGGCTGGAGGAATCGCGGCTGATGGAGAACATCCAGAAGGTCGCCAACCGCATCGCCGCCGGGCTGATCACCGCCGCCCTGCTGCTGTCCTCGGTGCTGCTGATGCGGGTGCCGGCGCGGTTCACGCTGCTGGGCTACCCGGCGCTGGCGATGCTGCTGTTCCTGCTCGGGGTCGGGATCGGACTGGGGCTGATCCTCAGCGCGCTGCTGTTCGACCACCACACCCGGGCCCGGGCGCGGGAGGAACGGGGCCACCGCTAGGGAGCCCCCAACAAACATTTCAGTCAGGTTCGCGTCGGCATGATCCTGTCATCCACGTTTCATGCACCTGACACGGGCACGTGGGCCAGGCCTTCCGGGGGAAGGCTTTCTCTCCCTTCCACTACCAAGTGACCGCATGCATTGGATCATCTGGCTGTACCTGCCCGCGTTGTTCCTACTGTTGCTGCTCTCGCCCAGGCTGGCGCGGCTCAAGGCCGGCCTACTGTCGCTGCTGCTGCTGCTGTTGAGCACGTGGTGGCTGATCGACCGGCTCAGCGGCGACGGCATCAACTCGGCCACGCTCTACCACCTGCGCAGCGACATGGAAGGCGCCGGCGTGGGCGACTTCAGCGGCTACATCGTCGCGTACATCGCCTTGGCGCTGCTGTCGCTGACCCCGCTGCTGCTGGTGCGCGTGCACCGCTTCCGCCTGCCGCGGCATGGCTGGGCGCTGTCGGCCGCGTTCGCCGCGCTGCTGGTCGGCGCCACCCTGCACAGCCCGCTCTACGGCGACGCGCAGCGCCTCTACCAGCAGATGCAGCCGGTGGACTACAGCGCGGTGGCGCCGGAGTACGTGATCCCCGCGCAGCCGCTGGCGCGGCCGAAGAACATCGTGTGGATCTACGGCGAGAGCCTGGAGCGCACCTACCTGGACGAAGCCGCCTTCCCCGGGCTGATGCCCAACCTCAAGCGACTGGCTGGCGAAGCGCTGGACTTCCGCGACATCGCCTCGGCCGACGGCAGCGGCTGGACCATCGCCGGGCTGGTGTCGTCGATGTGCGGCGTGCCGTTGACCACCGCGCAGGGCGACGAGAACAGCATGGGCCGCATGGGCCGCTTCCTGCCCGAGGCGTTCTGCCTGGGCGACTACCTGAAGCAGCAGGGCTACGACAACCACTACATGGGCGGCGCCAACGGCCAGTTCGCGGCCAAGGCCGACTTCCTCGCCACCCACGGCTTCGACGAGGTCCGCGACCTGGCGTGGTTCAAGCAGCAGCGCATCGCCGACAAGCACTTCTCCAACTGGGGCATCCACGACGACGTGCTGCTGGACCGCGCCTTCGACCGCTTCATGGAGCTCTCCCGTGCCGGCCAGCCCTTCATGCTGACCACGCTGACGATGGATACCCACCACCCGGCCGGGCACCTGCCGGTGGCCTGCAAGGGCACCCGCTACCGCAGCCAGTACGGCAACATCGGCCTGCTCAACGCGCTCAAGTGCACCGACCGGCTGATCTCGAAACTGGTGGACCGCATCCGCGCCAGCGAATACGGGCAGGACACGCTGGTGGTGGTGGCCTCCGACCACCTGGCCATGCCCAACGACCTCAGCGACGTGCTGGCCAACCTGCACCGCGAGAACCTGCTGCTGTTCCTCGGCGCGGACATCGCCCCGCGCCAGGTAGTGGCCAGCGCCGGCACCACGCTCGATTCCGGCGCCACCCTGCTGCAGCTGCTGGATCCGGCCATCGACGCGATCGGCTTCGGCCGCTCGCTGCTGGCCGCGCCGCGCGCGGCCAGCGCCAGCGTCGCCGCGCTCAAGGACGACGCCAGCGACTACGCGCGCTACCGCGCCTTCGCCCGCTCTCTGTGGCTGGGCGAGAAGACCCGCATGCTGCGGCTGGACGACGACCAGGTGCTGGTCGGCGTGCAGAAGGTGCAGCCGCCGGTACTGCTGGAATACGACGCGCAGTGGGCGCTGCAGTCGGTGTACCTGGAGAACACCTCGCGCAGGTTCGACGAGGCCGACCCCGGCCACCGGCTGGCCTACGTGGACCGCTGCACCGCGTTCGAAGACGGCCTGGCCGATGGCGACTGGTGCGCGCTGCTGGTGGACAGCGACCAGGGCATGCGCCTGTACCGCGACGCCCAGCTGCGCCGCGGCATCGCCGTGGACGCGCCGCTGGAGCCGTTCCATGGCCCGCGCCCGAGCGTGCGCCAGTCGCGCATGATCAGCCGCCAGGCGCAGCACACCGGCCCCGGCCGCTACGTGCTGGAGCTGTACGCCAGCCAGCGCCCGGCGCGCGCGTTCTGGGTCGAGGCGGTGTCCTCGCAGCGCAAGGTGGTCGTGGCCCAGCAATGGGTGCAGGCCGACAGCGACGGCCGCATCATCCTGCCGCTGGGGCTGGACGAGGAAATCGACGACCTGGAGATCCGCGCCTGGCTGAGTCATGCCGAGAAGCTGGCGGTGGACAGCTACGCGCTGCTGCCGGCGATCCGCAGCCGGCCGCGTTCCTGAACCCATGAATCCTCCCTTGCAGGAGTGACGTGAGTCGCGACAGGACGCACGGGAGAGCCCCGTCGCGACTCACGTCACTCCTGCAAGGGATTCAAGGATTCACTGGTCGTCGCGCACCAGGTGGATATCGGTCGGCGTGACCAGCGCGATGCCCTGCTCGGCGGTGCGCCGCAGCAGCTCGAACAGCAACTCGCTGCGGGTGCCGTACACGTTGCGCGGGCTGGAGACGTAGGCGAAGCAGTTCAGCGCCACCAGCCCGCCGGCGATCGAGTCGATGAACACCGAGGGCGCCGGATCGTCCAGCACGCCTTCGTGGCCTGCAAACATGTCCAGCAGCAGTTGCCGCACCTGCGCCACGTCGGTGTTCAACGGCACCGAGAACTGGAGCTGCACGCGGCCCAGTGCACCGGCCATCGTCATGTTGCGGATGGTCTTGGTGATAAGTTCCGAATTGGGCACGATCAGCGTGGAGCGGTCGCCGACCTGGATCTCGGTCGAGCGCACCGAGATGCGGCGGATGTCGCCCTCCTGGTCGCCGATCTTCACCCAGTCGCCGATCTTCACCGGCCGTTCGGCCAGCAGGATCAGCCCGGAGACGAAGTTC
>Ga0182745_1005214_pt1 | contig 10651 bp, 10 predicted proteins | sample eDN3rd30CKraftBY_FD_128523 | JGI IMG/M metagenome (GOLD analysis project Ga0182745, IMG submission 128523) | Enriched backyard soil microbial communities from Emeryville, California, USA - eDNA 3rd pass 30_C Kraft BY (version 2) (version 2) | ecosystem: Environmental > Terrestrial > Soil >... | reverse complement strand
TTGAGGATCGCCGCCACCGCCCAGGTATTGCCATTGCTGTCACGGCTGAAGCCGGCAATGGCGCGCACGGTGTTCAAGGTACCGGTCTTGATATGGCCCTCACCGGTCATGGCGGTGCGCTTGAGGCGCTTGCGCATGGTGCCGTCCATGCCCACCAGCGGCATCGAGCTGATGAACTCGGCCGAGTACGGGCTGTTCCACGCCGCCTGCAGCAGCGCTGCCATCTCACGGGTACTGACCCGTTCAGCACGCGACAGGCCTGAACCGTTCTCCATCACCAGGTGCGGCGCAGTGATGCCTTTCTTCGCCAGCCACTGGCGCACCACGCGCTGGGCCGCGCGGGCGTCGTCGCCATCGGCGTCCGTACGGAACTGTGCGCCAAGGCTCAGGAACAGCTGCTGGGCCATGGTGTTGTTGCTGTACTTGTTGATGTCGCGGATCACTTCCACCAGGTCTGGCGAGAAGGCCCGGGCCAGCAGGCGGGCGCTCTTGGGCACGTTCTCGACCCGGTCACGGCCCTGGATGCTGCCTCCCAGTTCGTTCCAGATCGCCCGCACGGCGCCGGCGGCGTAGGTCGAGTGATCGAGCAGCGAAAGGTAGGTCTGCGAATTGCAGCCGTCGCCCAGTTGACCGCTGACCACCACACTGATGCCATCGGGTTGGGCGACCGGGTTGTAGCGCACGTCGCCCTTGCATTGCTTGGAGGCAACGGCCTTGACCTGGTTGTCGATGCGAATGCTGGCGATCGGTGGCTCGACGGCGACGGTTACCTTGCCGCCGTCGTTGCGGGCGACAAAGCGCAGGGCCTTGAGATTGACCAGCAAGGAGTCGGGCTTGACCAGGAACGGCTTGTTGACGTCACCGCCATCGTCATTGAACTGCGGCAGGTTGGGTTGCACGAAATGGCTGCGATCCAGCACCAGGTCGCCGGTAACGGTGCGCACGCCGTTGGCGCGCAGGTCACGCATCAGCAGCCAGAGTTTCTCCATGTTCAGCTTCGGGTCGCCCCCCCCTTTGAGGTAAAGGTTGCCGTTGAGTACGCCGTTACTCAGGGTGCCGTCGGTGTAAAACTCGGTCTTCCACTGGAAGGTCGGGCCGAGCAGTTCGAGGGCGGCGTAGGTCGTGACCAGTTTCATGGTCGAAGCGGGGTTGACCGACACATCGGCGTTGAACACGGTGGCCGTGCCGGGGCCGTTCAGTGGCAGCATGACCAAGGACAGTGCAGTGTCCTGCAGCTTGTTGGCCTTGAGTGCCTGCTGCACCTTGGGTGGCAGGGTGGTATTGACGGTCGCGGCCTGGCTGGGCAATGCGAACGGCAGCAGCAGGCCGGCGAGAACGAGGGGACGAAGCGTTTTGATCATATGAGATTAATACCCTACGGACGAGGGAAAATGACAATGGGGGCTGTAAGAGGTGATGGCCCCCAGGACGAAATATAGTGCGCATTATGCCCCAACCGCAGCGCTCATTGCGCCACGTTCGACGGAAAAGCGCCGTTGCACCACGGAAACTGTTAAAGTGCCGCGCGTAATTACTCAAGAGGATTGTTTCATGGCTACCAACCGTTCCCGTCGTCTGCGCAAGAAGCTGTGCGTGGATGAATTCCAGGTTTTGCTAATTAGCAAAAAATAGTTGGTTGGTTGTCAAAAAAACCACGCTGCAACTCCCCTGCGAAGCCTGCCCCCCAAAAAAATTCACCGTCCCTAAGCAATTCTCCCCCCTCCCTGCGGCGCTGCTCATGAGATCCCAGTGACTCTGCTCCACCTTGAGATTTCAGATTTCTCTATCAAAATCGCGCTCACTGAACCCCTCCACAGCCGGTAATTTGCGTCAGCCTAAGAACAGAACCATGCATCAGGGTGGACACACCTCGTCATCTATAACTGTGATGGCGGTGGGAGAGGTGGGCTTGTGGGCAAGTGCAGAGCGATTACTACTCACCTCAAAAAGCAGCTGTTCTCAACCAGTGGGCTTTCATGGATGCAAAAAAAAGCCACCTCGAGAGATGGCTTTTTTCTAGCTCGAAGTTAACGACTGCGGCTCAATACGATCACTTTGCAGCGTTGACCGGCTTCTCTGGGTACCAGGCGTCGAGCAGAGGGCTGACTTCAACCTTGGTCACTTCGCTACGGCCCTTGAGCCAGGCCTCAACAGCTGCACGTTGCTCTTCGGTAACCGAGCCGCGCTCTGCCTTGCAGACCAGGCCGAAGTCTTCGCCGCCGACATAGTCCAGGCCGTTAGCGTCCATGGCTTCGGTCAGGAAGTCATCGAGGAATGCGTCGACTGCCTCATCATCCAAATCTTCCTTGAATTCCAGGTTCAGCTCGAAGCCCAATTCCTGAAATTCGTCCACACAAAGCTTTTTGCGAAGACGACGGGAGCGGTTAGTGGCCATCAAAAAAATCCTCAAAGTAATTACGGCGCGCAGTCTATCAGCTAACACGTCCAAATGCCTGTTTTGTCCGATCGGCTGAGCCGCCGGGGCTGCGTTCTCAGCTGAGCCGCTGATCTTGACAAGCTATGGTTCATCAGGCCGTTTGCACAGCAAAACGCACCAGTCTAAGGCGGCACCTCTGGCCACAGAAAAATCACCGTGTAAGCCACAGGCACCCATCGATGGCAGAGCTCACCGACATTGAGCATCCGTTAGATTTACGGAATTAAAGTAAGCGTCTGTCGAGCACACCTTCAGAATCCCCAGATTAAGGGCGATGGTGTCCACCTAAAAATACGTGGACGCCATCGCCCTTAATTCAAGGAACACCATGCGTCAGCGAACCTCTTATCCCAGACCTTTCAAGGCCCAAGTTGTCCAGGAATGCCTGAGCCCCGATGTATCCATTGCCAGCGTGGCACTGCGGCACGGCATCAACGCTAATCTGGTTCGCAAGTGACAGCGCCGTGGAAAACCAGATCAGGCCGTGGGCGCTCGGTAGGTCGAACTGGCTCTTCGCTGGATCGCTGCGCAGCGGTAAGCGAGCTGCGGCGATCATGAGCCTGATACAGTCGGCGCGCATAAACGGGCATGATCCGTATGCGTATCTCAAAGATGTGCTGATGCGGTTGCCGACGCAGAAAGCCAGTAAGATTGAGCAACTATTGCCGCATCAATGGATGCCAATTCAATGAGCTAGGCATGCTCATTGCTCATGTGCGCTGCTCTGTCGGCAGGTGCAATGCGTGGGGCAGGAATCAGGGTTGCTGCTGGCTTTCCGGCAGCTGCTCAGTGACTTAAAGGATACATATTCCAATAGCGACGACTGGAAATTGGCCAACGCGTTTGGGCCGATCTACCGCGATATCCATCATGATCTGAATGCACCGTGTTTCAGCTTTGTCCGGGATGAATTCGAGTCCTACCTCTTGGAGGAATGGGTGGCGCCGTTAGCGAATCGAAATCGCTACCTCAGTCACCAAGCCGTGGAGAATCATCTCTGAGTACTTCTTCAAGCCGGGGCCAAAGCGACAGGGCTCACGAGAGCCGCGGTTGTGACCCTGTGCCAGCGCGGGCTTATTGACCACCGGGAGGTGCAGAGAGGTTCTCGGTTACTGAGGGTCGTTCATTTAGGCCAACTACAGGAGGCGTCGTCGCACCGACAATCAGCTGTTACGTTGGAGAGTGCTTCTAAGATCCTAAATCTCAGTGGGACCCGTGTTCGTCAACTCCTGTCGGCTGGCCTTCTCGAATTCTTCGGAGAGCACAAGGTGGGCCGTAGCCCGTGGCTGATAACTAGAGATTCGCTCACTGAATTGGTGTCGAGTCGAGTCCGCCAGGCTACCGAATCGGGGTTGGTAACAATCAGCTTTATTGCCAAGCATTACTTGCCTGCAGGCGGTGGCCTCGTTGAGTTGATTCAGGCAATCAAAACTGGCGCTTTGCAGGCCTATCGATGCGATAAGGATGAGCCTGCAGCGTTGGGCGTGTGGTTGATGAGGCCTACCGATCTGACATCTTGGATGGAGGAGCGATTCCAAGGAAGCAATCTGGAGTTTTCAGGATTATCGGTCCCCAAGGCGGCAGTGATACTGGGGATCAAGGAAGAGGTTGCCTACGCTTGCGTGCGATTGGGCCCGCTTGAAAGCATCTCTACGAAAATTGGCCGGTGCACTCAGCAACGGATAACGCCTAAGGCGATCGAAACATTCAGGCGCAAGTACATCCTGGGGCCAGAGATTGCGACTTACTTGGGCATGTCGCCGAGAGACTCGCTGAGGCATTTATGGGACATTCGATTCAGGCCCATCGCCGGTCCCACATTGGTCAGTGCTTACTGCCGACAGTACGTTTGGTCGCGAAGCAAAAAATTGCTCCACTACCTCACGTGGAGACTGGCTCACCACAGCGACGCAGAGGCTCTACAGGCATGCGCTGAGTCTGTATAGACCAAGCTTTGGAGAGATGATTGTGTAAATGGAGAATCCTCAAGTCCCAGTCTGGGACTCGAGCATATTTTCGTAGGGTGGTGGTGGCACGGCCTCAAGAACTATCTAATGGGTGTCCACTTCTGAAATGGACCTCCAAATGCACAAAGGCTTCGTCACAATTTCAACGAGTACCCTCGCAGGGATTCTCAGTGGTGTGGTGCTCCACTGGATCAGCCTGGCGCCATTGAACGTTGCTGAGCATGGCGTGCCCCCCGCAATATCGACTACTGTTGAGCTAAGCACAGACGTTGAGTTATCTCTCAAACTCTCCATCAAAATGCTCTGACCTAAGAACGATCAGCTGCGAGTTTGCTAAGCATAAAAAAGCCCGGGAAGCTGATGCTTACCGAGCTATTGACGCCCGGGCCTAACCGGGCGTTTCCTTTTGTGCGCCTGCGGAGCTTCTCAGCGAAGCGCTAAGGTAGAATTCAGAGCCATCCGTGCGAGGAGTGGAGCTGAATGACGCAAAGCGCAAGGTCAGAAGTGACGCTAGTGCCCCCGACTCAAAGCCTTGTGCTGCCTCGGCGATGCAATCTGTGCCTGAAGCGGGGCAAGATGACCAAGGACCACCTGTTTCCTAAGAGTCTCGTAGCTCCAGGTCAGCGTCGCGTCACGAGGATCGCTCAGCAGGTTGATCCGAACTTCCGCGGGCGACAGGGAACCTTCTTAGCGCAGAACGGTGTAACGAAATCGACGCTGTGCTCAGACTGCAACAACCGGGTTCTAGGGGCAGGACTCGATCCTGCGCTGATTGACGCCTACAAAGCAGCGTCGAAGCCGCTGGAGTCGGCGAGATACCCTGTTATGGGGCACCTCTACCTGCATGGCGTGCACCTCAATAAAGTTGCCCGTGCGGTTGCTGGTCATCTGATCGCGCTGAGTGACAAACCAGAGCCAAGATCACCCATGATCCGACACCTGCGGCGGTTCGTGCTTGGCCGAGGTGAGCTTCATTCCAGCCTGCAATTTCACATGTGGCTGTACCCTTCATCCCGCCAGGGCATGCTGAAAGACCTATTCCATACGGTGTTTGGTGCAGGCTATGAGCCGATGCAAATATCGGCCTTCAAGACTTATCCGCTTGCCTTTGCCTTCAGCACTGTGATCCATAACCCTAACTTCAGGCTGCAGGGAGTACTGGATCTAACCTCATACGTAAGGAACGAAACTAAAACATACGACCTAACGATCCCCACTCGCCCACTTGTCGATTTCAACTGGCCGTATGCCCCTCACCGCAATGGCGCAATCCTTACCGGGAACACCGGCAGCCTGATCACCCAGCCTTTCATCAAAGGTTAGGGAAGCGTCCAATCGGGCAGTTCTGACCTGCTCGCAAAACGCAAAAGCCCGCAAATGGCGGGCTTTTTATGGCTTTTCATCAGCGACTTACAAGCTGTTCGGCTCAATGCCAATCTCCCGGAGCGAATTGGCCAGCGAAGTGTCGATAACGGCCTCTCCGGTGGTCGACGCTGCCTGATTGATGCCCACGGTCCGGTACTTGATTAGGTGGCCGGAGATCATCTGCTTCAGGATCTGCTTGGCCTTGTCGCCGCCCGTCACTGTGTATGGGCTCATCAGTTGCGACGTGGCCTTCATTGCCTGTTCCTGGGCGTTGTTGACCAGCACGGCCTGCTCGCCCTGGAGTGTAACGAGCGGCGCTATCGGGATAGACGGTGCCATGCTCACCGGCGTTTCCTGCGGGGTGATCGTCCATGCATCGTTCTGATCAATGCGCAGCTGTACGGTACCAACCGGCACCTTGAAGCGGCCACCGGACATGATGCCAACGTAAATCTCACTGCCTTCCTTCCGGACTACCGGGTAGAAGTGCAGCGGCTGAGTTACGATCCAGCTCGGCGTGCCCAGGTCGCCCGTGGTGACCATCATGGTGGTCTTGTCAGTGAATTCGTCGGTTGTGGCCGTGGCCTTCCACGTCTGCTGCTCAGAAGCGCATCCTGCGAGGGTTAAGGCGATAGCGAGTGTTGCGACGATCCTTTTCATTTCGGCCTGTCTGATCACGGGGCGGCTATGGTATCAGGGTGCCACCGTATTTCTGCATGCTCGCCTCAGCCACGGTATCGCCCGTGCTTGACGCCCTGCTTGCCTGACACGTCCGTACCTACCTATGACTGCCTACCCTGTTATGCTCGCCATGGACTGACGAACGAGAGGAATCGACTTGGTACCCCAAAACATCGACCATATCCAGCGGCAGGATCGTGCGATTGAAGATGCTGAATCTGACGCACTAGATCGGGGACCATTCGTGGCCAGTCTCGTTAAGACGCTTGTGCACACCCAACATGGTCCTGGTGAGCATTCAGAGATTTCCCGTCGAGCTACCGGATTCGTAGTCGGTCTGACAGGTGAATGGGGACTCGGGAAATCTAGCGTACTGAATCTGCTTAGCCATGAACTCAAGCAGATGGAAGGTGTTGTTGTAGCCAATTTAAATCCATGGCTATTCAAAGGCCGTGATGAGCTCGTCGAAGCATACTTCAATGCTCTGCGAGAGGCACTGGGCTCAAGTGTTGGCGAAAAACTCTTTAAGTTTCGAGAACAGTTAGACAGATACAAGGCGTCAATTGAATTCGTCGGTGCTACCACCGCTGGTTTAGTGGACGTGCTCGTTGGTACTGGTGCTGCGACCACATTTTATAATAAGTGGCTTTTGAAATTACTCCGGGCCATCAACAAGCCTAAAATTTTATCTGCAAGCCAAGAAAGAAAGAAGCTTGAAGACAAGCTGGCAGATGCCAGAATTGCCGTTGTGGTATTGATCGATGAGCTTGATCGTGTCGAGGATGATGAAGTCCGTGCAGTAGCGCAGCTTGTCAAAGCAGTCGGCGATATTAAAGGGATATCCTACCTTGTCGCTTATGACCCTGACCGTGTAGCCCAAGCTTTAGGTAAGGGTGCGACCGCTGAAGAAAAGCAGCGAACAGGGGAAAGTTACCTAGAAAAGATTATTCAGTTTCCGATCCCCTTACGCCCGCTTTTCGAAGACGATGCTCGGGATCTCCTGCAACATGCGCTTCGTAATAACGGTGTTCAGGTGCCATCGGTTACTCAACCGTATCAACAAGAAATTTTCGATCAGCTGCTGCGGGACATCCGCACGCCCCGTGAGATCAAAAGACTAATAGGAGCATTTTCGGTTCTAGAAGAAATTGTTCGCGGTGAGATCTGCCCGTTCGATGTGTTGGCTTACAGCTGGTTGGTTGCAAAGGCACCTAGTATCCGAGGGCGTATTTCCGAGAACGTTCATAAACTCATAGATGATCCTGATGTGTCGGAAATGCTGGCCCGCAATCGTCAACAGCGAAGTGCTGTAAGTGGGCACCAAACGCTCATCGAGATCTTTGGTAATTCTGCTAAAAACCATATGGAAATTCTGAGACTGCTCTTCCCCAGATTCGCGGAAGGGAGTCAACGCTCTATAGAGCAAGTTGACGGTCAGCGGCTTGCGAAGCGTCGAAACCTAGTTCGCTTGCTTTACCTTGGAAACCCTCCTGGGCAGTTTTCCAGAGCTGATATCGAAAAGCTTTGGAGGCTTACCAGTGCTGAAGTGTTGTTCGGGGAACTGAAATCTCTGTTGAATGATGGCCGGCTTGGGCCTCTACTTGACCGTATCGGAGATTTTTCGGCAAACCTTCCAAAACCAAGCTCGGATATTTTCTGGATAGTGGTCAGTCGAGTTCTAGTTCGTGAAAACGATTGGATCTCAGGTGAAGAAGCTGAGCGCAGTTTAGTAGACGACGTTGGCGCACTCCTCTGGCGTATCTGCCGTAACGCTACCGGCGGACAGTCGTGGCTCAGGGAAATAATATATACACTTATTAAAAATGGTGACTTACTGATAGCGCCATGGATACTTAGGAAGCACTTGTTCGCACATGGGTTAACACCCTACGCCAACAACAATAATGGTGATTATTTCCTCGATGAGACTGAGACGATAGCGTTGCGTCAAACGGAAATCCCTCGCTACCGCCAAGCTGTTATTGATGGGGTCGTATTGCGGAAGCTTCCAGATACAGAAGCCATATTCTGCATTCTAAATAGCAGTGCTTGGGACGAAAACCTAAGAATTTGTTTCACAGCGCAGATTGATAGCATGGAGGCACTCAAAACGCTTGCTGCGTTGTTGATGCCCCCTGGCATACTATGCGACCTCAGCACTTTAGATTTGATGCTTGAGGCTGATACTGTCCTTCACAAAGCGAATGAGTTGCTTCGAGAGAGCGGTATGCCTGAATCTGAGTGGCTAGCCGCCGCCATTCGCCGACTGCGAGCTGTTCTTGCGGGTCGGGATGTGCATTCAGCAGGTGCTTTGCGAGATGACTTCAGCGTCGATGAAGAGGAATCAGTCATCACCTAAGGGATCAGTTTGGAGTGCCGGCTGGTCGCGAACTGGAAGCTCGATGCCGTCGGATTGCTCGCATGAGGTGAGGGTTCGACTCTTATCACTCACAGCGCCTATGTGACCCTGGCGAATGCTGCCGACAAGAAATCCGAGCATTATGACGTCCTTGTAAACCACATTTTTTACTGTTAACCACAGTGGTTAACAGTAAAAAATGTGGTTTACAAGGGCTGAATGGGGCCATTCATCTATTGATGATTGACATGCGTATCTCTGTGAATAGGACTGCAACTGCGCATTCGTCGGGACTGGGTACCAGCAAGAGTCCCCCTGCAATTTGGCAGCAGAGAAGGCTGGTTTCTCTGAAGTAGTGACGATAGGCATAGCCGGTCGGATTCTGAACCCAAGGCCAAAAGCCGGGAGCTAAAGGATCGCTGCGACTACTCCTCAATACTTAGCTAAAAGTCATCCTATGGGGCCACTGCTGTGGGTTGATCAAGAGCTTGGGCCGCCACGTTTGTCCTGTCTGATGATGTCTATCCCTGTCCTTTATGCATTCCTGGACACAAGATCGGCTGAATAGGGTGCCTGCTACGTCGTGCGTTGAAATCGCTATTGCACCGTATCCCTGACCGAACAATGGACATCAGCGCCGTCATTGATGATCGCGCCAGCGGCCGCTATGTCCAGTGAAGCTAAATTCGTTTTCGCAAGTCCAAGGGCCGTTTACTGGGTGGAGCGACGATCTTATCGTCCAAGCAAACCAGTGTTCGAGCGGCGGGTCATGGCCGATTTTTGCCTTTTGTAAAGACAGATATGGCTTGTAAGCGATCTATCGAGAACGGCAGCTTTGTGAATCGCCCTTGGTTTCCTAGACACTCTCCAAGCTCAGAAAATAGCGTTTCTCATACTCTACTGGCGACAGCTGCATAGCACTGCTGTGTCGGCGTTTAGGGTTATAAAACATCTCGATGTAATCGAAAATGTCACTTCGGGCTTCGTCACGCGTTGCGTAGATCTTTCGTCGGATTCGCTCCCGCTTCAAAAGCTGGAAAAAGCTCTCGGCCACGGCGTTGTCATGGCAGTTTCCTCGGCGACTCATGCTGCTAATCACGTTGTTGGCCTTCAGGAAACTTTGCCAATCTGAGCTACTGAACTGGCTGCCTTGGTCTGAGTGAATCATCACTTGCTGCTGTGGCTTGCGTCGCCACACGGCCATCAGCATGGCGTCGATGGCCAGGTCGCTGCACATCCTGGGCTTCATTGACCAACCAATGACTTGGCGTGAGAAGAGATCCAGCACAACCGCCAGGTACAGCCAACCTTCATAGGTACGGATGTAGGTGATATCGGTCACCCAGACCTTATTCGGCTCACTGACCTTGAACTGCCGCGCGAGGTGGTTGGGCGAGGCCACTGTTGGCTTTCCACCGTAAAACCCTGGACGCCGCCGATAGCCAGTTTGCGAACGCAGCCCCTCTGCCTGCATCAAGCGCCCCACCCGATTTCGCCCGCAGGTTTCTCCCAGCTCACGCAGGTCATCGTGAATTTTGCGATAGCCGTACACACCTCCGCTTTCGAGCCAAGCATGTTTGATCAAACCAAGCAGACGATGATCTTCTTTAGCTCGAGCAGATTGAGGCTCGGTCAGCCAGGCGTAGTAGTCGCTGGGATGCACCTTGAGGGTTTGGCAAAGGCGCCGCACCGGGTGATCCGTCGAGTGCTTCTTGATGAAGGCGTACTTCAGTTGCACTCCTTGGCAAAGTACGCGGCGGCCTTTTTTAAGATGTCTCGCTCTTCAGTCACGCGCTTGAGTTCTGCGCGAAGCTTGCGCAGTTCGGCTTGCTGCTCATCGTC
>Ga0182745_1005209_pt1 | contig 10655 bp, 10 predicted proteins | sample eDN3rd30CKraftBY_FD_128523 | JGI IMG/M metagenome (GOLD analysis project Ga0182745, IMG submission 128523) | Enriched backyard soil microbial communities from Emeryville, California, USA - eDNA 3rd pass 30_C Kraft BY (version 2) (version 2) | ecosystem: Environmental > Terrestrial > Soil >... | reverse complement strand
TGCAAGTCCACGCTGCTGGCGGCGCTGACCGGCGAGCTGCGCCCGGTGGCCGGCCACGTGCGCCTGTTCGGGCAGGACATCCCGCACGGCAGCCGCGCGCTGCTGGAGATGCGCCGCAACGTCGGCGTGCTGCTGCAGGGCAACGGCCTGCTGACCGACCTTACCGTCGCCGAGAACGTCGCCCTGCCGCTGCGCACCCACACCCGCCTGCCCGAGGCGGTGCTGCAGCGCCTGGTGCGGATTAAGCTGCACGCGGTGGGCCTGCTGGCCGCCGCCGAGGCGTGGCCGCGCGAACTGTCCGGCGGCATGGCGCGGCGCGTGGCGCTGGCCCGCGCGCTGGCGCTGGACCCGCCGCTGATGATCTACGACGAGCCGCTGACCGGGCTGGACCCGATTGCCTCCGGCGTCATCATGAGCCTGATCCAGCGCCTGAACGACAGCCTCGGCCTGACCAGCATCATCGTCAGCCACCACGTCCACGAAACCCTGCCGATCTGCGACCAGGCGGTGGTCATCGCCAATGCCGGCATCGTCTTCTCCGGCACGCCGGACGAACTGCAGGCCAGCACCGACCCGCTGGTGCGGCAGTTCCTGCACGGCCAGCCCGACGGCCCGATCCCGTTCGACGCTGCCCCACGCGCGAGGGTCGCCTGATGCCGTTCACCGCCTCGATCCGCTCGCTGGGCCGCGCCGGCCTGTTCTCGCTGACGGTGCTGCGCGGCTCGCTGCCGACCCGCGACTTCCTGGCCGAACTGGCGCGCGAGATCTACAAGATCGGCGCGCGTTCGCTGCCGATCATCGCCGTCGGCGGTGCCTTCGTCGGCCTGGTGCTGACCCTGCAGGGCTACCGCACGCTGACCACCTTCGGCGCCTCCGACGCGCTTTCGACCCTGCTCGGCCTGTCGCTGTACCGCGAACTGGCGCCGGTACTGACCGCGCTGCTGTTCATCGGCCGCGCCGGCAGCTCCATCGCCGCCGAGCTGGGGCTGATGCGCGCCACCGACCAGATCAAGGCGCTGGAACTGATGGCCATCGACCCGGTGGCCAAAGCGGTGGCGCCGCGCTTCTGGGCGGCGGTGCTGACCGTGCCGCTGCTGACCGGCATCTTCTGCTCGCTGGCGATCACCGGCGGCTGGTTCGAGGCGGTGCAGGTGCTGGGGCAGGACAACGGCACGTTCTGGTCGGGGCTGCGCGGCAGCGTCGATTTCTGGGACGACTTCGCCGTGGCCCTGCTCAAGTCGGCCATTTTCGGCGGCACCGCGGCACTGGTGGCAGCCTACGTCGGCTTCCATGCCGAACCCACCATCGAAGGCACCTCGGTGGCGACCACCCGCGCGGTGGTCAACGCCTCGCTGCTGGTGCTGATGTTCAACTTCGTGCTCTCCGCACTGATGTTCAAGTAAGGAACCAACATGGTCATCCGTGGACCTCGACTCGAATTCTCCGTCGGCGCCTTCCTGCTGCTGGCACTGGCCTCGCTGCTGGTGCTGGCGGTGGCCTCCACCAACCAGCGCTTCGGCATGGGTGGCGGCGACTACGTGCTGACCGCGCGCTTCAGCCAGGTCGGCCAGCTGCGCAAGCAGGCGCCAGTGAAGGTGGGCGGCGTGACCATCGGCCAGGTGGCCGATATTCAGCTGGACCCGGTTAAATACGACTCCGTCGTGACCCTGGCGCTGGACGGCAGGTTCAAGGACCTGCCCGCCGACACCTCGGCCGGCATCTTCACCAGCGGGCTGCTGGGCGAGAGCTACATCGGCCTGCAACCGGGCGGCGACCCGGACGTGCTCAAGTCCGGCGACGAAATCGTCTTCACCCAGCCGGCGGTGGACCTGATCCAGCTGGTCGGCAAATACATGTTCAGCGGCGGCGGCAACACTTCGGGCGCCAATGCCGACGAAACCCACGGCGCCGACGCGCCCGCAACGGAACCGCAACCATGAAGACCAGACTGCTCGCCACCGTGCTCGCCTCCCTCCTGCTGGCCGCCGCCCCGTCGCTGGTGCAGGCGCAGGCGCGCCCGGCCGCCACCGCCGCGCAGCCCTCGGCCGCGGCACGCACCGTGCTCGACGCCAGCACCCGCATCCTCGCCACGCTGGAAACCCGCCGCAACGAGTTCCGCGCCAGCCCGGCGGCGCTGCGCGGCTTCATCGACAGCGAGATGAGCCGCAGCTTCGACCGCGACTACTCGGCGCGGCTGGTGCTGGGCGTGCACGGCCGCGGCGCCTCCGACGCCGACGTCAAGCTGTTCGCCGACGCGATGGCCGACAACCTGATGGCGCGCTATGGCTCCACCCTGCTCGACATCCAGGGCAAGCCCAGCTTCCGCTACCGCAGCGAGGCCGCGCTGCCGGGCAACCGCGGCGTCAAGGTCAACACCGAGCTGGTGCGCGCCGGCAGCGAGCCGACCCCGGTCGAGTACCTGATGCGCAACGTCGACGGCCAGTGGAAGGTGTTCGACGTGATGATCGAGGGCATCTCCTACGTGCAGACCTTCAAGAACCAGTTCGACACGCCGCTGCGGCAGAAATCGATCAAGGACGTGGCCGCCGAACTGCGCGGCGGCAGCCTGCAGGCCGGCGCGGGACCGGCACCCCGTGGCAAGTGACGCCAGCGCGCGCATCGAAGGCGATGCACTGTTCCTGGCCGGTACCCTCGACCGCGCCGCAGCGGTGACGCTGTGGCCGCAGCTGGCCCGCCAGGCGGGGCAGTTGCGGCGGCTCGACCTGCACGCGGTCGAGCGCGTGGACAGCGCCGGCGTGGCGTTGCTGGCCGAACTGGCTGCGCGCCTGCGCGGCAACGGCGGCGGCGCCATTACCGGCACCCCGGCCAGGCTGGACGAACTGCGCGCCGCCTACCGGTTGTCGCCGTCCCTCGATTTCAATGCATCCACGGCAGGAAGCTGACATGAACCCCATCCGCACCCTTCTCCTCCTGGCCTCCATCGCGCTGCTGTCCGCCTGTGCCGGCAAGCAGGTGCGCGACGCCACCCCGCCGCAAGCAACCGTGGTGGCCCCCGCCCCGGCCGAGGCAGCCAGCGAGGCGGAAGTTGCGACGACCGAGGTTCCGCAGGCTGCCGGAGACGCGGTTGCCGGGCCGGCCACCGGTGCGCAGGATGGCGCCATCGTTGCCGCCAGCACGGACAACGGCGCTCCCACCGACGCAGAAGACGACTTCGCCGCGCTGTATGGCGGCACCCCGGAAGCCAACGCCAATGGCGGCGGCGCGGCCACCTACGACCCGTGGGAGGGGTTCAACCGCAAGGTGCACCGCTTCAACAACGCGGTGGACCGCGGCGTCGCCCGCCCGCTGGCCACCGCCTACGTGCACGTGGTGCCGCGCTTCGCCCGCACCGGCATCAGCAACTTCTTCAGCAACCTGCGCTCGCCGCTGACCGTGGTCAACCAGCTGCTGCAGGGCCATGCCGACGACGCCTGGGACACGCTGGGCCGCTTCCTGATGAACTCCACGCTGGGCCTCGGCGGCCTGTTCGACCCGGCCAGCAAGGCGATGGTGCCCAAGCGCAACGAGGACTTCGGCCAGACCCTCGGCGCCTGGGGCTGGCGCCAGTCGCGCTACGTGGAGCTGCCGTTCTTCGGCCCGCGCACCGTGCGCGACGTGTTCGGCCTGGCCGGCGACACCCCGCTGTCACCCATCCGCGGCATCGAGTCCGACAAGGTCCGCATCGGCCTGCAGGGCCTGCAGCTGGTCGATACCCGCGCCCAGCTGCTGTCGCTGGACGAACTGCGCGGCAGCGCGGTGGACGAATACGCGCTGACCCGCGACGCCTGGCTGCAGCGGCGCAACTACCAGATCGAAAGGGACCTGCGCCACGACCGCCGCCACCACGAGGGCGACGAGCAGGCCCCGATCCCGGTCGATGCGATGCCGATGCCCGACTGGGGGCGTTGATCTCCTGTGTTGCCGCCAACAAGAAAGCCCAAGGGAAACCTTGGGCTTTTCGTACTCCCCCATCGAAAAGCAAATCGCCTCCCCACCGTGACGATCAATCCGTATCTCCGGAGGCTCCTACTGGGACAAGGTTATCCAACACGGAATCTTCGATTGTCTTCAGCGAACGCCCATCGGGCGCAAACCAGCTTTGCGGACCACTGCGTGACGTACCTGCTACCAGTGTCGCCGCATAACTTGAGGAACTCATCAACACATCTTCAAGCAGCATCAAGTGGTCGTCTTCCACACGAAATCGCCCGTCGTCGATCATCTTCTGTCTCAGCGCTTGAATCTTCGCATTAAGACTCGCCCCCCCTTCTTTCGCAGCCATCGATCCTTTCTTGATGACAAAGCCCTCTTCCGTTTGCACGCCATGTGCAACGCAACGATTGACCTTGAAGGTTAACTCAACCTCGGAAGAAGGCTTGGCAGCGATTGCCACTGACTGCGAAGCCAGACAGCCAGCTCCTCCTTGCACAAGGGATTCCAGTACCGGGTAACCCAGCGTTCCAAGGACGATGCGTATATCGTCGAGGAGTTCTTCCATCGACTCTCGCTCCGCCCGTGGAAGATTGGATTGCGTCGGGGTGTTGCCGTTCTCCAGTTCGTATCTACCCGCCTTTCTGGTCACTGCTTCCAGACGGGACTCAAGATATTTCACATGTGACTTGGTGAGATTGTCGTCCTTGCTCGTGAAGATGACGACGTCATTCCAGAATTCCTTGTTCCGATCATGCGTCAGCACTCGGTCCCTTACATTCTCGGATTCACCAACGTACACAAGTGGCTTTGAATCGCCGAGGCGGGCCTCGAACAACAGGTAAACCCCAGGCTTTCCGGTCTCGGGCCAGTTCTTCAACTCATCAAGACGGCTTCGTGGGCATGCCAAGGCATGACCTGTTCGATTGACGATCTCCACCTGACGGACACCCGTGACTGTCGCATCTGGCAGAAAAATCCTTACTGCTTTGCCGAATGCCATGCAAAACTCCTCCCACCCTAGATTCCAGCAGCGCGTTCCCCTACCAAACCATGGTCCTGCAAGGCCTCGGGGGAACGCCGTCGCATAAAACGGTTAAGTTGCCAACGCGGCGTCGATTGCCGCACGCAGGCGCGCATCGGCGGTGGTGACGTCCGGTGCGAAGCGGCCGACCACCTGCCCGTCCCTGTCGATCAGGAATTTCTCGAAGTTCCACAGGACGCCCGGCGCCGGGTTCGGCTCGATGTTGAAGCCGGCCAGCTTGCCGCGCATCGGGCCCTCGCCGGTGGCGGCCGGCTGCGCGGCTACCAGCTGCCGGTACAACGGGTGCACGTCGCTGCCGGCCACGCTGACCTTGGCGAACATCGGGAAGGTCACGTCATAGGTGAGCGAGCAGAACTGCCTGATCTCGTCCTCGCTGCCCGGCTCCTGCCCGTTGAAGTCGTTGGCCGGGAAGCCCAGCACTTCCAGCCCGGCAGCCTTCTTCTCGCGGTACAGCTTTTCCAGCCCTTCGTATTGCGGGGTAAGGCCGCATTTTGAGGCGACGTTGACCACCAGCAGTACCTTGCCGGCGTAATCGCCCAGCGTGGCCGCGGCACCGTCGATGGTGGTCAGGGGAATGCTCTGGAGAGCGGTCATTGCGGTTCCTCGGGATGGGGAAAAGGGTGCCATCAAGCCGAGCCTTCATCGTCCTCGGCGGCCAGCGAGCGTACCGCCTCCGGCTGCAGTTCCGGCGGCAGCGCCTTGCGCGCCTTGCTGCCGAGCTCAGCCAGCCGGCGGGCGCGGTTAGACAGCGATTGCGGGGAATCGGTGAGGCGGTTGCGGGCGCGGCCGAAGGCCTGGCTGGCGTCTTCCAGCTTGCGGCCGACGCCGTCGAACTCGGCAAGGAAGGCGGAAAGCGCGTCGAGCACCTTGCCGCCGGTATCGCTGATTTCCAACGCCTGCCGCTGCACCTTGTCGCGCGTCCACAACCGCTCGGTGACGCGCAGCAGCGCCATCAGCGTGTTCGGCGAGGCGAACACGACGCGGCGGTCGAAGGCGTAGGACTGCAGGTCCATGTCCACGCCGAGCGCGGCCGAGAGCGCACCTTCGATCGGCACGAAGGCGATGGTCACGTCCAGTGCGTCGCCGCCGATGGCTTTGGGATAGTTCTTGTCGCCCAGCTCCTTGACGTGCTGGCGCAGGCCGATGGCGTGGCGGCGCAGGGCTTCGTCCTGCTGCTCGGGCGTGGCCGCGTTCATCGCCTCCTGCCATGCGATCAGGTTGACCTTGCTGTCGATCACCACGCTGCGCTGGTCGGGGAAGCGCACGACCACGTCGGGGCGCAGGCTGGCGCCCTCGTCATTGGTCGCATGCGCCTGGCGCTCGTAGTGCACGCCTTCTTCCAGCCCGGAGCCGCGCAGCACGTTGTCGAGCATCAGCTCGCCCCAGTCGCCGCGCACCTTGGCGCTGCCCTTCAGCGCGCTGGTCAGCGCCGCGGCCTGCGCGGCCATGTCCTGGTTGAGGGTCTTCAGCTCGCCCACCGCGCCGAGCAGGCTGGCGCGCTCGCGCGCCTCCTCGCCGTACAGTGTGTCCACGCGCTGGCGGAATTCGCCGAGCTTGTCGGCGAACGGCTTGAGCATGGCCTCGATGTCGGTACGCGACTGGCCGGTGGCCAGGCGCACGTTTTTCTCGAACTGCTGGCCCTTCTCGTCGAACACCTTGCCGGCCAGTTCGGTGAAGGCGGCCGACAGGTTTTCCCGCGCCGCGCCGACCCACTGGCGCAGTTCTTCCTGCGCTTGGCGCGCATGCTGCAGCTCGGCCTGCAAGCGCGCGTTGCCGGCCTGGGCCGCGTGCAGGGTTTCGCGCTGGCGCTCCAGTGCTTCCTCCAGTTCGGCGATGCGTGCCCGCGCGGCGGCCAATGCCGCATCGCGTTCGCCCAGCCGCACCTCGGCCTCGGCCGACTGCGTCGCTTCGCGCTCCACGCGCTGGTTCAACGCAGCCAGCGCGCGCGCCTGCTCGGCCTGCTGGCCGCGTTCGTGCGCGATCTCGGCCGACAGCGATTCCAGCCGCCCGCGCAGTTGCCCGGCCTCGACCGCGGCGGCATTGGCACGCTGGCGTTCGGCATCGAGTTCACGGGCCAGTGCCTCGGCGTGCCCGCTGCCGCCGGTACGGCGCAGCAGGAACACCAGCAGCACGATGACGGCCAGCAGCAGGCCGGCCAGGATCAGGATTTCGGTTTGCATGCGCCGCAGTGTAGCCCCGCGCGTCTCACCGGCTGCGCCGCTTCGGCGAGAAACCCGAGGCGTATGCTTGCACGCATCCGGGGCAGGAGACTCGCCGCCCCGCACCTCACGGAGGCCGGCATGATCATCCACTGCAAACGCGCCTACGAAGCCGCCAGCGCGGGGGACGGCCAGCGCTTCCTCGTGGACCGGCTGTGGCCGCGCGGGATCAGCCGCGAGCAGCTGCAGGCGCAATGGCTCAAGGACGTGGCGCCCAGCACCGAGCTGCGGCAGTGGTTCGACCATCGTGCCGAGCGCTGGGACGCGTTCCGGCAGCGCTACCAACAGGAGCTGGCCGCGCACCCGCAGTTGCTGGCGCCGCTGCGCGACGCACTGGACGCCGGGCCGGTGACGCTGGTGTATGGCGCGCGCGACACCGAGCACAACCAGGCCGTGGCCCTGCGCGACTACCTGCTGTCGCATCCGCGCCGCACGCCGTAGGTACGGGGCTTGCCCCGTACGTGGCTTCACCGGGAAAGCCTCTTGTGGGGCAAGCCCCACACCTCCGGTGGTCAAGCCATCGCACCCCGGCCGTTTTGTGCCAAATTCTTCATCCTGACTATCGTTCACCGCCAAACCCTGCGGAAACCGCGGGAATTTCTGGCTTTGCTGCGTTGCGTTCGGCGAAACTCGGCCACTTCCGTGTTTTCACCCACCGCGAGGCCCGCATGCAATCCTGGCTCCGGCGCAAGCCCATCGACCAGCTCACCGAACACGAAGAAGGCCGCCGCCTGATTCCCACGCTGAGTTGGCCCCACCTGGTCGCGCTGGGCATCGGCGCCATCGTCGGCACCGGCATCTACACCCTGATCGGCGTGGGCGCGGACAAGGCCGGCCCGGCGGTGCTGATCTCCTTCATCGTCGCCGGCATCGTCTGCGCCTGCGCGGCGCTGGCCTACGCCGAGCTGTCGACGATGATGCCGGCCGCCGGCAGCGCCTACACCTACAGCTACAGCGCGCTGGGCGAAACCATCGCCTGGGTGGTGGGCTGGAGCCTGATCCTCGAATACTCGCTGGTGGTGAGCACCGTGGCGGTGGGCTGGTCGGGCTACTTCACCGGTTTCCTGGAATGGGTACATACCCAGTTCGGCTGGAACGTGATGCTACCGCAGGCGCTGGCCGCCGGCCCGCACGTGGAAGGCGGCTTCCTCAACCTGCCGGCCATCGTCATCACCTTCCTCGTCGCCGGCATGCTGATGGTCGGCACCCGCGAGAGCGCCACGGTCAACGCGGTGCTGGTGGTGTTCAAGCTGATCGCGCTGGCGATCTTCGTGGCGGTGGCGCTGCCGGCGTTCGACCCGGCCAACCTGCAGCCGTTCATGCCCTATGGCTTCCCCAAGTCGATCAGCGCCGACGGCGTGGAGCGCGGGGTAATGGCCGCCGCGGCGATCATCTTCTTCGCCTTCTATGGCTTCGACGCGATCTCCACCGCCGCCGAGGAGACCAGGAACCCCGGCCGCGACCTGTCCATCGGCATCGTCGGCTCGATGATCGGCTGCACCATCATCTACCTGGTGGTGGCGCTGGCCGCGGTGGGCGCGATGAACTACACGGTGTTCGGCAAGAGCGCCGAGCCGCTGGCGCTGATCATGCGCGAGCTGGGCCACGGCACCGCCGCGCTGGCGATCGGCGTGGTCGCCATCATCGCCCTGCCGACCGTTCTGCTGGCGTTCTTCTACGGCCAGAGCCGCATCTTTTTCGTGATGTCGCGCGACGGCCTGCTGCCGCGCGGGCTGTCGCTGGTGAACAAACGTACCGGCACGCCGGTGACCATCACCGTGTTCACCGCGGTGCTGGTGGCGGCGCTGGCCGGGGTGGCGCGGCTGGACGAGATCGCCGCGCTGGCCAATGCCGGCACGCTGGCCGCGTTCACCGCGGTGGGCCTGTGCCTGCTGGTGCTGCGCAAGCGCGAGCCGGGGCGCGTGCGCAGGTTCCGCACGCCGCTGGCGTGGCTGGTCGGCCCGGTCGCCATCGGCGGCTGCATCTACCTGTTCTTCAGCCTGCCGGCCGCCACCCAGAAGTGGTTCCTGGTCTGGAACGTACTCGGCCTGGTGGTCTACGTACTGTACAGCCGGCGCCGCGCGGTGCTGGGGCGCGACTGATCGCATCCGCCGCTTCATGTTCATGCGGGGCGAGCCCCGCATCTACAAGAGCGTCGTCCTTGTGCGGGTGCCGGGCTTGCCCGGCGCGGGCCTTCCCCCGTGGCGCGGAGTCTACGGGGCCTGCTTCGCCGCGTAGTCCTGCGCCTGGCGCATCACCCGCAGCACGTTGCCGCTCCAGATATCGGCAATCTGTGCTTCGCTCAGGCCACGCCGTTGCAGCCAGGCGGTGATCTTCGGCAGCTCGCTGACGTCGGCCATGCCCGGCAGGCCACCGCCGCCATCCCAGTCCATGCCGATGCCGACGTGCTCGGGGCCGACCACGTCGAGGATGTGGTCGAAGTGGGCAAAGAAATCGTCCAGCGTCGCGCGCCGGCGCGGGATGCGCTGGTCCAGCTCGGCCATTGCACGGGCCAGCACCACGCCCTGCTCGGTGCTCATGTTGTCCCAACCGCCCAGCCGTTTTTCGAGTTCTTCCTCGGCCTGCTTGCGTTCCTCGCTCGGCGTTTCATCGACGAGGTAGCCACCATAGGCGTTGAGCTGGATCACCCCACCCTTGGCCGCCAACTGGCGCAGGCGCGCGTCGTCGAGGTTGCGCGGGTGGTCGAACACCGCTTTGGATGCGCTGTGCGAGAGGATGAACGGCACCGGCAGCATCGCCAGCAAGTCGTCGAATACCGCATCGGATGCGTGTGACTGGTCGATCACGATGCCCAGCTTCACCGCCTGCTCGACCAAGGCCTTGCCGGCCGGGCTCAGCCCGTTCCACTCCGCACCCTTGGGGTCGGTGGCCGAATCGGCGAACTCGTTGTTGGCGAAGTGCACGGTGGACAGCAGCCGCAGCCCGGCCTTCTGGTAGAAGCTCAACAGCGACGGGTTGGCCACCAGCGGGCTGGCGTTCTCCATGCTGATGTAGACCACGCGCTTGCCGGCGGCCTTGATCCGCGTCGCATCGTCGGCGGTCAGCGCCAACTGGAAGCGCTCCGGGTGCGCGGCCAGCATTTCGCGGATTTCCAGCAGCCGCAGCAGGCCGTGGTCGCGCTCGGCCAGATGCGCGGCGGCATTGCGCTCGCCCTGGTCGGTGTAGATCGCCCAGAAGCCGCCATCCAGCGCGCCGTCGAGCATGCGCGGGTAATCCACCTGCGACAGCGCGTTGTGGTCGTGGCGATGGGTGATGTCGAAACCGGGCCGGGCAAGGTTGGCCGGCGTGTCGAGGTGGCTGTCCAGGGTCAGCAGGCGCTGTTGCAGGGCCTTGGCGCGGGCCAGTTCGGCAGCGCTGAAATCGACGGCATGGGCGGACAACGGCGCGCCCAGCGCCAGTACGAGCAACAAGGGCAGACGACGCAGCGACGGCATGGGCAT
>Ga0182745_1005207_pt1 | contig 10658 bp, 8 predicted proteins | sample eDN3rd30CKraftBY_FD_128523 | JGI IMG/M metagenome (GOLD analysis project Ga0182745, IMG submission 128523) | Enriched backyard soil microbial communities from Emeryville, California, USA - eDNA 3rd pass 30_C Kraft BY (version 2) (version 2) | ecosystem: Environmental > Terrestrial > Soil >... | reverse complement strand
ATCATGGCAAGCCCTGCGCAAAGGTCGCAACGCCCGGCGCCTGGCCCGCCAAGTCCGAAAACCAGGTGGCGTCCAGGCTCACGCCCTTATCGGCCCAATCGCGCGCAAAGCCGGGCAGCGCGCCGCATCCCCGAAATCCGTGACTGCGGTCAAACCCAAACAAGTCCTGCAATTGGATGCGGCCGCTTTCCATGCCCGCCACTTCGACGATCGACGTGACCACGCGGCGGCCATCCGCCAGTCGTGCCTGCTGCACGACCACGTCCACGCTGGCGGCAATGTGCTCGCGGACCGCGGACAGCGGCAGGTCAAGCCCTGCCATGAGAATCATGGACTCCAGCCGCGCCAACGCATCGCGCGGAGAATTGGCATGCAGCGTCGTCAGGGAACCTTCGTGCCCCGTGTTCATGGCCGTCAGCATGTCGAACGCCTCGGCGCCGCGGCATTCGCCCACGACGATGCGGTCAGGCCGCATGCGCAGCGCGTTGCGCACCAGTTCGCGGATGTCGATTCGGCCTCTGCCTTCCTGGTTGGCTGGCCGGGCCTCCAGCGCAACGAGATGCGCATGGTTGAGCCGCAATTCCGCAGCGTCTTCGATCGTGACCACGCGCTCGCCGTCCGGAATCTCGTTCGACAGGATGTTCAGCAGCGTCGTCTTGCCCGCCCCCGTCCCCCCGGAAACGACCAGATTCTTGCGCATCCGTACGCACAGGGCCAGAAACTGCGACATCGCGTCGCTCAGCGCGCCCAGCGCAATCAGATCGGGCATCTGCGGGCGACGCTGCGGAAACTTGCGTATGGTCAGGCTGGCGCCCTTCATCGCCACCGGCGGAATGATGGCGTGGACCCGCGAGCCATCGGGCAGCCGCGCATCCACCATCGGCGAGCTTTCGTCGATGCGGCGCCCCAAGGGCGTGACAATGCGTTCGATCACCCAGCGCACCGACTGTTCGCTGGTGAATGCGGCCTGCTCCCGCCACAGGCGCCCCGCACGCTCGACATAGATTTCGTCGTAGCGGTTGACCATGATTTCCGTGATGTCGGGGGCCGCAAGCAAGGGTTCCAACGGCCCGAGCCCAACCGCTTCGTCAAGCACCTCGCGGCACAGCGCCGCCTTGTCCGCATGGGGCGGAAGTTCGGCGTCCGTGGCAACGATCTGGACCAGAAGGCGCTCGGCTTCGGCACGAAGCATCCCGTCGCTCATCCCCGCCACGTCGCGCCGTCTCAGGTCAAGCGCGCCCAGCAGGGCCGCGTGAAGCCGTAGACGGTCGTGCAGCCGATGCGGGGCACAGGGCGGAACAACTGGCGGCGCAATGCTCCGGTCATCGCCCATCGACCGGATTTCCGGTTGAACCGGGTCGGATGACACCGCATCCGCACCCTCAAGAGGCGAGGCGGCCTCGGCCTTCGGCATCGACACGCGCAGCCTGCAAGGCCCGATCAGGATCTCGTCTTGAGGCTGTACCGGCGCATGCCGCACTATCCGCACCCCATTTACCATCGTGCCTGCCAGCGTGCCCAGGTCTTCCAGGACGATTTGATCCGCTTCGCAAAGCAGCCGGGCGTGCTGACGCCCGACTCTCCAGGTGGGAATCCGCAATCCGCACTGAACGCCCCTTCCGATCAGCACCGGCGCGCGCAGCGTGAGCTGCTGCTGCGCGGCGTCCTCGAAGGTCAGTTCAATGGTCAGTTCAACGTTGAGCATCGCGCCCCTCCGGAAAAGGTGAATCGGCCTCGGCAGACGTCAGTCCCCACTGCGAACCCGCGCCCGAGTAGGGATCCCAACCGATCGCGTCCGAAGGAACCGCCGTCCCGAGGCTGGGAGGATCGGGAAACGCCGCCTGCAGCGTCTCGCGTCCGCGGCGTATGCGATCGGCCATGGCGGGCTCTGCTTGCGACACGATCTTGGGCGTCACGAAGATCGCCAGTTCGGTCTCGCGGCGTTGATAGCGGGTTGAGGAAAACAACGCGCCCAGGATCGGAATGTTGCGCAGCCCCGGCAGACCGCTGACGTCGGTGCCCTGCTCACGCGAAAGAAACCCGCCGATGACGAGCGTGTTGCCCGAACGCACGTTGAACTCTGTGGACGCGCGGCGCGTGCGCAGCGCCGGACCGCCGGGAAGGCTTAGCGACGTGTCGACCGAACTGGCCTCCACCTCGATCAAGGACCGGATGACGCCATTGCGATCGATCCGCGGCGTGATGTTCAGCGACACGCCATAGGGCTTGAACAGCGTGGTGGGATTGCCCCGTGCATCCGTGGAGGCATAGGGCACTTCCCCGCCCGCGAGAAACGTCGCACTGGCGCCGCTGCGCGCCAGCAGCTGCGGTTGCGCAAGCATTACGGCTTCACCCGTTTGCGCCAGCGCGGCAATACGCGCCGAAAGCAGCGCATTGACGCCGAAGTAGCCCGCGGCCGACGCGACCGGCGCGGCGGTCTCGATGATCTGCTCGCCAGGGCGTGTCATGCGGCTGCGCGATCCCCCATCCCAAGCGAGGCCCGCATTGAGGCCACCCTGCGTCATGCCATCCCAGCGCACGCCGAACTCCTGCAGCCGCGATGTGGGAATCTCGACCACCTGCACGTCCAGCAGCACCATGCGGTCCCATCCGACTTGACCGGTGAAATCCACGACGTCCGGATACCGGTCCACCAGCGCCGCAATACGCGCGCGATCATCGTCGGACAGGTCATCGCCTTCGATGACGATGCGGCCGCCCACGTTCGAGCTGCGCGCCCCCGGGATCCGGGAGAGCAGACTCTGGACCTCCTCGCGCAGTTGTGGCGTGCCGGCAGGGACCACACGCAATTCGTAGGCTGCCACGCGATCGCGTCCAGCCCACACATGCACGGACGACACGCCTTCGGCTCGCGCAAACACTACGACCTCGCGCCCTTCCGCCGCCACGGCGCTGGCCACCTGACTATTGCCGATGGCGACTCGCCGCACGCCGGGGTGCGGCAACACGCGCGTTTCGCCGACCTGCAGTTCCAGCGTCTGGGTGTTGGACCATGCTGGCATGCTGCACAGGCACAGCACGATGGCGAGCAAGCTTTTAATTCGGATCATGGCCGCTCCGCGTCAAAGCCTGCCTGTGCGTCCAGGCGATCACCGTAAACGATGGCGACACCGGGCACGGGCTTGGGTTCGGCGTCCAGCCCCATGAGGGAAGCCAGATCGCTTTGTGCTGCGGGGTTCACAGACGCGGCGTCGTCGCGATGACGCAGCATTGCGGTCAGCACCCCAGCCTGCCGCGCGGCAATGAACCGCATGGCTTGGTCAGGCGTCGCGGCCAGCGTGATGTTGCCCGCGCCGTCGTCGCTCATGGCGGTCAGGACTCGCATGCTCTGCAGCACCGGGACGGTGAGTTCGCGTTGGCGATGATTGAACGTCACGTAGATATCGATGGCATCGCCGCCTTTGAGCATGTCTGCAAGCCCGCCAAGGTCCGTCGCGTTCACCGTGAACGCGCGCTGCCCCGCTTCAAGCCGCGCGGCCAGCGAAGGCTGCGGCGGGTCGTAAGTCATGAAGCTTCTCAGCAAGGGGTCCCCATGCGCCAGATCGGCAAGTAGCGTTGCGCCCAGCACGCTGCCCAGTTCCATCGGGTCAACGCTGGCGCCGGGCGCCCAGGGCTGAGGGATCTTGCGCACGGCCAGATGCACCTCTTCGAGCAATGTGCCGGCCGGCAGGTCATAGGCCGCCACAAGACGGCTGACCAGCGGCGTCTGCGCCTCGGCTTCCAGCGCCTGCACGCGCTGCTGGACGTGCTCGCGCACGGCCCATGCGGCGACCAGGCCCGCCAGCACCGCCAATCCATACACGCCGGTACGGCGCAACCGCTCGGCGCCGCGATTGATCCAGGACTTCATGGCGCCCACCCCAGGGCTCGCAGCCCGCTGCCGCCTTCCACAGGCACCAGCCAAAGCTTCATCCGCTCCCGTTCACGCGCCCACCATTGGCCAGCGCCTGCGGATGACGCGCCTCGCCCCGCGGTGACCGCTGACGCCGCCATCGCGGCCCCCTCACGATCCGGGTCGCCCTGCGGCATCCATCCCGTCCGCCGCAACGCGGCATCAAGCAGTTCAGCCAGCTTTTGAGGCGGCAATGCGTACTGCCAGATCCGGTCGGAAACCTTGACACCGGATTCCATCACGGCAACGTCAGTCCTGACGCGCGCGCCCTTGGGCAGCCACCCCGGCAGATGCGCGGAGGGAGCCGCACGCACAGAAATTGCCGAGAGGCTGCCGACGGTACGATCCGCGCCCGCGTTTTCCAATTGGGCCACCCAACGCTCATCGCCGACGCGGCCGGACAGAATGAGTTGCCCGGGCAGCACGTGCAGATCCGCCAACGCAGGTTGCTGCGTGGCCAGCGTTCTGGCCAGGGCCGATGGGCTCTGGGGCGCATCGAACACCCACACTTGCGCGGGCATGCCGTGCAGCCACAACCGATCCGCCATGCGTTCTCGCAAGGCGCCTTCGGGGAGCCGCAGGCGCTCCAGGCTGGACACGCCGCCTGATGCGCCCGCGCGTTCGGGCAACAGCATCAGCGCACCGCACAGCCCGATGCCAACGGCAAGCAAGGCAGGACAGATTCGCATGCCCTGCCCTTCGCACACTTTTCGGACAAGATTCATTTTCCGCCCTCCGCAAGCCTGCCAAGCCGATCACCAGGCAGCACATCCCCCCACGCGGAAAGCCAATCCCGCGACAGCGCCGGCCGCCCCCACGGCGCCTCTGCATGGCTGACGGGACGCTGCATCCTTACCGCCTCAGCCTGTGAGGTGCGGCTCGCTTGCAACCAGCCTGTTGGCGATGCCCCAATACGGCGTTGCGCATCCGCGTCGCCATGCGCATAACCCGCGCCGTCTGCCACGCTGAGGTGACGCGAGACCGGCAGTCCAAACATGACATTGCCCGGCGGCGGCAGCGAACGCACTTGCACGGACAGCAGACGCATTGCCGCGCCAAACCATTCATCCTGCAACGCGCCGCCCCCCGCGACAGAAGATCCAAGCCAGCGTTGGGCGCGGCCTTCCACGTCCATCCGCGCCGGCGCGCGAAGCGTTGCGACGGGCTGCCCCAACGCCGCCGCCATGGCGGCCTGACGACCAACCTGCGTCGTGCGCTGCGCCGAAAACTGCATCGCGCCGATATCCGAGACCGCCCAGAGCAACACGGTCAAGAGCGGCAATATCAATAGCGCCTCGACCACCGCCTGTCCTTGTTCCTTTGATCCGCGTTGCATCACGGCAGCCTCCTGGCCAATGCTTCCTCTTGCGGCGTGACTGCGGAGAGGCGGGCCTGCCAATAGGGCCGGAAAAGCGTGGCGAGCTCCAGGCGCCCGTCGGCGCGGCGCTCCGGCCGGGAAAAGTAGGTCTCGGCAGCCGTGCTGACCGTGATGGCGCCAGTTCGGCCCAGTGCGGCATATCGGAACTGACCGATTGGCGCCGACACAGCGCTGCCGGCGTCCGTGGTTTTGACGACGGACGATTGCAGGCCGACTGCCACGGCAAATCGCAAGGGATCGGCAAGACGCTTGGGCGCGACTTCCCGGTAGGCCGGCAAGCCGCCGCCGGGCCATCGGCGCACCCCAGCCATTGCGTATGAGTTCGCCATGGGGTTGTTGGCTCCGTCAAAGATGTTCCAGGACGTGGCGTGTTCCACCCATCGCCAGAAGTCTTCCTGCGAAAAGTCTGCGGGCGGATCTTCGACGAATTCCACGTCGTCGGGCGCACGGCTTTTATTGCCCTGGACGGTGCCCCACCCCATCGCGTATTCGCGGTAATAGCAGCCAATCCAGCGGTTCGAGCGCAGGGCATGGTAGGACTGCGTGTCCAACGCGCCCCAATGGCCATCCGGCCCCAGCCAGGTCGAGCCGCGCCGCCGGAGTTCGTGCCGAAGCCACGGACACCGGGTGCTGACCACCCAAGGGTTGCGTAGAGTCGTGTTGCGGCGGTCCAGGAAACCATAGCGAGCCGCTGCGCTTTCAATAGCCGGCCGCAGGCCGGCCTTGCGTGTGGCGGCTTGGCGCTCCGTGAAACCGGGCCACCCGTCCGTCAACACACGCAGATCCAGCGGCGAGGCCCCGGATGCGTTGTCCCGGCCAGTCTTGCCAAACGCAGGATAGTTGGCAGCCAGCACCTCGCGCATGACACGATCCCGAGACATGATGAAATCGCCGGCAATCGCTCGCGCCGCGGCTTCCAGCACCTGATGCACGACGCGATCATGCTGCGCGAACGCGCGCGCCAGACGGCTTTCGGCGTCCGGAGGGGCCTGCGCCCCTTGGTAGGCCGCGCCGGCTGCCGGCCCGAAAAGCATCGCGATCAGGCTGGCTGGCGGATTGCCGCGCCAACGCTGCGATTGCAACGCATCGAGGTATTGCGCCGACGCTCCTAGCGTCACCAGATGCGCCATCGCAACCTGATGCGCGATCTGGCTGCGATTCACGTAGGCGATGGCATTGAGCGCGCGCGCCTGCATGAGCGCACCGCTGTAGGCCGCCGCGTCCGCGGCGTGGGTCAGGCGGCTGCGCGCCTCGACGGTCTGGCCAACGTTGTACAGGACGACGAGCGACGCCGCGCCGACGGCCGCGACCATCAAACCCAGGACCAGAGCCTGGCCCCGTTGTTGATCGTCGAACATGGATGGCGGCGCGTTCAATTCGCGATCTCGGCGTTGCCGGTAAATGACTTGAGCGACCGCGCCTTGGTCTGGGCCGCCGCTTTCTGGGCCGCCTGCTGCGCCGCTTTGGATTGCGTGCTGCCGTCTTCGCCGGCAAGCTCTCGCGCCATGGCGGCCGTCTGCGACCGCACGACCTGTCCGAAGTACTGATAAACCGCGATCGCCGCCACGGCGACCAGCGCCACGACGACGATGTACTCCGTCATCCCCTGTCCCAGTTGGCGCTTTCGATGCCCCCACATATCTGCTCTCCCGTGCATTGAACGTGGAGGCCAGTGTCGCCAGCGGGCGGCGGGCGGACAATTCGTGGATGCCGAGACGGACAAATTCGCGCACGCCCCCTTGACGCATGTGCATGCCTCAAAGGTCCTGCGCCAATGACGTTCCCACCCTTTTTTTGGCAAGGGTTTCCCCTATTGCTGGGGTGAAATCCGAGCAGTAGATTTGAGTTGCCGGGCTGTCTGACACCCATCGCGTGCGAAGCCGGGCAGGAGCGCCTCAGACTCATCTTGAGCTGGGGCGCTCTTCCATTTGGAGACGCTTTCCTGCTCGCGGGTGCGTTCCCATTCGCGGGGGCACGTGCCCCTGTCGGTCACGGTTTCAACACGACGTTGCGACCTCAGCTGGCCCCTACCACTGCACGCGAAAGCCGATCATGCCGCCCACGGAGTGGTTGTCGCTCATGTTGTTGGTCGCGCCAGCCACGCTCAGGTTTCCATAAACGCCGTAGCGCCCTTTGTTCCACAGGTAGGTCCCGCCAACGCCAAGTTCGGCCCACAGCCGCTCGTCCCGGCTTCGAAAAGACACGCCCGCCACGTTGACGTTCGTGCCATTCATGAACTCGTTGTACAGATTGGCGATGGCGTACACATGCGTTTGCTCGGCCGCCCCTTGCGCAACGGAGCGTTCAGGTTCGTAATCGAGCGACACGCCCAGACGTCCGATCAGACTGTCGCCATCGTCAAGCCGCACCTTGGCGCCGAACGGGTCCGTGAAGCTGTCGAAGTCGACGCGAGAGCGAATCAACTGCGCCTGCGGCGTCAGCGAAAAGCCCTTGCCGATGTCATGGCGATAACCTGTCTCCACCGAGATGGCGACGCCGTTTCCATTGTTTCCCTTCACCTCATCACGCCCGATCGTGCGCGACGAGATATCGCTGTCGAACCACATGGCCTGCAATTGTCCATCCACGTAGAACCCGCTGGCGCCGTACCACGTCAGGCTGGCGCCCACGCCCGTGCCTGTCGTGTCGATCTTGCCCCGGCCATACGGAGACGCGATATCGGCCGACGCGTTGCCATGAGAAAGATTGACGCCAGCCACCAGCATCGAACCATCGGGCTGACGGTTTGCGACGACGTCAACGCCGGTTTGCAGCTTCCACAGATCGATATCCCGGCTCGACTTTGTCGCAGACTGAGCCGGGCGCATCGAACTGGTGGCGCCTTGGATGCGGGCCCACCCCCCGAATTTTTCCCCGGCCTCGGGCTGACCGTCAGTCCGCCAGAACCGGTTTCCGACGCGTTGCTGCAACGTCGGCAACGCGTTGAGGGAAGCGAGCACCTGGGGATACTGCTCATAAAGCGGTATGCCAGGCTGGTAGCGTGGCCCCGCTTCGGGACTTCCGGGAATTTCCTCCACCGGCGCGCCCGGCCCGGGTTCGGGTTCGGGCTCTGGATCAGGTCCCGGTCCCGGCTCCGGTTCGGGAGCCGTCTCCGGTTCCTTGAATTCGGATACGAGATACCAGTGACCGTCCGCGGGCGTATTGCTGCCGCCGTGTTGCAGCGTGTACGCATACGCGCCGGCAATCACGGCTTGCTGACCGTTCTCGGCCCGATAATCGCCCCGAAGGTTGAACGCGCCCGCAGGCGACGCGCCGCCGACCTCAATGACGCGAATGCCATTTACCGTCTGCGCCCCGCTGCCATTCAGATTGGTGACCTTGACGGCAGTACTGCCCACGACATTGCCCGTCACAACCAGTTTGTCGGTAGGCGACGCGTCATTGCCAAGCACCGTCTCCAGCTGCAACAGCGAACCGCTGCTGCCCGCGTAGTTCCCGCTGATGGTCAGCGTGCCCAACGAGGCCCCGGGCGCTACGGTGCCTGCATTGACGACACTGCCCACCCGTCCGCGCCCTTCCAACGTACCGCCCGAGAGAATCTGCATCGCCGCGCCCGACAGGTCGCGATTGACCTGCAGAATGCCCGCGCCGCCTATTTGCGCGGCGCCCGAGAAGTCCCCGTGGTCCGCATTCAGGATGGTGCGGCCCGCCATCGCCTCCAACCGCCCGCCGCCGACCAATCCCGTATTGGAACCCGCGGCATTGTTGGCGCCGTTGTTGATCGTCGCGTCGAACACATAACTGGAAGACGTGTGATTGAAAATCACCCGGCTGTCGCCCGGGCCAAATGCAACGCGCGTGGTTTCCAGCGTGCCAGGCGCGACCGGTGCAGTGCCCACATCGCTGCCGATGACAAGCTTGCCGATCCCGGAAGCTGTCGTCCCCATCACCGCGCCCGGGGCAATCACCTGCCCGCCATCCGAGATCGTCAAGCTGCCAGTGCCGAACGAGCCAATCTGAATGGGCGATCCCGAAAGCCACCGGGAATTGGCCCCGCGGACTGTGACGTCTCCCTTGCCGCCAACGACGCCGATGGATCCCGAGCCCGTCGAAACGTAGCCCCCGTCCAAGATGTTCAAACGTCCCTCGCCCGACATCCCGACGTAGAGCAACTGGTTGTTGATCCATTGCGATCCGGCGCCGGTGATGTTCACAACGCCTACGCCGTCGTCGAATTCCCCGAGAACGGCGCGCTGACTCTGGACCACGCCACCGCTGGCAACCGTGAGCGTCCCTGCCGCGCTCCAGCCGACATTCAGCGTGCTCAGGCTGTTGGCGGACACCTCCCATCGCGCGTTTGGTCCGGTCACCGATACCACCCCGGCGCCGCCGAAAACACCTCCCAGGTAAGCATCCGGGCTATTCACCAGACCGCCACTCAACACGTTCAGCGTGCCGGCTCCCGTATTTCCAACCAAGAGGGGGCCGTTCATGTTCCAGGGAGAAGCCTGAGTTCCCGGAACGGTTACCGTCTGCCCACTCTCGATCGTGATCTGAGCGACCGATAACCAAGGAAATGCCAGGAGGGGGAGCAGCGACGAACGAGACAGTACGCCGGCGGGCAGAGCGTTGTTTTTCATGAAACTTCCTCCGATTGAGCTTCGGTATCAGCACATGCCAAACATCAAACGGGGAGGATGAGCCCTCCCCTCATCGCCCACAGCCACGAGCGGTTTCGAGGATTATTGAGGAATAGTCCTTTTGGACGAGGAAGTGTTACGCGAGGTTACCAATCAGGAATGGCACCGCTGCACGGCTCGCGCAGCCTCACGCCCAACCGCGCGCCGGAAATGAAAACAGCCGCCATTGCTGGCGGCTGCGGTACCTGAGTGTCAGGATTTCTTTGGTAGGCCCCCCGAGAGTCGAACTCGGCACCAACGGATTATGAGTCCGCTGCTCTAACCAGGCATGAGCTAGAGGCCCAGGAAATTTACTGCCCTTCCAGGAAGCTCTTCAGCTTGTCGGCCCGGCTGGGGTGACGCAGCTTGCGCAGCGCTTTAGCCTCTATTTGGCGGATGCGCTCGCGCGTGACGTCGAATTGCTTGCCCACTTCTTCCAGGGTCTGGTCGGTGCTCATTTCGATGCCGAAACGCATGCGCAGGACCTTGGCTTCACGCGGGGTGAGAGAGTCTAGCACTTCCTTGACGACATCGCGCATCGAACCATGCAGCGCCGCATCCGAAGGCGCCAGCGTGGACGTGTCTTCGATGAAATCGCCCAGGTGCGAATCGTCGTCGTCACCAATGGGCGTTTCCATGGAGATCGGTTCCTTGGCGATCTTCAGGATCTTGCGGATCTTGTCCTCGGGCATGTCCATCTTTTGCGCCAGGGTCGCGGGATCCGGCT
>Ga0182745_1005205_pt1 | contig 10660 bp, 7 predicted proteins | sample eDN3rd30CKraftBY_FD_128523 | JGI IMG/M metagenome (GOLD analysis project Ga0182745, IMG submission 128523) | Enriched backyard soil microbial communities from Emeryville, California, USA - eDNA 3rd pass 30_C Kraft BY (version 2) (version 2) | ecosystem: Environmental > Terrestrial > Soil >... | reverse complement strand
TGCGTTCTGAACTTCGTCAGCCTGCATCGACGAATCTTTGGGATTCGCCTGCTTCGGCTTCCTTGTCAGAACGCAAATCGCTCGATCTCGACTGACAAAGCACCTTTCGGGACAGACTCTAAGACCAACCCCAATTTTCAAAGTTGACAATGCACTGAGGCATCCTCATACAACTCGCAGCGAAACTTGCTCGCGGAAAGGAAATTTCTTGTCCGGAAAGTTTTGTTCGCGGCAATTCATCAAGTGAACGTCTAATCAATATGCACCAGACACTCGAAGTGAGTTTGTTTCAGGAACTGGAAAAACAGCCCCTGATTGATCCTCATTCCCATATCAACCCGCATGCAGCCGCCTCCAAAAATCTGGCGGACCTGCTGGGCTATCATTATTACACGGAACTGGCGCATTCCGCCGGTCTGGCAAAGGACCAGATTGAAGGTCCGGAGATCGGTCCGAAAGAAAAAGTAGGCCGGCTCGTCGAAAAACTGACCGATCTGGACAATACGATTCAGGTGAACTGGCTGCTGGAGATGTGTCGGGACTTCTTCGGATTCACCGCGGAAAGATTGACCACGGACAACTGGGAAGGACTTTATGACGCGGCGGAACAGAAGATGTCTCAGCCGGACTGGGAACAGCAGGTGCTGCAGCAAAGCAAGCTGGAAAAAGTCTTCCTGACCAATGATTTTGATGATCCCCTGGAGGGCTTCGACACTGGAGTGTATGTTCCCTGCCTGCGCACGGATGATCTGGTCTTTCATTTCACCCGGAAGGAAGTCCGCAATCGTCTGGCAAAAGCATCCGGAATCGAAGCGGCGGATGTCACCTCTTTCCGGTCCGCCCTGGGCAAGTTATTTGAGCACTTTGCCTCAAAAGGGGCGAAAGCCTGTGCGATTTCTCTGCCGCCGTCATTTTCCCCCCACAAGGTGGATCTGGGGGCAGCCACCAGTGTGATCCGCCGAGCCGCCGCGGGACAGACACTGACACTTGCCGAACACGAAATGCTCAGTTCCTGGGTCTTCTGGACTCTGGCCGAGTTTTGTGATGAATTCAAACTTCCATTTGATCTGATGATCGGCGTGAATCGGCGCGTCTATGAATCAGGGGTTTATCAGGGACAGGATCTGTACGACAAACGGGTCTCCCTGATTCAGTACAAAGCAGTGCTCAATGCCTTTCCACAAGTCACGTTTCCGATCTCCGTGCTCACCCATATGAGCAATCAGGAATTGGTGAGCTACGCCTGGATCTTTCCGAATGTGGTCACGAATGGCCATTGGTGGTATTCCAATATTCCCGCATACATTCATGCGGATACTCTCAGTCGGCTGGAAGCGGTGCCGCGGAATAAACAGATCGGTTATTACAGCGACATGTACAAACTGGAATTCGGCCTGCCGAAGTTTCGCATGTACCGCCGCGTACTGGCACGTGTGCTGGCCCAGGAATTTGTTCAGGATCGTGGCTGGACAGAAGAGCAGGCGCTCACACTGGGCAGACAACTGTTGCGAGGGAATATCGAGACGATTTTTAAAATTTGAATTTGATCAGGATCATGTGCGGCAGTTGGCTTCTCTGGTATTGCAAGCGAGTGGGCAATGAACAGCAAATTAATCGTTCTTGTGGATGGTCTGCCGCGAGTGGTCGAACTCGGAAACGTGGATGTGGTCATCGGGCGTTTGCCTGATTGCGAAATCCAGCTCCCTTCAAACATGGTTTCGCGAAAGCATGCCCGCGTCTTTCGAAATGGAACGGGTTATTCCATTGAAGACCTGGGCAGCGGGAACGGAACGTTTGTCAACGGTCAGAAAATTGAAGGAGCACATCAACTTCAGCCACACGACCGCCTGAAATTCGGTCCCATTCTCGTTCGCTATGAAACGGATGAACCTGCTGCTCATCCGGATGCCGGCCGGCTCGCACTCCTGAATGCCGCCCGCAGCAGCGCCGTGGAAATCAGCGAAGACCACGGAAACGCCACGGCCACGATTCTGGGATCACTGGAATCCCAGGGGGGATTCAATCTCCTGGATGTTCGTCCCCAGGATAAGCTGAAGGCAGTGCTGGATATCAGCCGGGCACTGGCGGGAACGCTGGAAGTCGAGAAGCTGCTGCCACGAATTCTGGACTCGTTGTTCGAAATTTTTCCAGCTGCGGATCGCGGCTGCATTCTGCTGAAAGATTCTCGGACTGGCGAGATGATTCCCCGCGCCATGAAGCATCGCCGGGAAGCAGAAGATGCTTCGGTCAAATTGAGCCGGACGATCCTGAGCACTGTGCTGGAACAGAAAAAGGCGGTCCTCTCTGCGGATGCCACCAGTGATGTCCGGTTTGATGCCAGCGAATCCATTTCGTCACTGACAATCCGTTCGATGATGTGCGTGCCGATGCTGGATCTGCAGGGGGATCCGGTGGGGATCATCAATATTGATACGCAGAATCCCTTAACACAGTTCAAAAATGAAGACCTGGACATCATGTTGACGGTGGCCGGTCAGGCAGCACTCTCTTATGAGTCCGCCAAATTGCTGCAATCTTATGTGCAGAAGCAGAAACAGGACAACGAAATGGACATTGCCCGCAATGTTCAGCACGCCCTGCTTCCGGAGACGCTGCCGACGATTAACGGCTATGAATTTTTTGCTTCTTACGATTCCGCCCAGGCCGTGGGCGGAGACTATTACGATATCATCGCCACCAAAGACGGGCGGATCTGGCTCGCCTTCGGAGATGTTGCCGGGAAGGGTGTGCCGGCTTCCCTGGTCATGTCCCGCATGTCCAGCGTGGTCCGGAGTGTCAGTGAATTTGTGACCGACGGTGCTGAGGCGGTCTCGCGTATCAACGATCATATGTGTGCCAAAGCGGTAGAAGGACGCTTTGTGACGTTTGTGCTGATTATCCTGGACATTCAACAACATCAGATGCAGGTTGTGAACGCGGGACACATGTCTCCCATGATCCGCAAACCAGATGGTTCGATCGAAGAGTTTCCCGAAGAATCTGTCGGTGTGCCGATCGGTGTGATCGAAGGCTTTCCATTTGAGGCGGTGGAACGTCCGTTGGGGGCAGGGGAGACCGTTGTGATTTATACGGATGGCGTCAGCGAAGCCATGAATCCCAAGAACGAACTCTATGGGATGGAGAAACTTCGCCAGTTCGTCGCCAAAGGAGCCGCCAATCCAGCACTTCTGGGCGTTTCCATTCGCGAAGACGTTCGCAAACACGCCAATGGCCGCGAGCAGAACGATGACATCACACTGATGGTGTTCGGACGCGTCTGAGTAAATGGGGGAATGCTGGGTGCCCAGGGTGAGGAAGAACACCGCGTGTCACCGCTCTGCGAGCGGTGCCGAACGTTAAGTTCTCGTAAGGTGCGTTTGAACGCACCGCGGTTCCAAATGAAGCGATGTTTGGTGCGTCTTGACGCACCAAACGGGAACTGAATGCCGCGAGGCAAGTGCGATACAAGACTGACTAAAACGCTCTAACGGCCGTCTCGGAGTCGATCACCCAGGAAGTTATCTAGATCGGAAATTTGATAGATTTTCGCGATGGTCTTTTCGAAGTCGTATTCGACACGGAAAAACTGTACGGTCTGATCGGACACCAGAACATAGGACGATCGGGAGTCCCCGTCGCGCGGTTGTCCGACGGAACCGACGTTCACCAGGACTTTCTGGTCCGCCAATTGGAATTGAAAACCGAGTTCTTCGGGTGTCTGGAATTTATAATCTTCTGAAAAGACCCCGGGGATATGGGTATGTCCTTGAAAACAATAGCGATCGACAAGTCCGAAAATGCGTTCCATCTTTCGCTGATTGTAAACGTCTTCAGGAAAGACATATTCGTTCAGCGGATTTCTGGCAGACCCGTGAACGAACAGGAACTGTTCTTCGCGGCGCATGCGTGGGAGTTCCCCCAGAAATTCCCAGCGCCGCTCATTACTGGTGGAATCTCCGGCCTCCAGCATCTGGCGGGTCCAGAGAATGGCCCGCTCCGCCCCCTGATTGAAGCCTTCCGGGTCGAATAGTGCGGCCTGATCGTGATTTCCCAGGATCGTGACTTCGCTGCGGTGCATGATCAGATCGATGCATTCCCGCGGGTTGGGCCCGTAACCGATGATGTCGCCCAGGCAATAGATCTGTGTGATCCCGCGCCTGTCGATATCCGCCAGCACTGCTTCCAGGGCTTCCAGATTGCCATGGATATCGCTGATGATTGCTCGCAACTGTTGCTCTTCTATTACGTTACTGACACGTGACTGCTGCTGCGTCATTCTTGCATTGAAGGGGCAAATAAAAATGTTACGAACGCGGCAACGACAGTACGGGCACTGCTCGAACATTTCAGAGAGGCAGAAGTCAGGACATCACGACGGCCTCGAACTTCAACATCAAAACAACATGTGGCGCGGCAAACTCTCGTGCTAAGTGTAGGAGACATCTCGAATGGGGGTCAAGTTTAGCAAAATTCCCCTGCCGAAATGGCCATTGTCATTCTCATTATCGCATATCGAGCGGATCGACATCAATTGCCAATTCCACCTCGGAGTGCATCCCAAACTGAGGAGAGGCTTCTTTCCAAAGTTTTTGAATGGCATCGACCGTTGGCGCGGTCAGCTGTAAATGGTATCGAAAAAATTTCCGCAATCGTGTCATTAAAGCCGGTGCAGGCCCCAAAATCCGGACCGGAAGTTCCTGTCGAGTCGTTTCCGTTCTCAAAATTGTTGCAATTCGCCGCGACTCTGCCTGGACGGTGGCTTCCGTCAAAGAGCGAAAAATAATGCGGGCCATGGCAAAATAGGGAGGCATCTTCTGTGCCTGGCGATGCCCCAGTTCCAGATTTGAGAAACTCTGGTAATCATGCTCAGCAGCAAAGCGGATGACCGGTTCATCCGGAGACATGGTCTGCACCAGGACCCGGCCTTCCCGTTCTCCGCGACCTGTGCGGCCTGCCACCTGAGAAATTAACTGAAAGGTCCGTTCTGCCGAGCGCATTTCCGGTTGATGCAACAACGTATCTGCATCAATCACCCCCACCAGCGTCACATTTGGAAAATCGAGCCCTTTGGCGATCATCTGCGTCCCCAGCAGAATCTCAATTTTCTGATGTCGAAAGGCTTCCAAGGCGGCATCGTGACTCCCATGTCCCTTCATGGAATCGCTGTCCATGCGTAACAAGCGCGCATCCGGAAACTTGTTTTTCACTTCTGCTTCCAGCCGCTGGGTACCGCTTCCCAGGTATCGCAAGCCAGGCTGACCGCATTGCGGACAGCGTTCCGGAGGCTTCATGGAGAATTCACAACTGTGACACATCAGCTTGCCCGCATCTTTATGCCAGGTGAGTGTGACATCGCAGTCCGGACAGCGGATGCCACCGCACTTGGGACACCACAAAACGGGGGAATACCCTCGCAGATTCAAGAATAAAATGATCTGCCCTTGCTCCTGCAAAGCTCGCTGCATGGCATTGCCGAGTGCCCGTCCGATGGAATGACCTTTGGCAATAAAGGGGTCGTGACGAGTATCCACCAGTGTGACATTCGGGAGTGGACGGCGTTCAACCCGTTGTTTCAGCGTCAACAGGACATCCTGTCCGGTTTGCGTCCGCAGCAACGATTCCAGCGTGGGGGTCGCCGATCCCAGAATCAACGGGATATTTTGTCGACGTGCCCGTTCCCGAGCCACCTCACGTGCGTGGTAACGAGGGATGGAGTGTTGTTTGAATGTCGTTTCATGTTCTTCATCAATAATGATGAGTCCCAGGTGCGGCACCGGCGCAAAGATCGCACTTCTGGCCCCCACAACGACTTGCACCCGGCCTTCCGCGATTTGCTGCCAGTGCCAGTGGCGTTCCGAATCGGAGAGATGGCTGTGCAGAACTGCAACTGCATCAAATCTCGCCCGAAAGCGGCGAATGGTTTGCGGCGTCAAACTGATTTCAGGAACCAGCACAATGACTTGCCGGCCATAACTGACAACTTCACGAATCGCCTGGATATAGACTTCGGTTTTACCGCTTCCCGTTACACCATGCATCAACAGTGTTTCATGCTCCTGGCTTCGCAGCGACTCCAGAATCCGAGCCAGGCAGGTCTGTTGTTCCTGATTGAGTTTCAAATCCTCTTGCCGGTCGATCTGTATCAATTCCGCTTCCGTGACACGGCTCCGCTTCTTCAGCGGAATCAGAATCCCTTTTTTTCGGAGTGAATCAATCGGTGAGGTACCGCATCCTGCCAGCCGGGACAATTCATCCACAGGTAATGCTTCCTGCTGTTGCAGCAGCACATCGACCACAGCTTTTTGTTTGGCGGAGAGCTTTTGTCGGGCAGGGTCGAATTCCGGTGACAAGGCAAAACTCAGGATCTCCCGAGTCCCCGCCTGCTTTTTCACTCCGGCTGGAATCACGGAATCCAGCACCTGTCCCCAACTGCACAGGTAGTGCTCGCCAATCCAGCGCGTGAGTTCGAGCATCGCCGGAGAAAGGAGTGGTTCACGATCCAGGATCTCGTGGAGGGATTTCAGGCGTTTTCGCTCCGGGGGGGCATTGCTTAGCCCGACACAATATCCCATCGTCAATTTGTCGCCGCGGCCAAACGGGGCGAGCACACGCTGCCCGATGGTAATCATCTCTCGTAGTGAATCGGGAACCCAGTATTGATAAACGGGATCGAGCGGACGGTTAAAGACCACCTGGGCCACAACCCGATCCTGCTCCGCAGCCAGCTCCCATTTTTCCGGCTCAGGGGGGAGGTCAAACAAAACAGGTTGTCGGTGGCGTTCCTTAATGATGAATCTACCCGGAATCGTCTGACAGAGGCCTCAATTCGCGTGTCTCACTGCAGACAGTATAAAGCGAGGCGGCGGAAGACGCACCCGCAAAGCTCCTGATCGCAGGGCTTTCGCCTTGAGCAAAACGGGCCGATCCAGCAGGGCAGGCATTGCCTAACGCGATTCTTGCCCATAACGCCCTCACTGTCCCTCTCCGCACTGCATCCCGCATGGCGCACGACCAGTTTGGTCTCTCCTGTGCCCGCGTCGAAAAGGGTTCACTTAATGAAAGGCTGAATGCCGCGAGGCAGGTTCGCGACAAGATTTGCAAAGACGCTCTAATGACCGCCCATCTGGGATTGAGAGCGGAAATTGCGACCGCGGTCGATCAGATTCTGCTCTTCATCGATCGGTGTCACTCTTGGTTGCAGCGTGTATGTGAAATCATGCCGATCGGTCACTCGGCCAGGCATAAAATGGTTTGTAAAGAAGTCCAGCGGCACATATTGATAGAATGGTGTGCGTACTTTTTGTTGTACGGTGAGCGTTTCATATCCCGGCGCAGAAATCGTAAATTCATGAGTTCCGTAATAGGTGAAATCGGTGGAAACCGGAGAGGTTCCCAATCGTTTGCCGTCGATTTCCACCAATGCTCCCGGGGGATTCGTACGAACTGTGATGCGACGGCTGACGCACCCCGAGCCCAGACACAGTACGAAACTGCACAGGATCAGCCAGGAGGTCAAACGGCAAAATTGCATGCAGATGGGATAGAAAAATGGAATTGAAGTCTGAGATGGAATAAAGACAGTCGGGGCTGGGGAGTTTAGTCCGAGGAAAGAGAATTCACCAAGAGGAGATTCCTTGCTATTCCATATGGTTCATTCGTGTTTCTGTCAGATAACGTCTCTTCGTTTCGCTATTGTGAGAAGACATCAGAGACATTGACAGCATTGCTATGGCAGGGCAGGGGGGGCGGGAACTGGTTGCAATTGGGGACGCTCGGCCACTGCTGCTGGTTTGTTGATGGGGGTGACGGTGACGGCCATGATCAGGCAGATGGGCTGATCATGATCATCGCGAGTTTTTCCTCCCAGGAGGATCGTCTCGCCCGTTTGGATTTCTGCTGTGGTGGCGAAGCTTTTAGAGGTCAATCCCGGTATCTGCTGGCCATTGATCTTAACGGCGTGACGCTCATCACGGACAGACTGTTCCGACTGGAGTTGCACTCTTAATTTTCCCTGTTCCAGCGGAGTGATTTTGGCGGTCACAAAATTGCCGAATTCGCGAAAGGCGACCTGTTGCACACCGCCGGCCGGCGAAGGAATCGGGAACTGGCCGCCGGATTTGGCGGTCGTGGATTCATTCTCCGTGACCACCAGAGAGGGCTTCATCAGGACTTTAAGGGTGCTGGTTGTTTCCAGACATTGTTCGACCGCACGAAATTGTTGCGTGGGGAGTGTCCGGACGTTGTGAGCATCTTCAATGAGCTTGACGACTGAAAGATGTTGCTGATCCGACTGGATCTCGGGGTCGAGTTGCCGTAGTTTCTTCAAGGAGACTTCTCCCAGCAGACACTCCACCTGATACTGCTCGGCGACTCCCAACCGCTTACGCAATACGCTGATTTCCGTCTGCAGGACCTCCAGTGCAGCCTGCTTCTCCTGCAACTGCTGGAATGTGGCAGAATTTACCGGTTCCAGAGCAGCGGTCTGGTGGATGACCAGGCTGCGAGCCGGGGTCGGTTGAATTTCCAGAGTGGCTGGCTCCGCTGGCGCCGGAGTGGCCTCTGTCGCCGTTAAGGCTTTGCCGGCAATGGCGGGCAACGGTTCTATTCTGCTGGTTTCGACTGGTAATTCCGCCAGTAATGAAGAGCCCGCGACGACCATGAAACAACTGTAGAGGAATCCAAAACGGATCAGCATCGCCGAACCTCCATGTCCGGAATGAGGAGAGATCAAGGGCAGCGCGCGGAAGATACCGGCGAATCCGCTGTCGCGTCAATCCGAATCGGTAAGAGCACAAAGGCCCAACGGGGGCAGGGCTAAGAGTCTGTCCCGAAAGGTGCATTGTCAGTCGAGATCGAGCGATTTGCGTTCTGACAAGGAAGCCGAAGCAGGCGAATCCCCAGGATTCGTCGATGCAGGCTGACGAAGTTCAGAACACAAAGACCTTCAGAACGCAAAAGAGTCGATCGCAGCACAAATTGACCTTTCGGGACAGACTCTAAACGACCGCCCAGGAAAATACATTTCCTCACCACCGGGGCTCAGCTCAGGTCTCGAAAGACCGTCCAGCCCAGATAAATGACGATTCCGCTGCAGAGAATGAAAATCACATCCATTACCTTGGTGTGTGAAGATCCTGAAAAGGGAACTCCCACCACCAGGTCTGCGATGGCTGCGACTGCCACCAGTCCCGCGACAGCCATCGATCCAATGACGACTCGTTTGGGCGTGTCCTGCATGTTGTTCTCAGTCGAAGATGTCAATTCTGCGATGTGCGTGCGGAATGCAAGAAATCCCACAACAATTTTTCCAGGCCAGGGGCCTCCTGATCGAGGTCCGGGAACCCGGAGTCAACTGGGAGAAAAGTGGAAGTATAAACAGCTTGGTATAAACGGGCCAGCGCAACAGCTGTACTCTTCCCACTTTTACCTCACCCCCTCATTTTTCAAACGATCCTCTCCCATCATTGCTTCCACTCGACCGGGGTCCGGCGTGACTCATTACAAAAGTTGGTCTCAACCACAATTTCTGATGAAAGCTTTCATTTTGCAGTCATAACCCGCAGGGTCATTAGACTGGTTTGGTCTCTCATGTGCCCGCGTCGAAAGGGTTTCACCTGATGAAAGACTGAATGCCGCGAGACAAGTGTGCTAGACCAGTTTGGTCTCTCATGTGCCCGCGTCGAATAGGTTTCACCTGATGAAAGACTGAATGCCGCGAGGCAAGTGTGCTACAAGATTTACAAAAACGCTCTATGAGATTTACAAAAACGCTCTGAACAGGCCGAGGGGGCGGCAGGCAGGGGTTTTGCGGTCTGCCATCAACCTTGTTTCTTATTCCACATTCAGAATGATTTCCCGCATCTTTTCGATGGCAGCCTTCATCTCCACCACGCGGTGGGAAATCTCAATATTATTGGCTTTGGAACCGGTGGTATTGATTTCCCGGAACAGTTCCTGTCCGAGGAACTCCAGTTTGCGGCCATTGACTCCGTCCCCTTCCAGCAGTGATCGATACTGCAGCAAATGTGAACGCAGACGCATCAATTCCTCGGTGATGTCACAACGATCGGCAAACAGGCTGACCTCACGAATCACATCGTGATCGCTCAGTGTCAGGGAATTGCTCCCCAGCATTTCGCTCACCCGATGTTTCAGGCGGTCACGATAATCCAGCACAACACCGGGGGCCTGCAGGGCAATTTGCTCCGCGTTTTCCTCGATCAACAGGCACAGCGACCGGAGCTCGGATGCCATGATACTTCCTTCCTCGCGGCGGAAGTTTTGCAGATTGGTCATGGCTGCTTTCAGAACCTGCTCGATCAGCGGCCAGTCCTCTTCCTGAATGGCCCGCCCATCTTCATCGCTGACAATGCCGGGCAGGTTGAGCAGGGGGGAAAGGTCAGCGGGAGGCTGAGTTCCAAGAGCCTCGGCCAGATCTGTGATCTGACTCCAGTATTGTCGTGCCACGTGGCTGTTGAGGCGATATGCCGTCAAATCACCCAGTTGACGGACTCTCAAATGAATCGTCAACGTGCCTCGCGAGACCATTTCGCGAACCAGCCGGTCCACATTCGCTTCCAGTGCGAGAAACGGGTCCGGGCAACGCAGCATAATTTTCAAATGGCGGTTGTTGACGCTCCGCACTTCCGCCGTCACGCTC
>Ga0182745_1005204_pt1 | contig 10660 bp, 7 predicted proteins | sample eDN3rd30CKraftBY_FD_128523 | JGI IMG/M metagenome (GOLD analysis project Ga0182745, IMG submission 128523) | Enriched backyard soil microbial communities from Emeryville, California, USA - eDNA 3rd pass 30_C Kraft BY (version 2) (version 2) | ecosystem: Environmental > Terrestrial > Soil >... | reverse complement strand
TGCTGCGATCGGCTCTTTTGCGTTCTGAACTTCGTCAGCCTGCATCGACGAATCTTTGGGATTCGCCTGCTTCGGCTTCCTTGTCAGAACGCAAATCGTCAGAACGCAAATCGCTCGATCTCGACTGACAAAGCACCTTTCAGGACAGACTCTGAGAGCATTTTGTAAATCTGGTCGCGAACATGCCTCACGGCATTCCGTCTTTCATCACGTGAACCCTTTTCGGCGCGGGCACATGCAAGGCCAAACAGGTCGAGTCGAGTGCCCTGCCAGGGGTTTTAATGTGTTTTCTCTTCCGCTTGCTCCAGCACCTGATGATTCAAAGCGGCGAGAAACACTGAAAGATCGACATCCATCCGCTGACAGGCTTTCTGGATCGTTACCACTCGTGCAATGGTGTGGCGAAACTGGGGATTTGTCAGCGTCGTGAATCCAAACCTGACGAACACATCTAAGAGTTCGGGGTGCCGGTCAAGGACTGTGCTGACCAGATGCTGGGGGCCAATCGATTCATTGGCTTTCAATGCTGCACCGGGTTGAGGCTGGCTTGAGGGAACAATCAGTTTCGCGCGACCGGACATCACGCGCCACAGATGTCCGCCCCAGAGGAGCAGTCCCGCGACTTCCAGCAAGCCACTGCCCCCCGCGACAGCAAATGCGTTCTGAGTGAAGTCTGTCGCCGTTTGACCAATGACCCGCAAACTACAGCCCAGATTGACCAGAATGAACGGGGCCCAGAGTTGAGTGAGCGAGCGTGATGCAATCCCGTTTAAAGTAGGAACGACTTTCGCCGACACACCCATAATCATCAGGCTGACAAATCCCACGGTGATGGCATGTCGAATTGCTCCATAATAAGCATGCGAAAACCCGAGTTGCAGTGCTTCGCTACCCGGAGCCCACAGGGGAAGAATGCGGAATTGATACAGGGGAAACCCGACGAGCATCGCCATCGATAGGAATAACCAGATGTACGCCGCTCTCAAAAACTTCAAACTGCGATCAGCTTCATCGGTCTGTGAGAAGATTCGCCAGTTCGCAACCAGGACCAAGACTGAAACCGCCAGGACCACCACCGAAGCATACCAGCACATTCCCCAGCGAGGTCCTGCTGTTTGCATGAGAATCGATCCGACGACTTCACCCACGATGGCCAAATTGAGAACCACCAGCATCGCACGTCCGAGTGCCGGGTTCGGTTTCGGCAATCCATAGAAATGATGAAAAATCCGCTGGCTGACTCCCAAAATCATCAGAAGTGCGAAGCCATGAATCTGAATATCGCGCAGTGCCGGTTGCCAGATTGCCACCAGCGTTGAGAGTTGTTTGCCTTCCACGGACAGCGTCACGGCCAGAAAGAGGCTCTCGCAAACAGCCTGGATGACAAACCAGAACATCGCAGAGAGAATATATCCATCATAGAATGTCAGCGGATCACGGCATTGCTGCCAGGTCTTCACAATGATCATTGCGAACAATCCAATGGCGGCGACTTCCAGCACGGAAGCCCCTATTGCAGGCCAGTACGCCGACGGAAAATGGACGGCCAGCGGCTGAGAGATTGATCGGACCACCAGGCCAATCAGCATCATCCAGAGCGTGCTGAAAGCCAGATTCGGCCAGGCCAGCGTGACATGTTTGAATCGCGGGAACGCCTGATAAGCAAAGCCCATGACAAAAAGTCCCACCCATCCAAAAATCTGGGCATGACCATGGGCGTTCACATCATGCAGACCGACTGCGGAAAATTTTCCCGTCATCGCAATCCGCAATAAGAGATACGCTCCCCAGGCCGCCCCCAGGGAAAGCACCACGGCAATCCCTGCTTTGAAGAACGGACGATAGATGGCGTCAGCCGGCCGCGGCTTTTCATTATCGAGGATGTTCAGTTCCAAAGTCGGCTTTGAAACCTCGCTCACAATACATCCACGAATTTCGGTGAGCAGCTTCTCCAGCGGGACCTCATGCGCGCGGGCAAAGAAGCCAATGGACTCCTCTGGTCCCAGTGGGCCGCCACAACCTTGCAGACCATAACGGTCCAGGGCCTCTCGGGCTTGCGGAGCCCTTGTCAGCAATTCGGGAATGAGCGTGTCGGCATCTGGCCAGATCCGTGTGGCAACCATCGAACAACTCCTGGAGCAAATCTGGATCAAAGACAGTCATCATACCAAAGTATCGTCAGTCGACGCCTTTTGGGGAACTCGGAAAATTGTTTGATGACGTTTTTTGAGGAGGGGCCGCCGGAAAGTTCGGCGGACTGCAGGAAAATGCTCCACAGAAACACAAATTGGCTTCGCGGTTGATTTCATTCGTGACGGTCCAGACAATGACCCATGCGCCCGAAGTGGGCGAACCGGTTTCCAGAGAGGGCACGTTACACGAGTGCCCTGACAGGGTTCTCGCCGCTGAATTTTGAACATGGGACTGTGAAAAACGTCCGCAAGTGAATGGACTTTACGACTCAACCTGCCCGAATTTCCAAATTGGACAAAGTAAAAGTAAGCCCTTTATGCAGACGGATCTCACCGCCCGAATCAGACAACTGCCTCCCGCTGTCATCAACAAGATTGCTGCAGGAGAAGTAATCGAACGCCCCGCCAGCGTTGTCAAGGAGATGCTGGAAAATTCCGTGGATGCGCTGGCCACCAGAATTGAAGTGGATATTGAACAGGGGGGGGCGGAGCTTATTCGCATTGTGGATAATGGTGAAGGGATTCATCCGGAAGATGTCGAACTGACGGTGACCAGCCACGCCACCAGCAAACTGATCGATGCGGATGATCTGTTCAATGTCCGAACAATGGGATTTCGCGGCGAAGCCCTGGCTTCTATTGCGGAAGTTTCACACTTTCGCCTCCGTTCCAAACGGCGTGATCAATTGATGGGAGTGGAACTCGAAGTTCATGGAGGCATCCTCAAAGAGCCCACTGCCTGTGGGTGCCCCGATGGAACACAAATTGAAATCCGTCAACTGTTTTTCAATACTCCTGTCAGACGCAAATTCCTGAAGACTCCCTCCACGGAATTTGCACATATTGCGGAACATTTCACACGCATTGCCATTGCTCATCCCAATCTGCAGATGACGCTGCGACATAATGGCCGGGTGATCTACGACCTGCCCCCCACCCATCAACTGATCGAGCGACTGGAGCTCTTCTTTGGCAGCGAGTTGGCCTCTCAACTCATTCCCGTGGAAGCTTCTCATGCCGGATCTCGGATCTGGGGCTTCGTGGCCCATCCCAGCCAGAGCAAAGGGACGCGGAAAGGGCAGTACCTGTTTTTGAATGGCCGATGCATTCAGGATCGCTCTTTGCAACATGCGCTGGGGGAAGCTTATCGCGGACTGGTGATGGTGGGCCGTTATCCGGTGGCCTACCTGTTTCTGGAAGTCCCAGCGGACCAGGTGGATGTCAACGTGCATCCCACGAAAGCAGAAGTCCGTTTCCAGGACAGCCAGGTTCTCTACAGGCTGCTGCTTTCGACCTTGCGAAACAAATTCCTGTCGATGGATCTGGATTCAAAGTTGAACGTGGGCCAGCGGGCCGCTCCCACAACGGTCCCCCCCCCGCGTCTCGAAGACTCCCAGTTGCAGCGTGAACTGGTCGCCTGGACAACTCATGAACTCTCTCAGCAACGTGCACACAATTCTCCGCCTCCGGAAAGGGCGATTCCTCCCTTCGAACGATTTCCGGATTTTGGTGGACTTGCGGCATTCACGCCGGGAACAACATTCTCATCAACACCGGAACCGGCCAATGATGTGACTGCCGAAGCGGATTCCTCTCCTGCTGCTCCCATTGACGACGGGGCGATGACAAATCCTGCGGCTGCCGTCAGTCCGGTTTCAGCAGCAGCGGAAGTGCGGGCAATGCAGGTGCATGATTGTTATCTGGTGGTGGAAACGACCGAAGGAATTACTTTAATCGATCAACATGCTCTGCATGAACGAATCATGTATGAGCAGTTGCGACGGCGGATTCTCTCGGGTGGAGTGGAAATCCAAAAGTTGTTGATTCCCATCACGGTGGATCTGTCCAGTCGCGAAGCGGGATTGCTGCTGGATCAGGCGGAATTGCTGGCAGAACTCGGTCTGCATCTGCAGGATTTTGGAGGGAATACGGTCGCGCTCTCATCTTATCCCACCTTGCTGTCGAAGGCGGACCCGGCCACACTGCTCAAAGAGATTGTGGATTTACTGGAAACCTCGAGCCGGCGGCTGGAACGTCGCGATTTGATTGACAGTCTGCTGCATATGATGTCCTGCAAGGCCGCCATCAAAGCGGGCCAGAGACTTTCCTTTGAAGAAATGGAAGCCCTGCTGGCCCAGCGGCATTTATGCGATGACGCTCATCACTGTCCGCACGGTCGACCAACGGCCTTAAAACTCACCCGGGAAGAACTCGATCGCCAGTTTGGGCGTTTGGGATAATGCTTTCACTTTTCGATCTTGCGATTGCATTATTTTTTGCCCAGCGCCCTTTGTTCGGCAAAAAACTGTTGCAGAATGGCTCGGCAATCGGGCTGGAGCACTCCGCCCAGGACCGCACAGCGGTGATTCAGTCGTGGATCGTCTGTAATCTGGTAAAGGGTATGGCAGGCTCCCCCCTTGGGATCCGTTGTGCCATAAATCACACGGGGAAGACGGGCTTGAACAATGGCTCCTGCACACATCGGACAAGGCTCCAGGGTGACATAGATCGTGCACTCCAGCAGCCTCCAGGACTGAAGCGCACTGGCTGCTTGTGTCAGGGCAATCATTTCCGCATGCGCGGTGGGATCGTTCAATGTTTCCCGCTGATTAAACCCTTCGCCAATCACCTGATCGTCATGGACCACAATAGCCCCAATGGGGACTTCGCCCTGATCATAGGCCCGGACAGCCTGGTCCAGCGCCAGGCGCATCCAATGCTCATGCCGTTCGAAATCGAAAGGATTCGTGTCAATCATATTTTTGGCCGGGGGTCGGAGGCCGGGGCAGAGGCCGGAGATCAGGGATCAGGGATCAGGGATCAGGGAAAAACCTGCGATTTGTTGAATTTTCTGACCTCTGATCCCCGACCAAGGACTTCTCGCCGTCGCGATACTACAAACTTGGCAGTACAGTCCTCAGAATAGAGTGATGAGTCCCCGCCCTCAATCCGAACCGTCAATTTCTCTCTCAGGAGTTCATTCATGATCTGGGACTGCATTCTTGGGCATCAGGCTCAGATCGACATGTTTCGCCGGGCCATCTCGCGCGGACGACTGGCTCATGGATACTTGTTCATTGGTCCCTCGGGAATTGGCAAACGGTTGTTTGCCAGAACCCTGGTCCAGTGCCTGTTCTGCGAACGCGTTCCCGATACGGAACTGAATGCGTGCGGGGAATGTGCCAGTTGTCGGCAGATGCAGGCGGGACATCATCCGGATTTACTGACCATCGGACTGCCGGAAGGCAAGCGAATTTTGCCGCTCAGCCTGCTGGTTGGAGAAGATGAAAAGCGGGGCAGAAGCGGCCTGTGTTATGAAATTTCCATGTCGCCTATGTCTGCCAAACGCAGGGTCGCCATCATTGACGATGCAGAAACCATGGGCGAAGAAGCGGTCAATTCGCTTTTAAAAACGCTGGAAGAACCCCCTGCAGGGGCAATTCTGATTTTGCTCATTCCGGATGCGGATTTGACATTACCCACCATTCGTTCACGTTGTCAGCCGATTCAGTTTTCCCCCCTCTCGCCTCAGCAGATGACCACCATTTTAGCAGCCCAGTCGATTGACCTGCAGCAAGCGGAGCCGATCATCGAAATGGCGGGCGGAAGTCTCAATCTGGTTCGAAAACTGCTGGAACCGGAACTGCGAAAGCTCTGGCAAGCAGTGGAAACCCAACTGCATATGCCTCAAGTGGACGCGTTGCGGGCGATCCGGCAAGTCAACGCCTGCCTGGAAGAACTGGGCGGAGATACTGCCACACAACGAGAAAATCTACAGTGGGTCATCCAATTCTGTATCGATTCCCTGCGACGCAAATTGGCGACCAGCTCCGATTTTCTGGAGTTGGACAGACTGGGAAGCATGCTGGACCGCTGCTTTGAAGCTGACCGGCATCTGCAACAATCCATGCCGGTTCCACTTTGCCTGGAAGCGATGTTCACCGAGATGGGCAAGCGGTCCCGCACTGTCGATGGAATCGTACGCACTTGATACTCTCTTTCACAGAGGTTTTTCAATTCTTTGGCGACAGCCGAAACAAGCCGGCTGCCCGGGAGGAAGTCCGAAGCATGCGTCCTGTCTCCTTGGATCCCACCCCGGCCTCAGTATTGGAATCAGAGAAAAGCAGTGCGGGCCTCCGGCCGGGAAAACGGCCTAAATCGCGCCCGCGGCTGGTTTCGCTGGATGCATTCCGGGGCTTCATTATGATCGTCCTGGCGGCCCATGGATTTGGGATTTCCGAATTGGCGCAGACACCGGAACAGAGTCCCTTATGGAAAGTTCTGGATCATCCCACGGTCTCCTGGATTGCTTTTCATTTTCAGCATCCCCCCTGGCAGTCAAGCTTTGTCCCCGGCACGCATGACGCCACGATTGGAAATGCCTGGCTTCATGTCGGAGTCTCATTCTGGGACCTGATTCAACCCGCCTTCATGCTGATGGTGGGAGTGGCTTTGCCGTTCTCGCTGGCCAATCGCCAAAGGGCGGGGCAATCTCCGTTTCGTCGCGGAATTCATGCCTTCATCCGGTCTCTTGTGCTGATTCTGATGGGCGTGTTTCTCTACTCACTGAACAGCACATCGACAAATTGGATTTTCCCCAATGTGCTGGCCCAGATCGGGCTGGGATATTTCCTGGTTTACCTTCTCACCAATCGCCGTCTCGGAGTGCAACTGGCTGCCTTTCTCGTGATTTTAGTTGGCACCTGGTGTTTCATTCATCTCACTCCTCCTCCCGTCAATTATGTTCCGGAAGAAGTCAACGCCCAACGTGAGCGGGGAGACGTTTTCGCTCCGCCCTATCGTCAATGGTCCAAAAACGGGAACGCCTTCAGCACGTTTGATCGCTGGTTCTTAAACCGGTTCCCTCGCCCGAATGATCAAGGTGAGTTTCAATTCAATTCCGGCGGATATCAAACTCTTAACTTTATTCCCAGCATGGCGACCATGTTGCTGGGGGTGTTTTGTGGCCAGATCCTGCTTTCCAGCGTCCGTCCGGGAGAAAGATTTCTTTTTCTGCTCGTATTGGCGCTGGCTTTATGGAGCACTGGAGTCATCGCCGGAGCCACCTGTTGTCCGGTGGTAAAACGGATCTGGACGCCTGCCTGGGTACTCCTGAGTGGAGGGTATGTCATTGCGATGTTGGCGGTCTTCTATCTGCTGTTTGACCTTTGGCCATTACAATGGCTGGCCCGTCCGCTGGTGGTTGTCGGCGTCAACTCACTGCTGGTTTATTTTATGGGAGAATTGCTGACGGGTTGGCTGGCTGAAAATGTTTATCGCCATTTGACCGGTCTGCTGGAAGCTCTGCTAGGAATTGTCGCCAACACATTTCATCTGCTTCAGAATCTGGGGACTCCGCCAGCGGATGCCGGAGCTGTCATGATGCAACTCTTTGGTCCAGTCATCCATGCCCTCAGTGCGGTGGCAACAATTTGGCTGATCTGTTACTGGCTTTATCGTCAACGGGTCTTTTTGAAGATTTAACAGACTGTTGAAAAACGCACAGACACAAAGTGCCTGGACAACCAGACGGTGCTGATGCATTGAGGAAAGTGGGCCAGACAGTTCTGTCTGGCTGAAGTTTGTAAATCTTGTCGTGAACTTGCCTCGCGGCATTCAGTCTTTCATCAAGTGAAACCCTTTTTCGCGGGCCCAGACCAGAGCAACTTGCTCTAAAACATCCATGATCAACAGCAAAGTGATCAGATCTCCTCTTATGAGATAAAAAGGAAGAGGAATGATTCGTCCTCGCACTCTTTTGGTCATCTGTGCACTTCTGATAAGTGTCAGCGTGACTGGACCTCTCGTTGCGGATGATTATTTCGGTATTCAGGTGCTGGACCGGGCCACGGGCCGCGGCGTTCCGCTCGTCGAGCTAAAGACGGTCAACGGCATTGAATATATCACTGATTCCGCGGGATGGGTGGCGTTCTACGAGCCCGGCCTGATGAATCAGAACGTCTTCTTCCATGTAAAAAGTCACGGCTACGAATTCCCGGCGGATGGATTTGGGATTCGCGGCAGGAAATTGCATACGACTCCCGGCGCGACGGCAACGCTGCAACTGGACCGAAAGAATATCGCGGAACGCCTTTATCGCATTACTGGAGAAGGTATTTATCGTGACAGCATATTGTTAAATCGTCCCACCCCCATTGAACACCCTGTGCTGAACGCGGGCGTGCTGGGGTCGGACAGTGTTTTATGTACTCCATTCCAGGGAAAGCTTTACTGGTTCTGGGGGGATACGAATCTCGCATCGTATCCGCTGGGATTGTTTCATACCCCGGGAGCGACCAGCCCGTTACCCGGCCCGGAGACCATCCCCGCCAGCCAGGGAATCAACCTGACCTACTTTACCAACGAAAACCAACTGGCCAGAAACACAGCTGTCATGCCGGGCGAAGGTCCAACGTGGCTGAGCGGATTAACTGTACTGAAAGACTCCGCGGGAAAGGAGCATCTCCTGGCAGGCTATGCAAAAATCAAGAACCTGTTGACCGTTTATGAACGGGGTATTGTTGAATTCAATCCCACGACATCCAGCTTCGAAAAACGACTCACACTGCCCCGGGACACACCCCTCTATCCAGACGGACATCCCTGCTATGTCCGCGAAAACAATGTCGATTATGTTTACTTCGCACGCCCCTTCCCGGATATGCGGGTGAAGGCGACGCTCGAAGATTTTCTGAATGTCTCCCGTTATGAAGCCTATACTTGTTTGACACGCGATCCGGACACGAAGAAATTGATGATCAATCGTTCGGAAGATGGACACGTTCAATATGCCTGGAGACGGGAAGCCCCCGCACGAGACTGGCACGAAGAAGTGGCCATGTTAAAAGCCGGGCAGCTTAAGGAGGACGATCTGCATTTTCAACTGCGAAATAAAGATGGCCAGCACATGATCGCACACAGCGGATCGGTGGCCTGGAACGAATATCGCAAGCGTTATGTGCTGATCACGATGCAAGCAATGGGGACTTCAGGATTTGGTGAAATCTGGTACGCCGAAGCCCCCGAATTACTAGGACCGTGGAGCCCCGCCAGGAAGATCGTCACGCACGAGAACTATACGTTCTATAACCCCTTGCAGCACCCGGAATTCTCTGAGGACGGGGGCCGCTTTATTTATTTTGAAGCAACTTATACACATACCTTCTCCAGCAACCCGGTCCCGACCCCCAGGTATGATTACAACCAGATCATGTATCGTCTCGATCTATCGGACCGGCGACTGGAATTGCTGGAAGAGTGACCAGAATCACCAATCTGGAAATAAAATAACGGGCACAAGAAATCCCGTCCCCGCTATGATTGCTGATCAGTCATTCCCTTGCCTGCGGCTCTTGGCATAAGACCAGCAGGTCATCTTTCTATTTCCCTCGCAGGGCGGCGAGAACTTCGTTTGTGATCGCTCGCACTAACTCTTCCGGATCGGCATTTTTGCTGCTCTCGGAGGCATGGCTTGCGGCACTGCTGGGAGACTTCAAATAGGCAGGAAATTTGGGTGGAGGATCGAACGCGACCGCCTGCGGCATGGGAGCATTGACCGAACTATAACCTTCCTGAAATGCGGTGTTGCCGCACAAGTCGCAATCTTCCAGGTGAAACCGGGGATCATCAAACCCCAGACGCTTCTTAAGATCGAGCAACTCGCGGGATTTCTGTTCGTTAAGATAAGTAATCCCTCCCAGCTGCTTCGAGAGAATCAGGATGCGGCAATAAGCATCCAGAATTTCCGTTTTCCAGTAGGCTTCTTCCAGCGTCTTGCCAAAGGTCACGGTTCCATGATTCGTCAGAATGATGGTATTCGAGGACTTCAGGAAGGGAACCACGGTATCGGCAAAACCTTGTGCGCCCGGTGTTTCATAGGGGGCCAGCGGCACTTCACCCATAAACACTTCAATTTCCGGGAGCACGCATTGCGGAACCGCCTCCCGGCTGACGGCAAACGCAGTGGCATGCGGCGGATGGCAATGGACAACAGCTTTGATATCGGGACGATGCTTCATGATTGTCAGATGCAGCAGAATCTCGCTGGTACGTTTCTTCGTTCCTGCCAGTTGTTTGCCGTCCAGATCCACCATACAGATGTCTTCATGTTTCATAAAACCTTTGCAGATCATGGTTGGACTGCAGAGGACTTCATTTTCACCAACCCGATAGGAAATATTCCCATCATTCGCTGCCGCGAATCCTTTGGCATAAACACGGCGGCCAATCTCGCAGATCCATTCCTTGATCTCTGGATTGTTAAACAGGGGATGATACATTTTGCATTCCTTTTCTGGTCCGGAATGTGATCTGTCCGGAACGGCCTGAGATGGATTCTGTTGATATTAGAGTGTTTTTGTAAATCTTGTAGCGGACTTGCCTCGCGGCATTCAGTCTTTCATCAAGTAAAACCTCTTCAACGCGGGCACATGAGAGACCAAACTGGTCTAACGTTGTTTCAATGACTT
>Ga0182745_1005201_pt1 | contig 10662 bp, 7 predicted proteins | sample eDN3rd30CKraftBY_FD_128523 | JGI IMG/M metagenome (GOLD analysis project Ga0182745, IMG submission 128523) | Enriched backyard soil microbial communities from Emeryville, California, USA - eDNA 3rd pass 30_C Kraft BY (version 2) (version 2) | ecosystem: Environmental > Terrestrial > Soil >... | reverse complement strand
TTTATATGGGATGTTCAGAGGTATTATGATAGTCGCCGGAAATCAGGAGGTTAAATTGCATTGGTAATGAGAACATATTTTCTTTTTTTGAAATAAACACTATAATGAAAAGAAACATGCCTTACAAAGGTGGGAGAAAAAAACGTGTATACTCATCTCCATATTCAGAGCGGATACAGCCTGCTGACAAGTACGGTGAAGATCACTGAACTTGTGGCCAAAGCGAAAGCGGATGGCTGTACAAGTCTTGCCTTAACCGATCGAAATGTTATGTACGGTTCGGTCTATTTTTATAAAGAATGCAAGAAGCAGGGCATAAAGCCGATCATCGGCATACTTGCGGATGTCCTTGATGAACGGGAATCGCCACATGGACTTCTTTTATTGGCAAAGAGTCTGCAAGGATATCAAAACCTGCTTAAAATAAGCAGTGCCATAAAAACGAAATCCCCGTCAGGCATTCCAATGAATTGGCTTAAAGCCTATTCCGGGGGCTTGATTGCAGTCACACCAGGTGCAGAGGGGCAAATAGAAACGCTATTGAGAGAAGAAAACCCTGAAGAAGCCAAACAGGCAGCAGGGCGATTTCTGCAAATTTTTGGTCATGATAACTTTTATATATCCATACAGAGACTATCGATTGCGGATGAGGAAAAAAGTAACGAAGCCATAAGTCAGTTGGCGAGAGATTTAGAGATAAAGATTGTCGCGACGAATCCAGTTTATTATTTGAACGAAAGCGATGCACTCGCTCATGAAGTCTTATTGGCAATCGGAAATGGCGACAAGCTGGCGGATGAGACGCATACGGTTCTTGAATCCGATCAATTTTATTTGAAAAGCCGGTCTCAGATGGCAGAACTATTCCATGACAGACCGGATGCACTCGAAAATACACTGCATATTGCCGCGCAATGCAATCTGGAAATTCCATTTCATCGTTCACTTCTTCCTAAGTACCCTACTGAAGATGGAGCCACAGCCGAGGAAATGCTCGAAGCCATCTGCTTCCAAGGGCTGAAGAAAAGAGTGCCGGAGCCATCCATTCAATATGAAGAGCGACTAAGATATGAATTGGATATCATCACCAAGATGAAATTCAGCGATTACTTTTTAATCGTTTGGGACTTCATGAAATTCGCTAAGGACCACCAAATCCTGACTGGTCCAGGAAGGGGGTCGGCCGCAGGATCGATGGTCGCTTATGTGCTGTCGATCACGGATGTCGATCCAATCGAACATTCCTTGCTGTTCGAGCGTTTCCTGAATCCGGAACGTGTCTCGATGCCGGATATCGACATTGACTTTCCGGATAACCGCCGTGAAGAAGTGATTGCCTATGTCGCGAAGAAATACGGGGAACTTCATGTAGCACAGATCATTACATTCGGGACATTGGCTGCCAAGGCTGCGTTAAGGGATACAGGACGTGTTTTCGGCCTGAATTCAAAGGAACAGGAAGCGGTATCGAAAATGATTCCAGGCCGTCTGGGCATCACGCTTCCCGAGGCTTTCAAGGAATCGAAAAGGCTTAGGGAATTCGTTAATGAGAGTGACCTGAATCAAAAACTATTTCAAACCGCGTTATTGCTTGAAGGGCTGCCTCGCCATGCTTCGACACATGCCGCCGGCGTCGTCATCAGTGACCAGGCACTGACCGGGCATATCCCGATTCAGGGAGGGCATGACGGCATCCACCTGACTCAATATCCAATGGACCTTCTCGAAGAACTGGGACTTCTTAAAATGGATTTTCTTGGACTCCGCAATTTAACGCTCATCGATAATATTTTAAATAACATTAAAAAAGGAACGGGGAAAAAGCTCGACTTGTCCCATATTCCGATGGATGATCCCGAGACGCTGGCCACTTTAGGCAGAGGCGAAACAACCGGGGTGTTCCAATTTGAATCGGATGGCATCCGTAAGGTTTTGATCAAGCTGAAACCGAACCGATTCGAGGATATCGTTGCGGTCAATGCCCTATATCGTCCAGGTCCGATGGAAAATATACCGCTGTTCATCGAGCGAAAACATGGACTTGCTTCAATTGATTACCTTCACGAGGATTTGAAGGATATCCTCGAGCCTACATATGGGGTCATCGTTTATCAAGAACAAATCATGCAAATCGCCTCCCGCTTAGCCGGGTTTTCATTAGGGGAGGCTGACCTGCTCCGACGTGCCGTTTCGAAGAAGAAGAAGGATGTTCTGGATCGAGAGCGGCAGCATTTCGTGAGCGGCGCATTGAAACAAGGATACTCCGAAAAAACGGCAGATGAGATTTATTCCTTGATTGTCCGCTTCGCTAACTATGGATTCAACCGAAGTCATGCGGTGGCGTATAGCTTCATCGCTTATCAGCTGGGTTACTTGAAAACCCACTATCCGGAATATTTCATGGCAGCACTTTTGACATCGGTTGTCGGGAATGATGAAAAGATTTCGCAATATATCCGAGAAGCAAAAAAGAAAGGGATAGCGGTTCTGCCTCCCTCGATTAACCGGAGCGGTTACCCGTTTTTACCGGAAAAGGAAGGGATCCGTTATAGCCTTGGAGCCATAAAAGGGATAGGCGGGACGGTCCTAAAAGATATCTTCGCTGCAAGGCGTCAGAAGAAGTTCGCAGATTTATTCGATTTCTGTTTGCGCGTTTCGGGGAAAATCGTAAATAGAAAAGTGTTGGAGGCGCTTGTCCATTCAGGTGCATTTGATGAATTCGGTGAAGACCGGGCAACATTGTTGGCGAGCTTGGACGTAGCGATCAATCATACGGAATTGGTTAATCCGGATGATGACCTATTCGATATGTTTTCGGATGGCGAGTTTTCACTAAAACCGAAATACCACCGGGTCGATCCTATCCCAATCGAGGACAAACTCTCGTTGGAAAAAAGCGCATTGGGGCTTTATCTATCGAATCATCCTGTGACAAGCTACAGAGAACTTTTTCAGCACTTCGGCTGTTTGACTATAGATGAAGCTATTAATAAAAAGGAATCGAAAGTCTTACTTGGCGCTTACATTACGTCGGTTAAAACCATAAGGACAAAAAAGGGCGATGTGATGGCTTTCTTGAGCGTCAGTGATGAAGAGGGGGATATTGAAGCGGTCGTTTTTCCAAATGTTTATAAAAACCACTCTGCCGACTTGAATCATGGACAACTCGTTATGCTGCAAGGGACATTGGAAGAGCGGGATGGAAAAACACAGCTGCTGATCCGGAACGTATACCCGCTTGAAAAAGTGAAGCAGATGAAAGAGGAAAAAAACGGAACGATATTCCTGAAAATTGAGGCTGGCAAGCAAACGAAGGATACACTGCAAAAAATAAAAAAAATTTTAATGCAGCATAGCGGTGAAACCAAGGTCATGCTTTTTTACGAGAGGGAAAACCGCTATGTACAGCTATCTTATTGGGATTGGGTCAATCCTACAGATAGACTGATGCAGGCATTATTTGACTTGGTGGGAAAAGGGAATGTGGTTTACAAGAAAGAATAACTGTTTTACAACTTTAATAGTTATGTTATATTGAAAACAGGCCGCTGTGGTCTGACCACTAGATTTCAGCATATAAGATATGGGTTATCCAATTTGTTTTAGGAGTGAAACTATGACATTAAGAGAAGAAGCATTACATATGCACCGCTTGAATCAAGGGAAATTAGAAACAGTTTCGAAAGTGCCGGTTAGGAACGCAGTAGATTTAAGCCTGGCTTATTCTCCTGGTGTCGCAGAACCGTGTAAAGATATTTACGATAAGCCGGAAACCGTTTATGACTATACAATGAAGGGGAATACGGTTGCCGTCATTTCTGATGGAACGGCTGTTTTGGGACTTGGAAACATCGGTCCGGAAGCTGCTATGCCGGTCATGGAAGGAAAAGCCGTTTTATTTAAAAGTTTCGCCGGAGTGGACGCTTTCCCGATTTGTTTAAAAACGACGGATGTGGACAAAATTGTAGAGACCGTTAAATTACTCGAACCGACTTTCGGTGGAGTTAACTTAGAAGACATAGCCGCACCAAATTGTTTTGAAATTGAAGAACGACTCAAAAAAGAAATGAATATTCCTGTTTTCCATGATGATCAGCACGGTACAGCCATTGTTACTGTTGCCGGTCTTGTGAACGCGTTACGACTGGTGAATAAATCAATGTCAGAAATTAAAGTGGTAGCGAATGGCGCAGGCGCTGCGGGCATTGCCATCATTAAATTGCTTTATAGCTATGGAGTTCGCGACATCATCATGTGTGATACGAAGGGTGCCATTTATGAGGGCCGTTCGACAGGTATGAATGATACAAAAGAACAAGTGGCGAAAGTGACCAATCGAAATAAGGTTTCAGGACCTTTGGAATCTGTCATCGAAAACGCTGATGTATTTATAGGAGTTTCTGCCGCAGGTGCATTGACAAAAGAAATGGTTTCTTCGATGAATCGGGATGCGATCATTTTCGCGATGGCTAATCCAGATCCGGAAATCATGCCGGAAGATGCAAAAGCAGCGGGTGCCAAGGTTGTTGGAACTGGCCGTTCGGATTTCCCGAATCAGGTCAATAACGTCCTTGCTTTCCCAGGGATTTTCCGTGGGGCCTTGGATGTACGTGCGACTCATATCAATGAAAAAATGAAGGTTGCTGCAGTAAAAGCCATTGCTGGATTAATACAGGAGCATGAGTTGAACGAAGACTACGTGATCCCTGCTCCATTTGATGCGAGGGTGGCACCTGCCGTTGCGGCTGCTGTTGCCAAGGCAGCTATGGAAACCGGAGTAGCTAGAATCAATGTAGATCCAGAGGAAATTAAAGAAAAAACAAAGAAATTAGCGATCATTGGAAAAAGTGAGGAATAATTAATTTGGCAGGTCGTACTTCTTCATCCAAAATTTATCTCGATGTCGTTGAGAGCCTACGTAGCATGATTGAAGCGGACAGCCTCCTGCCGGGAGATAAAATCCCATCAGAACGGGAGTTATCGGATCGTTTTAATGTTGGGCGTTCCTCTGTCCGTGAAGCATTGCGTGCCTTAGAGCTATTAGGCTTAATAGAAACAAGGCGTGGTGAAGGGACGTTTATCAGGGATTTCCAGGAGCATAAGCTAGTCGAGCTTCTGGGAACCTTTTTTTTGCAAGATAAAAAAGTACAAGAAGATTTGTCTGAGACGAAAAGGCTGATTGAAATTGACTGTTTGCGGATCGTCGCCTTTTTCGCTACGGCTGAGGACATCAAAAGATTAATGGCCTGGGTCAAAGCGGATATGTTTCATGATGATGATTTCTTTTTAAGAATTGCCATTTTGAATCGCAATCGATTGCTGGAAAGAATTTGGCGCATTGTCAACAGCTATGCTAGAACATCAGAGATGGTACAGGGTAATGTGAAAAAAGAAGATTATCTGTCACTTCTTACATATTTGCTCGAACGTGATGAAGAAAAAGCCATCGAAACGTATCTTATTAGAATTAGAAATATGTCGAAGGACGAGTGACACCTTTTTACACGATACTAATTTTATTTCTGATATAGTTTGTACCAAGTATCATAAAATAGATAATTGGTGGTAAAGGGAGGATTAAGCTTGCTTAAAGAGCTATTTGCGAAGTCTAAGAAGAAATATGCAACGGTTCCTTTAGATCGGGAGAAACAAGATGTACCAGAAGGAATCATGACAAAGTGCACCGGCTGTAAAAAAATCATGTATACAAAAGAATTGGTGAAAAACAAGAAAGTCTGTCTGCATTGCGGGTACCATCATCCGATGTCTTCCCATGAGCGCATCGAATTTTTATTCGACGCAGGCACTTTTAATGAATTTGATAAAGAAATGATTTCCGTTAACCCGCTTGATTTTCCGGATTACTTAGAAAAACTGGAAAAAGATAGAAAGAAAGCCAAGATTAATGAGGCGGTTGTCACAGGAGTCGGAAGCATCAATGGCTACCAAGTTTCAACTGCCATCATGGATTCGAATTTCCGGATGGGAAGCATGGGATCCGTTGTTGGCGAAAAAATTACCCGTGCCATTGAACGTGCTGGTGAATTGAAGATTCCGTTCATCATATTTACGGCATCAGGCGGCGCCCGGATGCAGGAGGGTGTTTTGAGCTTGATGCAGATGGCAAAGACAAGTGCAGCACTCAAGATATTCAGCAATGAAGGCGGACTGATCATATCAATGATGACCCATCCTACCACAGGCGGGGTTTCGGCAAGTTTCGCGTCACTTGGCGATATTAATCTAGCCGAACCTGGAGCACTTATTGGTTTTGCGGGACGAAGAATCATTGAGCAGACGATTCGTGAAGAGCTTCCTGAAGATTTCCAAACGGCTGAATTCTTGTTGAAGCACGGTCAATTGGATGCGGTCGTCAAACGTACGGAAATGAAGGAAACCTTGACGACGATCCTTAAAATCCATGCCCCGGGCGGTGAGTGGTTATGATTTACGAATTAGAGTTCGAGCGTCCCATTACGGACCTGAGAAATAAAATTAAAGAGCTAAAGGCAATCTCGAAGGATGCTGATGTAGACCTTACAGCAGAAATCGAGACATTGGAAAAGCGTTTAGAGAAGCTGGAAGTGGATATCTACAACCATCTTAAACCGTGGGATCGTGTTCAGATTGCCCGGCATCCAGCCCGTCCGACGACGCTTGATTACATTCCGCTGTTATTCAATGACTTCATCGAGTTTCATGGAGATCGTTATTATGGGGATGATGAAGCGATTGTTTCTGGAATCGCAGAATTCAATGGACTTGCCGTGACTGTCATCGGTCATCAACGCGGGAAGGATACGAAGGAAAACATCCGTCGTAACTTCGGCATGCCCCATCCTGAAGGCTATCGAAAAGCTTTGCGCCTTATGAAACAGGCTGAAAAATTCAACAGGCCGATTATTTGTTTCATTGATACGAAGGGAGCTTTCCCTGGTAAAGCTGCTGAAGAGCGCGGGCAAAGTGAAGCCATTGCGAAAAACCTTTTCGAAATGGCAGGGCTGAAGGTGCCGGTCATCAGTATTGTCATTGGTGAAGGCGGAAGCGGCGGTGCATTGGCGCTTGGCGTCGGAGACCGAATTTTCATGCTTGAAAACTCAACATATTCCGTGATTTCCCCTGAAGGGGCTGCAGCCTTGCTGTGGAAGGATGCCTCTCAGGCTAAGAGGGCTGCGGAAACGATGAAAATCACGGCTCCCGACTTAAACCGCTTAGGAGTCATCGATGAGATCATTCCTGAAGTGAGGGGCGGCGCCCATCGGGATTCGAATTTGCAGGCAGAAGCCATCAAGGAAATCCTGAAACGTTCATTCAATGAACTGTTGCCATTGAATAGTGATGATCTAATCAACCAGCGTTATATGAAATTCAAGAAAATCGGTGAATATGAATTTGCAAAACAACAACCTGAGGGCGAACCTAAGGAAGTAGAACAGCATTCATAATACATTTTGGAAAAGGAAAAACGTGCTGCCTGGGGCAACACGTTTTTTCATCCTTTCATTCGTGCATATGTATTCATTACCGAAACGAGTAAAGAATATGGTTTGTGTGTAGAATGTAAAGTTTCACACCATTTTACTTCAATTTCTGAAGAGAATCGGTTAGGCTTATAACATCAAGTATGCATAAGTGAGACAGTTACTGCTTATTGAAGCTTGAAAAAGGGTACAATGATATAGCGAAGCTTAAAATTGATTAGTGCTGTAGAGAGGTGACATTTATGAAAAGAATAGGTGTATTGACAAGTGGAGGAGATTCTCCAGGAATGAATGCGGCAGTCCGAGCAGTTGTCCGGAAAGCAATTTTTCATGAAATGGAGGTCTTCGGTATTTATCATGGCTATCAGGGTCTGATAAATGGCAATATAAAAAAGCTTGAACTTGGGTCGGTCGGGGATATCATTCATAGAGGCGGCACGATGTTACATACGGCTCGCTGTCCGGAATTTAAGACGGAGGAAGGCCAACTGAAAGCGATTGAACAATTGAATAAACATGGTATCGAGGGCATTGTCATAATTGGTGGCGATGGTTCTTACCGCGGGGCGAGAGCTTTAACGGAAAGGGGTTTCCCTTGTATCGGGGTTCCTGGAACGATTGATAATGACATACCGGGTACGGACTTTACGATTGGTTTCGATACGGCCCTGAATACAGTCATCGATGCTATCGATAAAATTCGGGATACGGCCACTTCTCATGAGAGGACTTATGTGGTTGAAGTGATGGGAAGAGATGCCGGCGATATTGCACTTTGGGCTGGATTGGCTGGCGGAGCTGAAACGATACTTTGTCCTGAATATGAATATGATATAGAAGACCTGATTGGGAAGCTGAACCGCGGTCATGACCGTGGGAAAAAGCACAGTATCATCATTGTAGCCGAAGGTGTTGGAAGTGCCGTTGATATCTCCAGGAGTATTGAGGCGAAAGCAGGAATTGAAACCCGTGTAACGGTCCTGGGCCATGTTCAGCGCGGAGGATCTCCCTCTGCAAATGACCGGGTATTGGCAAGCCGTCTTGGGGCAAGAGCCGTTGAATTGCTTCTAGAAGGAAAAGGGGGCAGGGCAGTCGGGATCGAACAAAATCAACTTGTTGATTATGATATCATCGAAGCTCTTGCTAAACCGCATACAATTGACAAGAAAATGTATGAATTATCCGCTGAGCTATCCATTTAATCATTTTTATTGACCGATAGGAATCGCTTTTTAGTAATGGGTATTTAAAAGAAGACATAAAACACTGCGCCCCCTGTCTTCAAGAAGTGGACAGGCGGCGAGTAGTTTTCCTTAAAGGAGGATGACACTATGCGTAAAACCAAGATTGTTTGTACGATTGGCCCCGCAAGTGAAAGTATAGAAAAGCTGGTTCAATTAATAGAGGCGGGAATGAATGTAGCACGGCTTAACTTTTCTCATGGAAATCATGAAGAACACGCAGCTAGAATCCGCAATATCAGAGAAGCGAGCGAAAAAACGGGTAAACAGGTTGCCATCCTGTTGGATACAAAAGGACCTGAAATACGGACAAATAACATGGAAAATGATTCCATGGAGCTTGTAGCCGGCAATGAAGTCATTATTTCCATGAATGAAGTCCTGGGAACACCTGAAAAATTCTCCATTACCTATGAAGGGCTTCTGCATGATGTCCACCCAGGATCTAAAATCCTTTTGGATGATGGATTGATCGGGCTTGAAGTGTTGAAGATTGATGAGGTCAGAAAAGAAATCCATACGAAAATCTTGAATAGCGGTACACTTAAGAACAAAAAAGGCGTCAATGTTCCAGGAGTTTCGGTTAACCTGCCTGGCATAACGGAGAAAGACGAACAGGATATCCTTTTTGGGATCGAACAGGGTATCGATTTCATTGCTGCCTCATTTGTACGCAGGGCTTCCGATGTGCTTGAAGTAAGTGAATTATTGCAGCAAAATGGTGCGGAACATATTCAAATCATCCCTAAAATCGAAAATCAAGAGGGCGTGGACCGTCTTGATGAGATCTTGGAAGTTTCAGATGGCTTGATGGTGGCACGTGGAGACTTGGGAGTGGAAATTCCTGCAGAAGAAGTGCCATTAGTCCAAAAACAAATGATCAAAAAATGTAATAATGCCGGGAAACCAGTCATAACGGCTACACAAATGCTCGATTCGATGCAGCGTAACCCAAGGCCGACCCGTGCAGAAGCAAGTGACGTGGCCAATGCCATATTTGATGGAACGGATGCAATCATGCTTTCTGGCGAAACAGCTGCTGGAACCTATCCTGTCGAAGCGGTGCAAACGATGCATAACATTGCTTCACGTGCTGAAACTGCCCTTGATTATCGGGATATATTATCAGTCAGAAGCAAAGTGAACCGTCATAATGTTACGGATGCCATTGGTCAATCCGTTGCCCACACTGCGCTTAATCTTAATGCCGGGGCAATCATCACGCCTACAGAAAGCGGTCATACGGCAAGGATGATTTCCAAATACCGCCCTAAAGCACCGATCATTGCGGTTACATCCAATGATCATGTTACAAGAGGGCTTGCATTGGTTTGGGGAGTCTATCCGCAGATTGGTCCAAAAGCGACGACTACCGATGAAATGCTTCAAACCGCAATAGATGAAAGCTTGCATTCCGGCTTAGTTTCCCATGGGGATTTAGTCGTCATTACAGCCGGTGTGCCTGTAGGTGAAACAGGTACGACTAACTTGATGAAAATTCATGTGTTAGGAGAGGTTCTTTTGAAGGCTCAAGGAATCGGCAGGAAATCAGCGAAAGGTGAAGTGGTTATCGCTAAGAATGCCAAGGAAGCTTTGGAAAAAGTGAAGGAAGGCTCTGTATTGGTTACGATCGGTTCTGACCGCGAAATGATGCCGGCAATTGAAAAATGTGCGGCATTGATTACGGAAGAAGGCGGTTTGACAAGCCATGCAGCTGTTGTGGGAGTCACATTGGGCATACCGGTAATCGTTGGGGCGGAGGACGCGACCAAGGTTTTCACGGATGGTCAAAGAATAACGGTCGATGCAGGTCGTGGAGTCATTTATGATGGACATGCAAACGTTCTGTAAAACGAAATTTTGGCTGATTCCTTGCCAATGAGGTAAGATGGATGTACCGCACCAGAAATGGGCTGTGCAGGAGGAATGAAGATGAAATA
>Ga0182745_1005197_pt1 | contig 10672 bp, 9 predicted proteins | sample eDN3rd30CKraftBY_FD_128523 | JGI IMG/M metagenome (GOLD analysis project Ga0182745, IMG submission 128523) | Enriched backyard soil microbial communities from Emeryville, California, USA - eDNA 3rd pass 30_C Kraft BY (version 2) (version 2) | ecosystem: Environmental > Terrestrial > Soil >... | reverse complement strand
TTTGACGCGGATCGTCTCCGACAGCCCCGGCACGCCGGGACGCAGGCAGCAGATGCCGCGCACGATCAGGTCGATCGGCACCCCCGCCGCGCTCGCTTCGTAAAGCTTGTCGATGATGCCGGGGTCGACGAGACTGTTCATCTTCGCCCACAGGCCCGACGCCCTGCCCGCTTTCGCGGCCGCGATCTCGGCATCGACCAAGTCGCACAGATGCTGGCGCATGTTGAGCGGCGACATGGTGATGAGTTCGAGCCGCTCGGGCTCGACATAGCCGGTGATGTAATTGAAGAGCTGCGCTGCGTCGCGCCCGGCGCGCGGGTCGGCGGTGAAGAAGCTCAGATCAGTATAGATGCGCGCGGTCACCGGGTGATAATTGCCGGTGCCGAAGTGGCAGTAGGTGCGATAGCCCTGCCCCTCGCGGCGCACGACCATCGAGATTTTCGCGTGCGTCTTCCACTCGATGAAGCCGTAGACGACCTGCACGCCCGCGCGTTCGAGCTGGTTCGCCCAGAGCAGGTTCTGCTCCTCGTCGAAGCGCGCCTTGAGTTCGACGATCGCGGTCACCGACTTGCCCGCCTCGGCCGCCTCGATCAGCGCGCGGATCACCGGCGACTGGTTGCCCGCGCGATAGAGCGTCTGCTTGATCGCGACGACGTCGGGGTCGGCGGCGGCCTGGCGCAGGAAGGAGACGACGACGTCAAAGCTCTCATAGGGATGATGAACGACGATGTCCTTCGAGCGGATCGCCGCGAAACAATCGCCGCCATGTTCGCGGATACGCTCGGGAAAGCGCGGCGAGTAAGCTGGGAATTTGAGGTCGGGCCGATCGATGTCGACGAGCGCCGACAGCGCCGCGAGCCCGATGAAGCCACCGATCTTGGCGACCATCGCCTCATGCCCCTGAATGTCGGCGCCCAGCACCTCCGCGATTTCGGCCGACATGTCGGCTTCGAGTTCGAGCAGGATGACGCGCCCGCGGCGGCGGCGGCGGATCGCAGTGCGGAACAGGCGCACGAGATCCTCGGCCTCTTCCTCGATTTCAATGTCGCTGTCGCGGATGATGCGGAAAACGCCGAGCGAGCGCACCGCGAAGCCCGGAAAGAGCAGGTCGGCGAACAACTCGATCAGATATTCGATCGGCACGAAAGCGCTCGCCTCGCCCGGCACCGCGACGAAGCGCGCCAGCGAAGCGGGGATCATCACCAGCTCGCGCACCGTGTCGCCGGTCGCCTTGCGCTGAAGGTCGAAGATCACCCCCAGCCCGCGATTGGGGATGAAGGGAAAGGGATGCGCGGGGTCGAGCACCTGCGGGGTGAGGATCGGAAAGATCTGGTCGATGAAATATTGGCGCAGCCGGGTGCGCAGCGCGTCCTTGTCCGACCCGGCGCCGTGCACGACGATCCCCTGTTCGCCGAGCTGGCGATGCAGCAATTGCCATTCGCTCTGCTGCTGGTCGACGAGACGATTCACCTCGGCCTCGATTTCGGCGAGCTGCTGCCCCGGCGAGCGGCCGTCGGCCGACGGATCGTCGATCCCCTGAAGCTGCTGCCCCTTCAGCCCCGCGACGCGGACCATGAAGAATTCGTCGAGATTGCTCCCCGAAATCGACAGGAAGCGCAGCCGTTCGAGCAAGGGATGCGCGGGGTTGCGCGCCTCCTCCATCACCCGCCGGTTGAAGGCGAGCCACGACAGTTCGCGGTTGAAGAAGCGTTCGGGGCCGAAGCTAGGGGTCGCCGTATCGGCGTCATTGTCCGCGCGTAGGGGGCCGCCGGCTATCGACATGTCGCTACATCCTGTCTTTCGAGCAAATCGGGATCGATCAGCCCCTGTGACAGTAATGTTTCACGAATAAGACGAATGCCGATGCCGCGCCCTTTTTCGAGCGAGGCGGCGTCGAGCGCCGCGACGATACGGTGGATCATCGCATAGCTGCGCTCCATGCGCGGCACGATATAGGACGGCACTTCGGGCGCGATCGCGATGCCGCGCTGCGCGAACAGCGCCTCGATCAGGTCGCGGGCGAGGCAATCGTCGGGCTCGCCGATCGTCAGCACCGGGACGGCGGCGAGGCGCGAGCGCAGATCGGGCAGCGCGATATTCCATTCCGCAGGCGGCGCGTCGGCGATGATGAGCAGCGGCGTGCCTGAGGATTGGGCCGCGTTCCAGGCGTGGAAAATCTCTTCCTCGGAGACGCTGGCGGGACCATCGATCACGCGCCCGCCGGTCTCCGCTGCAAAGAGCCGACCCATCAGGCTGCGCCCCGACCCGCGCGGGCCGGTCAGCACCGCGGTCCGCACCGGCCAGGTCGCGACGTGGCGAAGGTAGCGCACCGCGTCGGCATTGCTCGCGCCGACGATCAGCGGCCCGTCATTGGCGCCGCCGGCGCTCCAGTCGAGCGGCAGCGCGATCTGTCCCGAAGGCCCGGCCATCAGCGACTGATCCGCAGTTGCCCGCCGCCCTCCTGCACCTTGAAGCCGCGCGCGACGAGCGCCGCCTTCAGGGCTGCGAGGTCGCCGCGGAAGCTGACGCGCATCACCGAGGTGCCGCCGAGCGCGAGGCTGGTCGTCGATGCCGACTGCACCCCCGCGACGCCGCCGACCGCGCGTTCGGTCGCGGAGACCGAATCGACGTCGGGCGAACTATACTGGACGGTGAAGCTTTGCACCCCGGCGACGGGCGCGACGGGGGTGCTGCTGTCGGTTTCGGTCGGCAGCGCATCGTCCTCGGTCACCGTTTCCTCGGGCAGATCGGCCTTTTCGACCGGCTTTTCGAGGACGAGATAGGTGTCGGTCCTGAGCACGCCCGCCGCGAGCGCGCCGGTATAGATCGCATCCATCCGCGCGACCGCTTTCTCCATCATGTCGGGCAGCGCGGCGGGGCTCGGGCCGGTCATGGTGAAGCTGTCGATCAGCTTGTTGTCGGGGCCGAAGCGCGCGGTGAAGACGCCCCGGATCGGCCCGCCGGGATAGCTATATTCGACCCGCGCGATCGGGATCAGCACGTCGGCGGCGCCATATTGGTCGAGGATCACGCGCCACCAGACGCGGCCGCGGCGGCCGGTCTGCCCCGGATTGAGCAGCAAAGTGTCGGCGCCGGTGCCCGCGGTGCGGACATAGTCGATCGCGCTCTGCCCCGTATTATATTCCGCCCAGGCGCGCTGCCACGCGCTGCGCTGTTCGAACACCTGTTCGATGCCGTCGATCGAATAGACGGGGATGACGAGCAACGGCGGCGACCGCAGCGTACGCCCGCTGACGCCGAGAATCTGCCCCGCGCGGACGCGGTCGAACTGGACGCCGAGCGTCGCGACATAGCGGCGCGGACCGATCTGCTCATGCTCGACGACGATCGCGGTGACGATGCCGTCGAGCACCGAATCGCCGAGCGCCGGGCCGTCGCTGCCGTTGATCCGCTTGTAGAGCTGCGCCCAGCCCTTGCGCTGCGCCTCGCGCCAGCCCTTTTCGCGCGCATCCTCGGCATTGTCGCCGATGACGTCGACGGTGATCCCGCTGGCGAGGAAATCGCCGCTGCTGTTGATCGGGGTGATGCCGCGATCGCCGCGCGCGATCTGCCCTTCGACGAGGCCCGCGACCAGAACCGCCAGAAACAGCCCGAAAAGCGCGGCCCAGCGCCAATCGCGAGGCACGAACGAGCGGAGCGGGAAACCGGGAGTCGAACGGGGGAAAGCGGCCGAGGTCATATCTTCTCTATGCTCTGCCCAAAAGCGCGGGCCCGGACAAGGAAATCATGGCAATTATCGGCTGGAACCGTTAGTCGCGCGTGCCATGGATTCCAAGCACAACCAGCCCGCCCCTTACACATATGCGCAGGCCGGCGTCTCGATCGAGACCGGCAATGCGCTGGTCCGTGCCATCGCTCCGCTCGCCCGAGCGACGCGCCGCCCCGGCGCCGACGCCGACCTTGGCGGCTTCGGCGGCTTCTTCGACCTCAAGGCGGCGGGGTTCAATGATCCGCTGCTCGTCGCGGCGAACGACGGGGTCGGCACCAAGCTCAAGCTCGCGATCGATTCGGGCAAGCATGACGGGGTCGGCATCGATCTGGTCGCGATGTGCGCCAACGACCTGATCGTTCAGGGCGCAGAGCCTTTGTTCTTCCTCGACTATTATGCCACCGGCAAGCTCGACAATGATGTCGCCACCGACGTCGTCGCGAGTATCGCCGAGGGCTGCAAGCAGGCGGGCTGCGCGCTGATCGGCGGCGAGACCGCCGAGATGCCAGGCATGTATTCGGACGGCGACTATGATCTCGCGGGCTTCTGCGTCGGCGCGGTCGAGCGCGACCAGGTGCTCACCGCCGACAAGGTCGCGGCGGGCGACGTCATCCTCGGCCTCGCTTCGTCGGGCGTCCATTCGAACGGCTTCTCGCTCGTGCGCCGCCTCGCCGCCGACAAGGGGTGGAAGCTCGACCGCCCCGCCCTGTTCGACCAAAATATCCTGCTGATTGACGCGCTGATGGCGCCGACGCGCATCTATGTGAAGAGCCTGCTGCCGCTGGTGAAGACCGGCCGCATCCACGCGCTCGCGCATATCACCGGCGGCGGGCTGCTCGAGAATATCCCGCGCGTGCTGCCGAAGACGCTCCACGCGCATATCGACGCCGATGCGTGGGAGCAGCCGCGGCTGATGGCCTTCCTGCAGGCGCAGGGGAATATCGAACCCGAGGAAATGGCGCGCACCTTCAACTGCGGGATCGGCATGGCGGTGGTCGTGGCCGAGAGCGACGTCGCCGAGGTGACGGCGGCGCTGGAGGCCGCGGGCGAAACGGTGCACCGCATCGGTCATATCGCCGAGGGCGAAAAGGGTTGCACCGTGTCGGGCGGGTCGGAGACGTGGAGCGCGATGGCTGCATGGTCCGCGACGCATAATGGCTAAGGCGCCGAAATCCCCCTCCCGCTTGCGGGAGGGGTTAGGGGAGGGCCCGTTTCGGCACTCTCTCATTCGACATGCCCTCCCCCGACCCCTCCCGCAAGCGGGAGGGGGGAGATGAAAGCCCGCGTCGCCGTCCTCATCTCCGGCACCGGCACCAATATGGCGGCCTTGCTCTATGCCGCGAGGGCTGCCGATTGCCCCTATGAACTCGTGCTCGTCGCCAGCAACAACCCCGATGCGGCGGGGCTCGCTCTCGCCAATGCCGAGGGCGTCGCGACGTGGGCGCACACGCACAAGGGCATGGACCGCAACGCCTTCGACGCGCTGGTCGACGAACAGCTTCGCGCGGCCGGCGCCGACTATGTCGCGCTGGCGGGCTATATGCGCATCCTGAGCGACGATTTCGTCACGCGCTGGGCCGGACGGATGCTCAACATCCACCCGAGCCTGCTCCCCAAATACAAGGGGCTGAACACCCATCAGCAGGCCATCGACGCGGGCGACGCTTATGGCGGGTGCAGCATCCATGTCGTCACCCCGGCGCTCGACGATGGCCCGGTGCTCGCGCAGACGCCGGTCGCGATCGCGCCCGGCGACACCGCCGAAAGCCTCGCGCGGCGGGTCCAGTTCGCCGAGCATCAGCTCTATCCTGCCACCCTCGCCGCCTTCGTGTCGCGCGAGCGGTCGCCCGACTGGCTGCTCGGGCGCGTGCGCGACCTCGCGATGGCGCTGCCCGAGGCCGACGAGGTGAGTTCGCACGGAATGCCCTGCTTCGGCATCGTCAAGGGCAAGAAGTTCGCTTATTTCACCCACGACCACCATGGTGACGGCAAGACCGCGCTGCTCGTCAAGATCAGCGGCGCCGACGAGCAGGCGCAGCTCATCGAGCTCGACGAAGCGCGCTATTACCGCCCCGCCTATTTCGGCGACGGCTGGATCGGCATCCGTCTCGACCTCGGCGACACCGACTGGGACGCGATCGGCGAATGGCTCCGCAAGAGCTGGCTTGCCGTCGCGCCGAAAAAGCTTGCGGGGCTGATGGCGGTGGCAGAGGATTTTTAGGTCACCGTTGATGGAAATATCCGCGTGTCCCCGCGAAGGCGGGGACCCATCTCGGGCCGGTTCGAGATGGTGCTGGCGGGAGATGGGCTCCCGCCTTCGTGGGAGCACACGGCCTGTTCAAAGATGATCAGAATTCGCCCCTCCAAATTCGCGCTGGCCTTTTGCGCCGAAGCGCGGTGAATTGCAGGCAATGGAGTTCGATTTCGCCCTGATCCTGTCTGCGGCCTATATCGCCGCTTTCATCGTCATCATGGGGCGGATCATCCTGCGGCCTCAGCGCGAGCCCGCGTCGCGGCTCGCCTGGCTGATCGCGACGATCGCGGTGCCGGTGGTGGGCATTCTTGCCTATCTGCTGCTCGGTGAAGCGCGGATCAGCGCCAAGCGGCGCGCGCGCTATGCCGCGATCGAAGCGCATCTCCCGCACCCCTACGAGCGCGCCGAGGTGCGCCGCGCGCTCGCACGCAGCGCGTGGGCCGCGCCCTTCGCGCTCGCCGAGACGGTCAATGCGCTGCCCCCGACCGCGGGGAACCGCGCGCGGCTCGCAGCGGACAGCAACGCCGCGATCCGCGAGATGGTCGAGGACATCGACAAGGCCAGATCGACCGTCCATCTCTGCTTCTATATCTGGCTCGCCGACCACAACGGCTTCCGGATCAAGGACGCGCTGGTCCGCGCGGCGAAGCGCGGGGTGAAGGTGCGCGTGCTCGCCGATGCGCTCGGCTCGCGCGGCTTCATCCGCTCGGCCTATTGGATCGAGATGCAGAATGCGGGGATCGACGCGCGGATCGCGCTGCCGATCGGCGGCCTGATCTGGACGCTGATCCGCGGCCGCTTCGACCTGCGCAACCACCGCAAGCAGTTGATCGTCGACAATCGCATCGCCTGGTGCGGCAGCCAGAATCTCGCCGATCCCGAATTTCGGATAAAGTCGAAATACGCCCCGTGGGTCGACATCATGACGCGCTGGGAAGGTCCCGCCGTCCGCGATTGCCAGTTCGTCTTCGCCGCTGACTGGGAAAGCGAGCGCGGCGACGACATCGGCGACCTGCTCCGCGACGGCGCCGAGCCCGAACCGGCGCAGACACCCGGAATCGCAGCACAGGTAATCGGCACCGGCCCCAATCTCCGCTATGCCGCGATGACCGCCTGCTTCACCTCGCTCATCCACGCGGCGCGGCGCGAGCTCATCGTCACCACGCCCTATTTCGTGCCCGACGAGCAATTGCTCTTCGCGCTGCTCGACTGCGCACGGCGCGGGGTCGAGACGGTGCTGGTTCTCCCCAAGCGCAACGACAGCCGCATCGTCGCGGGCGCGAGCCGCAGCTATTACGCCGATCTCGTCGCGGCGGGGGTGAAGCTCTACGAATATCGCCCCGGCCTGCTCCACGCGAAGACGATGGTCGTCGACGGCGAGGTCGCGCTGATCGGATCGGCGAACCTCGACCGGCGGAGTTTCGAGCTCAATTTCGAGAATAATATCCTGCTGCGCGACAAGGCCTTCGCCGCCGAAATCCGCGCGCGGCAGATAGAGTATATGGCCGCGTCCGACCGCGTAACGGCTCCGGACGTCGCGGGCTTCGGGATCGTTCGGCGGTTGTGGCAGAATCTCGTCGCGACGGTCAGTCCGCTACTCTGACGCACTGTCGCAAGCCAAGGCCGTATAATGGGCGTCCTTGCGGACGGTCTGCCCCGGCACGTTACAGAAACGCGGGACACGCATCCGCTGGCGCTCTTCGTTGCCGTTCAGGAAACCGCCCTTGTCGATGGGGTCGCTCGCTTGCGGCACCGCAACCTCGAAATGCACGTGGTCGAGCATCGCGCAGCCCACCGCGCCTTCGTCGCCCACATATTGCCCCGCCCGGACATGATCGCCGACCCTGAGCCCGGCCTTACCGCTCGTCGTGCCGGTCGCCATGTGCCCATAAAGAGTCCATTCCCCGTTCGGGTGCGCAAGCCACAGAAAATTGTTGCGACATTCCGACGCTGCCCGGCCGCTCTGCTGCTCCGAATAACCATCCTGGATCGCCATAACCATACCGTCGGCGGCGGCAACGACACGATGGAGTTTGCCCTTGCGCGGCTCGCCAACGAGATCGACAGCACCGACCGGCCGGTGCGACGCGGCGTCGTCGAACACCGAAACCTCTGTTCCGTCGGCGAAGGGAAGCCGGTAGGTGCCTGACGATTCGGCAACCGTGGGCGCCTCGGTCGCGGTCGCGCCGGACGCGAGCGCAATGCCCAGGATAAGGATCGATTTCGTGGACATCATCATATCCTCTCGCAATGGGACAAACAAAAAGACCGCCGGAATGTTCCGGCGGTCTCTTTGTTTCGCTTCGCGATAATCCGCAGCGTCAGCCGACGATCTCTTCGGGCTTGAAGAAATAGGCGATCTCGATCGCGGCATTTTCGTCGCTGTCCGAACCGTGGACCGTATTTGCTTCGATGCTCTCGGCCAGTTCCTTGCGGATCGTGCCGGGGGCGGCGTCCTTGGGGTTGGTGGCGCCCATGATGTCGCGATTGCGCTGCATCGCATTCTCGCCTTCCAGAACCTGGACGACGACCGGGCCCGAAGTCATGAATTCGACGAGTTCGCCGAAGAAGGGACGCTCCTTGTGGACCGCGTAAAAGCCTTCGGCCTGCTCGCGGGTCATGTGGATGCGCTTCGAGGCGACAACGCGGAGGCCGGCGTCTTCCAGCATCTTGGTGACGGCGCCGGTGATGTTGCGACGCGTCGCGTCGGGCTTGATGATCGAAAAGGTGCGGGTGACCGCCATGGGAAAGCTCCTGGGTTGGTATTTTCTGCAATGCGCGCGCCTCTAGCCGCGCTTTTGCTGCACTGCAAGGTCGGAGCGCAGTCGGCCCCTACCCGCCCGAACCATAGGTGATCGCGCCATTGACCATGTCGCCTTCCTGCGTCGCGGTGACCTGGATCGTCGTCTTTTCGTCGCCGGGCTTTTCGGCGCCGATGATCATCGTGTCGTCGGCGGTCATCTCGGATTTTATCTTGAGCCCCGCCGCCTCGATCTGGCTGCAGTAATGGGCGACGACGTCGGCGACCTTCGCCTTGACCTCGAACCCCGCCATGCCGCCCTGCTTGCCTTCCGACGATCCCGTGAAGCCCCCGGTCATCTTCGACCCCGGATAGGGGGTGAGGCCAGCGGGCAGCCTGGCATCGGTGCCGAAGCGCATCTCGCCATCCTCGGTCTTGACGGTGACGTTGCCCTCTTCGCCGTTCTTGCTGCCGCTGACCTTATATTCGGCGGTCTTGCCCGTCGCGGGATCGGTATAGGTGCCGCTGGCGACCTCGCTCTCCGACTTCGAGCCGCAGCCCGCGACGAGCAATGCCATGGCAGCGGCAAGGGCGAGATTCGTGCGTATCGTCATATCCAAGCTCCTGAAAAATCACGGCCCCCGTCTGCAACGCGGCGTGCCTCTTGTCGGTGACCCATATCACAAGCGACGGGTCAGGGGCCTTCGGACCAGCGCCCGCGATCGTCCTGCTTCCAAAAGCGATTGTCGACATCCTCGCGCGCCGCCAGCGCGCGCCATGTCGCGCGGGCATCGTCGATGCGGCTGTTATCGAAGAGCAGGAAGGCGCGCGCGAAGCCGAGCGCCTCCTCGCGCCATTCGCCGTCAGCGAGCGCGATGTGCGTCGCGCCGTTGGGCGCCCCGGCGGCGATCGCGCCCGCGAGCAGGATCGGCTCGATCGCCTCGTCGGGCGAACCGGCGGGACCGTGCGGAAGAAAGCTCGCGGGCTGGAGCGTCCAGAGCGCGCCGTCGATCGCCTGCCGCTGCATCGCCGAGGCCGCGACCACCAGCAGCCTGTCGCCATTGCCGAGGATTCGCGTGGCGATGGCAGGGAGCACCCGCTCGACGGGGTCGCGGGTCAGGCGGTAGAAATCGACGCGGGGCATCCGCTATTCAGTCATTGCGAGCGAAGCGAAGCAACCTCCAGCCATCGACCTCGCGCAAGGCCGATAGCTGGAGATTGCCGCGTCGCTTCGCTCCTCGCAATGACGAGCATATGCGATCACCCTTCGTGATAATCCGCGATGAAGCGGTCGAGCAGGCGCACGCCGTAACCCGTCGCGCCCTTGCCATAGACCGGGCCGTCCTTGTCGGCCCACGCCATGCCCGCAATGTCGAGATGCGCCCAGGCGACGCCCTCGTTCACATAGCGCTTGAGGAACTGCGCCGCGGTGATCGAGCCGCCTTCGCGCGGGCCGATATTCTTCATGTCGGCGATCGGGCTGTCGATCAGCTTGTCGTAGGCGGGCGACAGCGGGAAGCGCCACAGCTTGTTGCCGCTCGCCTCGCCTGCTTCGAGCAGGTTCGCCGCGAGCGCTTCGTCGTTCGCGAACATCCCCGCATATTCGTGGCCGAGCGAGATCACCATCGCCCCGGTCAGAGTCGCGAGATCGACGACGACCTTGGGATCATAGGCCTTCTGCGCCCAGGCGATCGCGTCGCACAGGACAAGCCGGCCCTCGGCGTCGGTGTTGAGCACCTCGACCGTCTGCCCCGACATCGTCGTGACGATGTCGCCGGGGCGCATCGCATTGCCGTCGGGCATATTCTCGACGAGGCCGACGACGCCGACGACGTTCGCCTTCGCCTTGCGCCCGGCGATCGCCTTGATCGCGCCCGCGACCGCGCCCGCGCCGCCCATGTCCCATTTCATCATGTCCATGCCCGGCCCGGGCTTCAGGCTGATGCCG
>Ga0182745_1005196_pt1 | contig 10673 bp, 9 predicted proteins | sample eDN3rd30CKraftBY_FD_128523 | JGI IMG/M metagenome (GOLD analysis project Ga0182745, IMG submission 128523) | Enriched backyard soil microbial communities from Emeryville, California, USA - eDNA 3rd pass 30_C Kraft BY (version 2) (version 2) | ecosystem: Environmental > Terrestrial > Soil >... | reverse complement strand
TTGTGCTGCGATCGGCTCTTTTGCGTTCTGAACTTCGTCAGCCTGCATCGTCGAATCCTTGGGATTCGCCTGCTTCGGCTTCCTTGTCAGAACGCAAATTCCTCGATCTCGCCCGACAAAGCACCTTTCGGGACAGACTCTGAATGCCGCGAGGCAAGTTCGCCACAAGATTGACAACAACGCTCTATTCAGAGACATGCGACATGGAGACTGGTAAAATCAGTTTGTTTGAGAACAGATGAAGATCACAATGTAGAACTGGCAACTTGAAACTCGTGCCTCGTCTCCTCTAAAAATTGGGCGTCACCGAAACACAAAGTCCGACAACGAAGGACGTGTCGCGATGACGCACCCCAAATCCAAACCCTGACAGGGCACTCGATCTGAAGGACAACTCGATGCATCATTGTCGAAGCTGCTTACTCGTGATGATTTTGTGTCTGACCCTCATGGTGGGCATGGTGCAGGCAGATTCTCCCACCATCACGCGTGATGTGATCTATGGTCACAAGGCGGGCATGGCCCTGACCTATGATGTGATTCAACCTGAACAGGCCAATGGCGCGGGCATCCTGTTTATGGTGAGCGGTGGCTGGGTCTCCACCTGGTTTCCGCCCGAAAACATCGTGCGCCAGAATCCAGCCCAGCCAAATCAATTCGAGTTGCTGGTTGACAAAGGATACACGTTATTCATCGTGCGTCATGGCAGCAGCCCTTATTTCAAAGTTCCCGATGCGGTGGTGGATGTTCGCCGGGCCGTTCGATTTATCCGTCTGCATGCCGCCGATTATGGTGTTGATGCCGATCGTCTGGGAGTTTTTGGGGCAAGCGCAGGAGGACACCTGTCCCTGATGCTGGGAACCGCTTCCGATTCCGGAACGCCGGATGCCAAAGATCCGGTCGACCGGGTCAGCGATCGGGTCCAGGCGGTGGTGGCAATTTTCCCCCCCGCCCGCATCGATGAATTTTTCCCACTCAAAGAACGCTTTCCAGCACTGCAGTTTCCAGAACAACAGGCGGACACCGTCTCTCCACTGTTACATGTCAGCCAGGACGATCCCCCAACATTGCTGGTGCATGGAGATCGGGACGATCTGGTTCCTCTCAATAACAGTGAACGCATGAAGACCGCGTTTGTCCAGGAAAAGGTCCCCACCGAACTGCTGATCATTCGCGGGGCCGGACATGGTTTCAGAGGCGAAGATCAGATCAATTGCCAGAACGCCATGCTGGACTGGTTTGATAAGTATCTCCAGAAAAAGGAGTGACAGCACTTCTGCTCAACTGCTGCTCATGATGGTGGCCAGCACATTGTAAGCATTGAAAAGTGCGTGCAGCGTCACCACGGCGATATAACTGCGACGACGCTGAAAGAGATATCCCAGGATGAGCGCCAAAGGAATGAGCGCGACAGCATCCGGAAATCCATGTACTGCTGCAAAGACGATAGAACTGCCGACGACGGCCAGCCACGCAGGACAGAACTCCTCCATCCAGGACTGCAGAATCACCCGGAACATCAATTCTTCCTTGAGCGGTGCCAGAATGATGGCGCTCACCATCACGATGAGCGCTTCTGGTCCATGTGGAGAATCTCTGAGCAATCGTAAAAAAGGATGCTCCGTTTCGGGAGTCCGAATGGACGTCATCACCATCAACATCAGGCTCACGGGCAGAACCGCGGCGATCAAACCCAGCGTCCCTTCTCTGACTTGTTCACGAAACTCATCGCAACGAAGTCCCAAGCGATATCGGTCTGTCCGAGATCGGGCTCCGAAGAAAAGTGCCGGAAAAACGACCGCCAGCACGATTCCCCCTTCAAAGAGCATCCCCAGCAGGGTGATCCGGATTTCATCGGGAGTCAGGTTGGGAAAGCGCCCCCGGGATCTGATCACACCCTGAAGATAAAAACCGAGCAAAACCAGGTTCAGAAACAGGGCCAGACGAGGTACGCGCACCGGTTTCCAGTGGAAACGTTCCGGAATGGGAATGCCCCCCTTTCGCAAGGTGCGAAAAGCCCAGATCCAGAATGAAATGCTGCCGATCAATAAAAAGATAGTCAGCAACGAAATCAGCGTGGTATTGAAATCAGCGGCATTCACAGGAAACCTGCCACAAAACGAAAGGATGGAACCGGGCCATCAACCTTTTTACTTGATGCAGGATCGCATTCACAACCAGGGGCGCCATGCTTGTGTCAGAATGCAGAGAATGCCCCCGCCCCGTCCAAACGTTGAATCATGTGGAGAGATTATCCCGATCCGTGAACGCCCCCTGTCACGACCCTGCACCTGCCGATGCAATACACATTCCGACCCGGGAAAGGTAATCTGGTATGAAGAGACAACTTTTCGAACAACTTATTCCTGGTTCGAAGGTCTTGGAGCTTTGACAGAACAGGATGGACCAGTTGGTCCCACAGGTGCACAGTGCCAGCGGAATTGACGACGGATTTGAATCGGGCAGCAGAATTTCTCAAACAGGGAAAACTGGTCGCGTTTGCCACGGAAACCGTCTATGGACTGGGGGCCAATGCACTGGAGACCCATGCGGTGGCCCGGGTCTTTGCGGCGAAGCAACGCCCGTTTTTCGATCCCCTCATCGTGCATCTCTCTGCAGCCGAAGAACTGAACACTGTTGTCGAGAACGTTCCCAAAATCGCCCGGCAACTGATCGACAGGTTCTGGCCGGGACCGCTCACGTTGGTTTTGCCAAAAAAAGAAATCGTCCCTGATCTGGTCACTGCCGGCCTGCCGGGGGTGGCGGTTCGGGTCCCGGATCATCCACAGGCTCGGGAATTGATCCGCCGCAGCGGTGTGCCGGTGGCGGCTCCCAGTGCGAATCCGTTTGGACGCATCAGCCCGACCACCGCGGAACATGTCCTGCAACATCTGGCAAACGAGATTGATCTGGTGCTGGATGGAGGCCCCTGCCGCATTGGAGTGGAATCGACAGTGTTGCAGATCGTTCCGGAAGGTCCCCCTATCTTGCTGCGGCCGGGCGGACTGACCCGCGAAGCAATCGAGACAGAAATCGGGCCGATTCGCCTGCTGGAAGGATCGGGCAACGAGTCCGCATCGCAAACAGCACCCGGACAACTCCCCAAACATTATGCCCCACAAAAGAAATTGATCATCGCCGAGGACTGGTCACACATTCCAGCGGAAATGCGTATTGGAGTTCTGACATTCACGTGGAATTGTCTCCAGGTGCCGGAACAGTTCGGCCATGTCGAAACGCTCTCGGCAACGGGCGATCTGAACGAAGCTGCTTCCAATTTCTTTGCAGCCCTGCGACGACTGGATGACAATCAAGATCTTGACGTGATTTATGCGACTCCCTTCCCTTCGCGGGGGCTGGGCCTGGCACTCAATGATCGGCTGGCACGTGCCGCTCGATAATGGCGTGTGTGGGTTCCAATTGTTCTTCATCCCCGGCGGATGGCATCCATGGGGGATCGGCTGGCGGCCAGCCAGGCGGGATACAGTCCGCCCAGGATTCCCAGGCAAGTGCTGACTGCGATTGCAAAGAGCAGGAGTTTTGGAGAACAGTGCAGCTGCAGACGATCCGGATAAATCGAGTTCACCACAATTGTCGTCACCCACCCCAGAAAAGCTCCCAGGAGACCTCCAGAGATTCCCAGCAAGCCGCTTTCCAGCGTCATCAGTTGAATAATGTTCGCTTTGGTCCATCCATTTGCCCGAAGAATGCCGAACTCGATCATTCTCTCGGAAACACTCATTGTCATGGTATTGACGATACTGAGCACTGCGATCATGACCGCCATGGTGGTGATCAACATCAGGAACAATTCCAGGTCTCCGGTGAATTCGGAAAATCGCTGGGACCAGTCTTCCGCCAGACGCACTTCCACCGCACTGGCTGCCTGGGCGGGGGGGGTGTGTGCACTGGCCTGCGTACGACTCTCGGAGGGCAGAGAAGACTGGTCTCGGGACGATGCCGAAGACGGGCTGGCCTGTTGGATCTGACTGACGACCAGATTGATGACCATTTGCAGACCGGAGAGTGCGGGCTGCGATTCGTTTGTGACCGACCGGCCTTGAAAGTGACGCTCAATTTCATCACGAATAAGATGCTGGTCGACCCCGGGAGCAGTTTCTACATAAAAGAAGGAGACGGTTTGGGGATCGATCCGCATCACCTTTCGGGCCATTTGCAGATCCATCAGGATGTTGACATCCAGCAAGGCAGAGCCGGTATTGTAGATCCCGATAATTTCGGCGGTAAAGTCGTTGAGACGGAGTTGGTCCCCCACCTGGCGGCCGGTTTCATCCGCAATCTGCTGGCTGATGAGACATCGCGACGTGTCGGCATCAGCTGCTTGAAAATACCGTCCTGCGGAAACGTTTTCGCGATAGACATCGCGTGCCATTTGTGTGCGGACACTCAGATCCAGCCCCACCACAAATCGTGGAGGGGCGATGAGTGCCTTTCCCTCCATCATGTTGAGCCGTTGAACGATTTCGGAATCCACAATAGTGACTCCGGGAATTTTCGAAATCTCCTCACCCCAGGCAGCCGGCAATATGGAAAACAAGGGGACGGGAGCCCCTCGCTGCTGCACCGCCAGACCGGGAATCTGTGCGAATGTGCGATTGACGACATAGTCGATTCCATCTGCGATGCTGAAGAGCGCGACCATGCCGCCAATGGCAATCGCCAGTCCGGTGAGCGCTAACAGCGAACGCACCGCACGGCTCAAGAGGTTTCCAATCGCGAAATTCAGCATCGTGGGATCGTCACTTTGTTCAGACAGACCTGGAAGCCTCGCCCTCTGAAATGTTTTTCCCGCCAGCAAGTCTTCATGTTCATTGGGAAAAACAAACTGGAACGACCTTGCTCAACACCATGTGTTGTATCGCACCAGACTCCCAGCGGCCAATCGTCAGTCGATTTTGCAACCATGGGAATGGGAGACCATCGCAGGACAAAGGCTCGAATGAGACAAGAAGTGAAACGAGACCTTGCCGAAGTGACACAGACGCGCCATGATGAAATGCAGATGGAATTTCATCAGACAGCAGTCCAGCATAAGAGCCCGTGATGAATTTGATCTCCGCACCAAATCAGGATCGTCCGACAAGCCGGGAACTGGCCACCTTTGGCGGGGGCTGCTTCTGGTGTACGGAAGCTGTCTTCCAGGGACTGGCAGGAGTCGAAAATGTGCTTTCGGGTTACATGGGTGGCCACGTTGATCATCCCAGCTATCGGCAAGTCTGCACCGGAACCACCGGACATGCCGAGGTGATTCAGATCACGTTCGACTCTCAGCAGATCTCCTATACTCAGTTGCTGGAGGTTTTCTTTAAAACACATGATCCCACCACGCTGAACCGTCAGGGGAACGACACCGGAACGCAGTATCGCTCCGTTATTTTTCCACACAACGATCAGCAGCAAGCCCAGGCAGAACAGATGATTGCCCAGTTGAGCGCCACCGGCGCATGGCCATCTCCCATCGTGACCACCATCGAAAAACTGGCGGAATTCTATCCCGCTGAGGATTATCACCGGGACTATTTTGCCCTGCACGGAGAAGAACCGTACTGCCGGATGGTCATTCAACCCAAGGTGGAAAAGTTCCGTCAGGCATTTTCGGAGAATTTGAAACTGAACACTGCGAAACGATAGAGAGTTTTTGTAAATCTTGTGACGGACTTGCCTCGCGGCATTCAGTCTTTCATCAGGTGAAACCCCTTTCGACGCGGGCACAGGAGAGACCAAACTGGTCTAGAGCGTTTGATTTCAATTTCGCAGTGTTTCAGACCATTCCATGCCAGTCAACGATTTTAGAACTCGCCCACAATTTGTCCGTCGCTGGGATTGCAGAGCTTCCGCACCGTTTGCAGATCCAGATTTTCGGAAAGGAAACGAACGCTTCCATCTCCGAGAAGAGCATGAGCTCCACCGACATGGAAGCTGAACGGTTCATCGTTTGGCCCGCAATTATTGGTATCCCAAGTGCAGGTGGACGGCCCCCCCTTGGGACTGGCATTGTTGTTGATGACATTCTTGCTGACCGATCCCGTCGGTGGTCCGGAGACGCCGTTACCAGTGTCTCCATCCGCCCAGCGATTGGGGCAGCGCTTCGTGCCGTCGCCGCATCCATCTGTGGCGGCAACGCCTCCCGGAAGGTCATACTTTCCGACGATCTGGCTGGGCCGCCCCGCATCTTCAAACAAGGCAATTGTATTGCTCAGGCCATCGGTCGCATCGGTGAATCGGCCGACCCCCGTTCCACGACCCGCCAGCATGCCGTGGGCAAAATAAGCATCGTCCGAGACAACTCCTTTTACGGAGACCGAAGTTTTGGGATTTTCTGTATCATTCAGGTTCGAATAGGCGATCGGCATGTAGTCGACCTGGCCATATCCCTTTCCGCCGTTCGGGTCAAAGTTTCCGTTGCTGGGACAGAGAAATGTCTGGACAGATGCCTTGGAAAGATCACGATTGTTGGCGTTCCCTAGATAATGGGTATTGAAGTCCCATTTATTATATAGAGGGGCCTGATCCACAAATGGCAGTACCGCTGTGAAGAAGGAAACCGGAAAGAAAGCCCGTGTCCCGGAACTCAGCGTGTATTCCCCAGATGTAGGAGTGGTATTGAACGTCGATTCGTAGTTGTGAATCGCCAGGCCCATCTGCTTGAGGTTGTTCTTGCACTGCGAACGGCGAGCAGCTTCACGTGCCTGCTGCACGGCGGGCAACAGCAACGCAATCAGCACCGCAATGATGGCAATCACAACCAGAAGTTCAATCAGGGTGAATCCCCGGGTTTGGCTTCGCGGTGAATCACTGAAACGAGAACCTTGTCTTTGACTCATTTTAACTCCCTGTCTGGATATGCCGGATGGCAACAGTCTCTCCACTGAGACTTGTGCTCGGGCGTGCAGGGAGAAGTATGCGCAGGATTATGACGTTTTCGTTAAGATGAGATGTGTTTTAAAAGAAACCATCATGGCGGGAACTTCCATTTCTGAAACACTGGAATTTCTGGTACGGTCTTCTCCCTGTACCAAGTCATGACGGAATGGAATTGGCATTTGTCATCAGGAAGCCACAGAACCAAGAATGTCTACAGCACAATTAAAAGTCGATCAGTACACATGCGGCACTGGCCAGCCGTTACTGTTTATTGCCGGGCCATGTGTGATCGAATCGGAAGAGTTGATTCGTGAGACCTCGTTGCGAATCGCCGATCTGGCTCATCGCCGAAACTGGCAGATTGTCTTCAAATCGAGCTTCGACAAGGCGAATCGGACCAGCTTCAACAGTTTTCGAGGCCCTGGACTGGAACGCGGCCTGGAGATTCTGGCCCGTGTCCAGGAAGAGACAGGCCTGCCAGTCACCACGGATATTCACACACCGGAACAGGCTGCTCCCGCTGCCAAGATCTGCCGCATTCTACAGGTTCCTGCATTTCTGGCCCGGCAGACCGATCTGGTCAACGCCATTGCCGTTGCTGCCCGAGAACATAAGAGTGTGGTGAATGTGAAGAAGCCGCAATTTATTGCTCCGGAAGACATCATTCATGTTGTCAATAAATGCCGCGAAGCGGGTGCAGCCAATGTGCTGCTGACCGATCGTGGAACGATGTTCGGCTATGGCCGGTTGATCAACGACATGACCTGTATTCCCACAATGCAGGCTATGGGATGCCCCGTCTGCATCGATGCGACTCACAGCGTGCAACGGCCCGGCGGAAGCACTACCGGAGGGAACCGGGCGATGGTTCCCTTCATTGCGAGGGCCTCGGTGGCGGCCGGCGCGGATGCCGTTTTCATGGAAACACACCCGCATCCAGACAAAGCGCTTTCGGACGGTCCGAATCAAATCCGCCTGGAAGATCTGGAAATGGTCTTCGATCAACTCTCGCAAGTCCGGCAACTCATCCACGAATTCAATGCAACTTAGAGCGCATTGGCGCCGAAAGTGTTTCGAGAGTTTTTCAACGTCACCCCCTGGATGGTGGCGTTAAAAAAATTCTCCTTCGTCAATAAAAACACCTTATTACTGTGTTTTTTCTGCTCAAAAAGTGCGAAGGTCGAACTAAGCGTGATGGTGCTTGGACCGATCGTCTGCCGCATTTCGGGTGGCGGGGTGCGAGGCCGATCCCGCCTGAAAGTGTTCGAAGACTTGGAAGAAACCTCTGCTTGAAATACGCTATGGCAGCGGATGCTGGATTTGTCTTGTGAGTTGGTCCCTGGCTGGTTGTGCAAAGACGCTCGCGAACAGATTCCGTCCGATTCAAGGCCTGGCTGCAACAGACAAGCGCCGGTCGGAATATGAGTTGCTCCACTTTCTTTACTTTTTTAGACCTGTTTGGTCTATCATGTGCCCGCGTCAAATGAGTTTCACTTGATGAAAGACTGAATGCCGCAACGCAAGTTCGCGACAGATTTACAAATACGCTAGAACCATTAAGGATGTCCCGTGTCTCAACTCGGTCTTGATCACTTTGCCAAGCAACATGATTTTCTGGTCGGAATTGATTCCGATGGTTGTGCCTTCGATTCCATGGAGATTAAGCATAAAGAATGCTTCATCCCAAATTTTATCAAGTACATGCATCTGCAACCGATTTCGAAATATGCGCGGGAGGCGGCAGAATTCACCAATCTCTACTCCAAAACGCGCGGAGCCAATCGATTCCCCGCTTATCTCCTGGCACTGGATCTCCTCGAACAGCGGGAAGAAGTTCGAGCACGAGGAGTCACATTACCCAAATTGCAGGGGCTTCGGGACTGGGTGAAACGGGAAACAAAACTGGGAACCAAGACGCTGGGGCCTGAAGCCGACAAGACGGGCGATGCCGATCTGAAACAAGCATATGCATGGTCCAAAGCAGTGGACGAAGCAGTGGCCGATCTCGTGCACGATGTGCCCCCTTTCCCCGGAGTCCGCGAAGCATTGCAGAAGATGAAAGAAAAAGCAGATCTCATTGTCTGTTCAGCCACTCCGAATGCCGCGTTGCAGAAAGAATGGGACGAACACGGTATTGATCAGTTTGTGCAAAGTATCTGCGGACAGGAATCCGGTAGCAAAAAGGAATCGTTGGCAGCCTGCCAGAAGCTGGGTTACGAGCCACATCAAATGCTGATGATTGGAGATGCCCCCGGCGATCAGGCCGCTGCTCAGTCTGTTGGTGCTCTGTTCTATCCTATCAATCCCGGACACGAAGAACAGAGTTGGGCACGCTTCAACCAGGAAGCCTGCGAGAAGTTCTTCAATGGCACGTTCGCAGGGGAATATCAGCAAAAACTGATTCAGGAATTTGAAACCTATCTGCCCGAGCACCCCAGCTGGTAAACATTCCTGATTGCCTGGAAAGAGATGCGCATCACGTACGTTTCGAGTGGTGAATGGCTGTGATGCGACGGGCATTGGATGCGGTCAGCAGTCCAGAATCGTTGTTTGCAGAAATCAGAGGACATCATGGCGGAGATTCCCCAAGTCGGCAAAAAAGCTCCCGCATTCACGCTTCCTGCTTCAACAGGCGGCAAGGTGAAGCTGAGTGACTATGCCGGTCAACAGAATGTCGTGTTGTACTTTTATCCGCGCGACAATACCCCGGGCTGCACACAGGAAGCTTGTGATTTTCGCGACAATCTGGCTCGTCTGCAGGATGCGGAGACGGTTGTATTGGGAATCAGTACAGACAGCGTGACCTCGCATGAAAAGTTTTCTGCAAAGTTTTCGTTGCCCTTTCCTTTGCTGGCCGATGTCGATCATGTGGTCGCTGAGAAATACGGGGTCTGGGGAGAGAAAAAGAATTACGGCAAGACATACTACGGCTTGCATCGCAGCACGTTCCTGATTGGTAAGGATGGAAAAATCAAAGCCGTCTGGCCCAAGGTAAAGGTCAAAGGGCACGTTGAAGATGTGCTGGCGAAACTGGCAGAAGTTGCTCAGAATTCATGAATCCACGAGAGCAGGGCTGGCAAACTTGGGAACGGTTCCGAAATCATTTCCGGGACTCCTGTGAACGTTTATGAATCCGGGACATCGTTGCGAGATGTTGTACGTTGTCGGCCGTTGCGATAAGTCCGATCCTGGTTTTATGCCGACAGTCCTCTCGTTGCGGAGCAAGTTGGTCTCATCTGTGTCTGCAAGAGCTGCCGGCAGCTTGGAGGGGGCTGGTCGGTTTCTCACGATCCCGCTCCGCTGCCGCGCTCTTGATATTTTTGCACACGAGAATTGAGTTGCGATCAACCGCGAGCCATGACGCGCGAGACAGGACCCAGATATGAACGCGCTCAAAACCAGTGCCCTGTCAGGGCACAAGCTTGAAATTGATATAAAATTCAAATCAAACCACTTGACTTCACTGATTTGTCATGGTTAATATGTCCTTTGAGCATCTCGAAGTGAAATCCACATTTCAGCTCTCTTTCGTTGCGATTCCGGTATTAGCGGTCGTAAGTCATTTCGATTCTCGCTCTGTATGAAATGTGGTACTGCGGCGGCTTAAGGTTTCATGGCACGACATTCACGTCGTGGGCCGAACTCTTATTAGCGTGTCCATCGATCAGCTGTTCAGTCTGATCGTCATTTCCATACGGTTGAGTCATTTTTTCCGCGAAAAGAATGACATGGCCTGTCTTATCTATTTTGCTTTCAAATAGACGAGGAGACTGCTAATGCTTACCCCC
>Ga0182745_1005195_pt1 | contig 10675 bp, 11 predicted proteins | sample eDN3rd30CKraftBY_FD_128523 | JGI IMG/M metagenome (GOLD analysis project Ga0182745, IMG submission 128523) | Enriched backyard soil microbial communities from Emeryville, California, USA - eDNA 3rd pass 30_C Kraft BY (version 2) (version 2) | ecosystem: Environmental > Terrestrial > Soil >... | reverse complement strand
TGGGGTTGGTGAACGACGGCATGACGCAGTCGGCCTGCGCGCCAAAGCCGGTCTCGTAGCATCGGGCGATGGTCGGGCATACGCCGTCGGCGATGCCGCGAGTGATGTATTCAGGGTCGCAGCCGTCAATGCAAACCACGACGGTGGGACGTCGAGGCAGGGCGTAGTGGCGGTCGTGCAAAGTGATGGCGTCAGGCATGAAATCGCAATAAGTGGTGAGTCAGGTCGACAGAATATCGTGCGTAAAAATACCTTGCTGTGATAAATTTTTGGGTAAACGTGATTTTTTTTCACTTATTTGGTCATTAAGTAGTCATTTATCACTATGTCCCGGATTCCGCCGCTTCCGGCGCTGCGCGCCTTCCTCGCCGCTTGTCGCCGTGGCAGCTACACGGCAGCTGCCGAGGAACTCAACGTCACCCACGGCGCCATCAGCCGACAGATTCAGCAGCTCGAAGAATGGCTGGGTCAGAAACTGTTCGAACGCACCGGTCAACGCATGTCTGCCACGCCGCACGCCCAGGCTTTCGCGCAGGAGGTCAGCGAAGCGATGGAGCGCATCGCGGATGCTGCCCGACGCTACGGTCGGGGCAGCGCCTCGAGCCTGTTGCGCATCAACGCGCCGGCCACGTTCGCCATGCGCTGGCTGATTCCACGGCTACCGGATTTCTATGCGCGCCATCCGGAGGTGTTGGTACAGGTACAGACCGCCACCACGCAACAACTTGCGCTTGCCGGCAGCTTCGACGCGGCCATTCGCATCGGTACCGCTCATCACAAGCATTTCTCCGCGTTGCCTTTCCTGGACGAATGGCACACGGTGCTGGCTGCACCCGCCTTGCTCGCGCGTCAGCCCTTACGAGACGTGGGGGATCTGTCCGCTCATGTTTTCCTGGAAACAGAAACGCGACCCGGTCTTTGGCAACAATGGCTCAACGTGGCGGGAGAGGCGGGCGATCTCAACGTCTCGCGCCAGCGTTTCGATCACTTCTACGTGACCTACAGCGCGCTGGTCGACGGCTTGGGTCTGGCCATTGGCCCATTGCCCACACTGCATCACGATATTGACGTGGGCCGTCTGGTTGCCCCGTTGCCGGCCATACGGACTCCCGTACAGCGCTATTACTGCTTGACGCCAGTCGGTGTACCCAAGACGCTGGCGCATCGGCGTTTCGAGGACTGGCTCAGTAGTCACGGCCAACTGACGCCGGTATCGACTGCATCCATCCCTCCGGATTGAGCACGCTGCCACGCACAGGCCGTCGCCCGAAAACACTCTCGTCCCAGTCATTTGCACACCCAGATACACGACAGGGGCGTCGCCACCGCGGCCATCACAACCAGCCCAAAATCCCGTCAACACCGTCAGCCAAGGAAAAAGCCCCCACGCCGCGCCTTCAGTTTGTTGCTTCCAAGGGCGGCACTGTTTGTTTTGGGGCGGTCCGGCGACAAAAAAGCCCCGGTCCATAAGAACCAGGGCTTTTTTTCACTATCATCATTACCCTCTGATGGGTAACTAGCGCCACTGTGGATCGCCTCAGTCACCGCATCAGTCATCTCGACCACAGTGCAGAGCCGCAGTCAGACGCGTCGTCAGAATTATTTGATCGTGGCTTTTTCGCGCAGCTGTTTCTGGTAGTCAGCCAACGCTTGTTGGCGCAGCATTTCTTCGATTTGCGGACGGACTTGATCCAGCGGGGGGAATTCCACCGGACGGGTGTCTTCGACCTCGATGATGTGCCAGCCGAATTGCGTTTGCACCGGCTTGTCGGCCAACTCGCCCTTTTTCAGGCCGCTGACGGTATCGGCGAACGGTTTGACGTAATTCGTGGGAGCAGCCCAGCCCAGCTCGCCGCCGTTGGCGCCGCTGCCGGGGTCCTTGGAATTTTTCTTGGCCAGATCGGCGAACTTGGTTTTGTCGCGTTTGATCTGCGCGAGCAGATCATTGGCGGTCTTTTCGTCCTCGACCAGGATGTGGCGGACCTTGTATTCCTGTTGATCGGCCTGTTGTGTTTTAGCCTTGTTGTATTCGTCCTGGATCTGCTTGTCGGTGATGGGGTGCTTTTTCAGGTAGTCGGCCATCAAGGCGCGCACCAGAATGCCCTCGCGCGCCAGCGAGATTTCGGTTTGAACGTCGGCTTGTTTGGCGACGCCGTCTTTTTCGGCTGCCTGGACGAAGATCTGACGGTTGATCATTTCCTGCTTGACCTGTTCGCGCAGTTGCGGCGAGTCGGTCGCACCCTGGCTCACCAGCAGTTTGACGAATTGATCCAGGCTTTGCTGCGAGATCGCCTTGCCATTGACGGTAGCGACGTTCTGCGCAAATGCGGGTACCGCGACCGCGCAAGCAGCGGCTAGCATCACGATGCGTTTCATGGATTTCCTTTAGGGATTTGTCAGGGGAGCTTGTGCGTCGAGCGCAAGCGCATGGATAGGATGCGGGATCAGATCTTGCAAAAGATCATACACCAGGCGGTGCCTGGCGACGGGCGTCAAACCGGCGAAGCGCGCCGCCACAATACGCACGTGGTAATGGCCCGCGCCGCCCTGCGCGCCGGCGTGCCCGGCATGCAGGTGCGAGTCGTCGCGGATGTCCAGTGCAGTGGGCTCCAACGCGGCCAGGCGGGTGCGTATCAACGCGATGCGATCAGTGGTGTCAGACATGAATAAATCAATCAATCCTGGTTAAAACGCGCAAACTTCAAACGGATGTAAATCAGACGAGCCGTCCCTTGTCGCGTATTAATCTTTGCCTATTTCGCGGCGGGAATCGTGGGTCTCTGATTGGTCCGGTTGTTGCATGTGCTTGCCCAGCCATAACGACTGGCCGATGACGAACACCAGCAACAATCCCATCAGTCCAAAGACTTTGAAACTCACCCATTGCGATTCCGTGAAATGGCCGGAAAACGCCACAAACAGATTAATGGCGCCTGCGGCCAGGAAAAACAAGGCCCAGCTGAGGTTCAGTTTGTCCCAGGCTGTATCGGAAAGTTCAATTTGGGCGCCCAGCAGCCGGCGCATCAGGTTGCGGCCGAACAAAAGCCGCGCGCCCAGCAAGGCACCGCCAAACAGCCAATACAGCACGGTGGGCTTCCATTTGATAAAGACATCGCTTTGCAGCCACAAGGTCGCGCCGCCGAAAATCACAATGACCGACAGGTTGATCCAGTGCGTCATTTCGATACGTTTTCCCGTCGCCCGTAACCAAATGAACTGGGCTACCGACGCGGCGATCGCCACCGCTGTCGCGGTATAGATATCGGCGTATCGATACGCGACGAAAAAAAGAATCAGCGGGAACAGGTCAAACAGGAATTTCTTCATTCGTCGTCGAGGGGTTCGAATTTGAGCGATACAGAGTTGATGCAATAACGCAGCCCGGTGGGCTCCGGTCCGTCGGGAAACACGTGGCCCAGGTGGGAGTCGCAGATATTGCACAGGACTTCGGTGCGGATCATACCGTGCGTCGTGTCGCGTTCCTCACGCACGCGCGCCGGGTCAATCGGCTCGAAGTAGCTGGGCCAGCCACAGCCCGCGTCGAACTTGGTGTCCGAGGCGAACAACGGTGTGCCGCAGCCGATACACCGATAGATGCCCAGTTGGGTGGTGTCCCAGTAGCGCCCGGTAAAGGCGCGTTCGGTCCCTTTTTGGCGTGCCACGGCGTATTCTTGCGGCGTCAGTTGCGCGCGCCATTCTTCGTCGGTTTTGCGTATTTTTTCCATGTCATCCCTTGGAGCCCGAATGATTGAAATGGTTCGAACATGGGCTTCGGGCATAATTTCGCCCCATGTTAATCGAGTTTGATCGTACCGTTGTCGCCACGCCGCAATCCCAGGCATTGCGGGGCGTGAGCTTGACCCTCGACCAGCGGCGGATAGGTGTGGTCGGTCCGAATGGCGCCGGCAAAAGCACCTTGGCCAAGTTGCTCAATGGTCTGGTGCTGCCGACGGCGGGTCGCGTGACCGTGGATGGTCTGGATACCCGACACGATATCAAGGCCATTCGTCGCCAGGTCGGTTTTGTATTTCAGAACCCCGAAAACCAAATCGTATACCCCATTGTGCGCGAGGACATGGCATTCGGTTTGAAGGCGCAACGCCTGTCGGCTGATGACGCCGCGCAGCGCATTCAATCCAGCCTGGACAGCCTCGGCGTCGGACATCTGGTGGATCGCGCGAGCCATACTTTGTCCGGCGGCGAGTGTCAGTTGGTGGCATTGGCGTCGGTGCTGGTGATGCAGCCCGCCCTGGTGGTGTTCGACGAACCGACGACGCAACTCGATTTGCGCAATCGCAACCGGGTCGCCCGCGCCATTGCGGGGCTGGCGCAGCAGGCGGTCGTCGTCAGCCATGACCTGGCCCTGCTGCAGGACTTCGATCGCGTGCTGGTGGTGGTCGATGGCCAGATCGCCGCCGACGACAGCCCAGGCCCGGCGTTGCGCTGGTATCAGGAGCATTGCGCCTGATGATCGAGCCGCTTTATATACCCGGCGATCGCTGGCTGCACCGGCTGCCGGCCGGCTACAAACTGGCAGCACTGGTTATCGCGGGAGTCGGGCTGTTTCTGGTGCAGAATGTGTGGGGGCTGCTGGCCGCGTTCATCGTGGCCGGAGCGCTGGTGTGGTCGACTGGCGTGGGGGCCGCGGCCTGCTGGCGTCAGATTCGTGGCCTGGTGTGGGTGCTGGTCGCGATCGGCGTGTTCGCCGTGGTTTTCCAGGGATGGCTGTCGGCGGCGATCGTATTGTTGCGCATTGCGGCGTTGGTCGGTCTGGCATTGGCCGTGACCTTGTCGACCCGGAGTTCGGATCTGATTGCTGTCTGCGAGCGAGCGTTGATGCCCTTCGAGCGTCTAGGCTGGGTAAACGCGGGCAAGGTCGCGCTGGCCCTGGCGTTGACGTTGCGCTTCGTGCCGGAAATCTGGCGGCACTATCAGGAAATCCGCGAGGCGCAGGCGGCGCGCGGTTTGGCCCGACATCCCGTGGCGTTGCTGGTGCCATTGGTGGTGCGGACGTTGAAAAGGGCCCAGCAAGTCGCTCAGGCCATTGATGCACGTGGTGAATGATGAAAACCCAAGATACCGTTTTGATAGCCTTATTCGCGGCACTGATTGTGGTGTTGAGTCTGGTGCCGCCCATTCCATTGCCTGCCATTCCGGTGCCGGTGACCCTGCAAAGTCTCGGCGTCATGCTGACTGGCGCCATGTTGGGGCCGACGCGCGGCTTGTTTGCTTGCCTGTTGTACTTGCTGCTGGCCGCGATCGGACTGCCCGTGTTGCCGGGTGGACGCGGCGGGCTGGGCGTGTTTTTCGGTCCGACCGGCGGCTTTCTGTTGGGCATGGCGTTGGGGGCGTTCATGACCGGATGGCTGGCGCGTCGCTGGGTGTCTGTGTCGGGCTCGAACCTCAGAACCGTGTTGGCGTACGGCGTGGCGTGCATTGTCGGCGGCATCGGCGCCGTGTATTTGATTGGTGTTCCATGGCTGGCCTCGGTGACGCAGATGGGGCTGGGTAAGGCCGCCCTGGCGGTCCTGGTTTTCATTCCGGGGGATCTGGTCAAGGTGGCCATTGCATCGTGGGTCGCCTGGCGGGTCGAACGCGTATGGCCGATTCTGCGGGAATCCCCTTAATGACGGCGTTCCGGGTCAAGGCAACAATTCGCAATTGTTGAACGCGTTCGATGTGTCATGCGTCTCGGTTGAATGCCCGGAAAAGGCTGACGGAGGCGCTTGCTCATACGGTGTTTCGCGTCGCGATCAGTAGGCACGAACTAGGGAAGTCACGGGGGTGTATTTGAAGAGCATTTGATACACTTATCGCCCAAACATCCCGATTTCTGTATAACATCAACCGGGCTCGTTTTCCCGCTTTCGGGACCATGACAAGAGCCTGCACAGGAGACAACAACATGACGCGCAAGTATTTTGGCTTGTCTGCGGCCGCCGCGGCGGTGGCGCTCAGTCTGCCCTTATTGGCCAGTGCCCAGGTCAAGGTCGGAGTCACCGTCGCTAGCACCGGGCCGGCAGCATCGCTGGGTATCCCCGAGCGCAATACGGTGGCGCTGTTGCCCACCGAGGTCGCCGGCCAGAAAATCGAATGGATCGTGCTCGACGATGCGACGGACACGACCCAGGCCGTGAAAAACGCGCGCAAACTCGTCTCCGACGACAAGGTCGACGTGCTGGTGGGCACCTCGGTTACTCCGGGCTCGCTGGCCATGGTGGACGTCGCCGCCGAGGCCAAAGTGCCGATGATCAGCGTCGCGGCCAGCGCCAAGATCGTCGACCCGGTCGACGACAAGCGCCGTTGGGTATTCAAGACACCGCAGAACGACGTCTTGATGGCCAGCGCGCTGGCCGATGCGCTGGTCAAGGCCAACGTGAAAACGCTGGGCTTTATCGGTTTTGCGGATGCCTATGGCGACAGCTGGTTGGACGTGATGCGCGAGTCGGTCAAAGGCAACGGCATTGAGATCACGGCCGTCGAAAAATATGGTCGCACGGACACCAGCGTCACCGGCCAGGTGCTCAAACTGATCAGCGCCAAGCCCGATGCGATTCTGATCGCGGGCGCCGGCACGCCGTCGGCCTTGCCCCAAAAGGAACTGCGCGCACGCAACTATCAAGGCACGATTTATCAAACGCACGGCGCGGCCAATAACGACGTGCTGCGCGTTTGCGGCGCAGATTGCGAAGGCATGCTGTTGCCCGCCGGCCCGTTGTTGGTTGCCGAGCAATTGCCCGATAGCAATCCGGTGAAAAAGTCGGCGATGGCCTACACCACTGCCTATGAAGCCAAGTACGGCGACGGCACCACCAATACCTTTGGCGGCCATATGTGGGATGCGGGACAGTTGATCGTTGCGGCCTTGCCCGAGGCGCTGAAGAGCGGCGCCAAGCCCGGCACTCCCGAGTTCCGCGCCGCGATGCGCGATGCCCTCGAAGGCATCAAGGATCTCGCCGCCTCGCAAGGCGTGTTCAACATGAGTCCCACGGATCACGCCGGCTTTGACAAGCGTTCGCGCGTCATGGTCAAAGTTGAAAAGGGCAAATGGGTGTACCAGCCCGACCTGTAAGGCAATTCACATCGGCGGGACATAGTGCCGTCGATGTGTCCACGCACCGGCCCGAGGGCCGGTGCGTCATATCCGCGATAATCCACGTCGGTATTGATGGCGTGCCTACGCCGTCACGCAGTCTCATCCGAACCCAATAAGGCAGTTTCATGGATTTTTCAATTGCCCTAATCCTGCTGCAGGATGGCATCGTCAACGGTGCTATCTATGCGTTGCTGGGCATGGCGCTGGTCTTGGTATTTACCGTGACCCGCGTCATTTTCATTCCTCAGGGCGAGTTTGTCGCGTTTGGTGCATTGACCTTGGCCATGTTGGTCAATGGCCGCGTGCCGGGCACGGCTTATTTGTTGCCGCTATTGGGTGGCGTGGTACTGGTGTTGGAATTGGTGCGCGCGCTGCGCACGGGCAGTTGGTCTGCCTTGCCCAGAGTCGTCTTGACGAATGCCGTCTTGCCATTGGCGTTGCTTTGGCTGACTACGGTGTATGCCGGGCCGGACAACTCGTTGTGGCTGAACATGTTGCTCGCTCTGGTGCTGATCATTCCGATGGGTTCGATGATCTATCGCATCGTCTATCAACCGCTGGCCGAGGCGTCGGTGTTGGTGTTGTTGATCGTCTCTGTGGCCGTGCACTTCGCGTTGACGGGCTTGGCGTTGGTGTTCTTCGGCGCGGAGGGGTGGCGCACGCCGGCCTTTGTCAGCGGCCAGATCGATCTGGGTCCGGCCACGTGGTCGGCGCAAAGCCTGTTCGTGGTCGGCACGTGTGCACTGTTGATCGTGGCGTTGTGGCTGTTCTTCGGTAAAACGCTTTACGGCCGCGCGTTGCGTGCGACGGCAGTCAATCGACGCGGTGCGCGCCTGGTGGGCATCAGCACGACGATGTCGGGCAGTTTGACCTTTACGCTGGCGGTGGCGATCGGCGCGATGTCCGGCATGCTGATTGCTCCCATCACCACGGTCTATTACGACACGGGGTTTTTGATCGGCCTGAAAGGTTTCGTGGGCGCGATCATCGGCGGTCTGGGGAGCTATCCCATTGCCGCGGCGGGCGCGATTCTGGTTGGCGTGCTCGAAGCGTTTTCCTCATTTTGGGCCAGCGCCTACAAGGAAGTCATTGTGTTCACGCTGATCATTCCGGTGCTCGTGTGGCGATCGTTCGGCAGCCACCACACGGATGACGAGGAGTGATCGCCATGAATAACCGTATTCTGCTAATCGCATTCATTCTGCTGCTGGCGGCGTTGCCCCTTGTGCCCGCCACGCCCGAATTCTGGATCACCCAGCTCAATTACATCGGGCTCGCGGCGATGGTGGCGTTGGGCCTCGTGTTGTTGACGGGCGTGGGCGGATTGACGTCGTTCGGGCAGGCTGCCTTCGTCGGATTGGGCGCCTATACCACTGCGGTCCTGACCAGTCAGTACGATGCGTCGCCGTGGCTGGCGCTGGTGGTCGGGCTTGTGTTCACGGCGGGCGTCGCGTACTTGTTGGGTTTGATCACGTTGCGCCTGTCCGGCCACTTTCTGCCGCTGGGCACCATCGCCTGGGGCTTGTCGCTGTATTTTCTGTTCGGTAATTTGGATTGGCTGGGCAAGCACGATGGCATCGCAGGCCTGGAACCTATCAGCCTGTTCGGTTTTTCATTCGCCAGCGGTCGCCATATTTATTATCTGATCTGGGTGTTCTTGCTGTTGTCGTTGTGGGCCACCAGCAACCTGCTCAGCTCGCGCCCGGGCCGCGCTATCCGCGCCCTGAAGAGCGGTGCGGGCATGGCCGAGTCCATGGGTGTGAACACGGCCTCGTACAAGATCATCATTTTCATCTGGGCGGCGCTGCTGGCTTGCCTGTCGGGCTGGATCTACGCGCACATGCAACGCGCCGTCAGCCCAAGCCCGTTCGGTTTGAACTACGGCATCGAATATCTGTTCATGGCCGTCGTGGGCGGCGCGGGCCATGTCTGGGGGGCGGTGGTGGGCTCTGCCGTGATTCTGGGCCTGAAAGACCAATTGCAGAACCTGCTGCCCAAGTTGCTCGACACCAATGCCAATTTCGAGCTCATCGTTTTCGGTGTGTTGCTCATTCTGGTGCTGCAGTATGCCGCGAACGGTCTGTGGCCGATTCTGTCGGCAGGCTGGGCGAGGTTGACGGGCAGTGCGGGATCGCGCCGCAATTTGGCGCCGCCGCCCGAGGCGCCGGCCTTGCCGCAACGCGATCGTCCCCAATCCGGTGAACTGGTGCTGGACGTCGAGGGCATTCGCAAGGAATTTGGCGGTTTGGTCGCGGTCAACGATATCTCGTTCAAAGTGCGGGCCGGCGAGATCGTCGGCCTGATCGGCCCGAATGGCGCAGGCAAGAGCACGACGTTCAACTTGATCAGTGGCGTGTTGCCCGCGACTCGTGGCGAGGTGCGTTTCCTGAACGAGTCCATCAACGGTCGCAGTGCGCGCGATATCGCACGTCGTGGCGTCGGGCGCACCTTTCAGCACGTACAGCTTTTACCGGGCATGTCCGTTCTTGAAAACGTCGCACTGGGCGCTCATATGCGCGCCGAGGTCGGTGTGGTGGCGGGCGCGTTGCACAGCGAGCGCGCGAAAGAAGCCCGTCTGCTGCACGAAGCCGCAACCCAACTCAAGCGCGTCGGCTTGGGCGATTATCTGTATGAACAAGCGGGCAATCTGGCATTGGGCCAACAACGCATTCTCGAAATCGCGCGCGCGTTGGCGAGCGATCCGATCCTCTTGTTGCTGGATGAGCCCGCGGCGGGCCTGCGTTACAAGGAAAAGCAAGAGCTGGCGCATGTGCTCGAACAATTGCGAACCGAGGGCATGAGCATTTTGTTGGTGGAACACGATATGGATTTCGTGATGCGATTGACCAATCATCTGGTGGTCATGGACTTCGGTACCAAACTCGCCGAAGGCATCCCGTCAGAGGTTCAACAGAATCCGGCCGTGTTGGAAGCCTACCTGGGAGGCATTGATGATGACTTGCCCGGGACGGATCAAGGCGAGCCTGTGACGGGGAGCGCACAATGACCCAAGTTCAAAACACTAACGTGATCCTCGATGTGCGCGCGCTCAGCGCACGCTACGGCAAAGTCGGCGCGCTCAATGACGCGACGTTGACGGTGGCGCCGGGCAGCATCGTGACGGTGATCGGCGCCAACGGCGCCGGCAAATCGACATTGTTGAACGCCATGATGGGGGCGTTACCCGCTACGGGACAGGCCTCGGGTGTCGTGCAGTACGATGGGACGGATGTGTCCGGTTGGAACGTAGAACGTCGTGTTGCCGTTGGCATGTCCCTCGTACCCGAACGCCGCGAGTTGTTCGGCAGCATGTCGGTGGAAGATAACCTTTTGTTAGGCGGTTTCCGTCGTTATCGCGCGCGCGAAAGCGGTTGGCGCGATACGCTGGACGAGGTGTTTACCCTGTTCCCGCGATTGCGTGAGCGTCGACGGCAAGAGGCCGGTACGCTGTCGGGCGGCGAACGTCAGATGCTGGCCGTAGGCCGCGCGTTGATGGCCAAACCGCGTTTGCTGATGCTGGATGAACCCAGCCTCGGGTTGGCGCCGCGCATCGTCCGCGAGATTTTTCACATCATTGCG
>Ga0182745_1005190_pt1 | contig 10681 bp, 8 predicted proteins | sample eDN3rd30CKraftBY_FD_128523 | JGI IMG/M metagenome (GOLD analysis project Ga0182745, IMG submission 128523) | Enriched backyard soil microbial communities from Emeryville, California, USA - eDNA 3rd pass 30_C Kraft BY (version 2) (version 2) | ecosystem: Environmental > Terrestrial > Soil >... | reverse complement strand
TTGGCGTAATACTTGCAGCAATCTTCAATAGTATTCTGCTGTTATTGGTTTCTTTGCTTGTTTATGGTGCTGGCACTGCGACGAACTTACAAGCAAGATATGCAGGTACGGATTTGGCAAATAGCAAACAACGTGCAACCGCTGTTAGTATGACAATGGTTTTTACAACATTTGGCGCTGTCGCTGGTCCTAATCTGGTTAATGTAATGGGTGACTTCGCGAGTTCCATTGCTATTCCGTCATTAGCCGGTCCATTTATTTTATCGGCAGCAGCGTATATATTAGCTGGGATTGTTCTTTTTGCAATGCTTCGCCCTGATCCCTTAGTTATTGCAAGATCGATTGAAGCATCAAAACAAGAGGTAATGCCACTAGAGGCAGCCACAGATACGATTCAAATAGAAAATAAAAGAGGCGTAATCGTTGGTGCAACGGTTATGGTGCTAACACAAATTGTAATGGTCGCAGTAATGACAATGACACCTGTTCATATGATGAATCATGGCCACGGTTTAGGCGAGATCGGAATGGTGATCGGGTTCCACATCGGCTCAATGTATTTGCCATCATTGGCTACAGGGATGCTTGTTGATAAGTTCGGTCGTATACCAATGGCAATTGCCTCAGGAATTACTTTACTGCTTGCAGGCTTAACGGCAGCTATCGCACCCGGAGACTCTATGATTCTGCTTACGATTGCGCTGTCTTTACTTGGTTTAGGTTGGAATTTAGGATTAATTAGTGGGACGACAATGATTGTTGATGCTACGACAATGTCAACGCGAGCTAAAACACAAGGAAAAGTGGATGTATTAATCGCACTATCCGGAGCAGCTGGAGGTGTCATGTCAGGAGTCATCGTTGCAAATTCAAGTTATCCTACATTAACACTAGCTGGTGGAATAATAGCATTAATCTTAATTCCAGTGGTATTTTGGCCTCGGAAAAAATAATCGTTCATTTAAGTGATATCTCTATGAGCTTTCGACTCATGGAGATATTACTTTTTTATTTTAGAAAATTTTAAAAATATCATTCAAATACCCATTTGATTATTTGGATATTGGTGTATAATAGCTATAAACATTCAAACGTCTATTTGAATAAAGAGGTGATTGATTTGACTAAAGAGCGCGTTATTTGTGAAACTACATGTATAAACGAGGAAAAAGTATCGACAATCCAAAACAAGCTGTCACTGGAAAACCCTTTGGAGGTTGCTAAAATTTTTAAAGCTTTATCCGATGAAACAAGAATTAAAATTGCCTATGCTTTAACCGATGAGGAATTATGTGTATGTGATATTGCGAATATTATCGGGTCTACTACAGCTACAGCCTCGCATCATCTAAGGTTGTTAAATAATTTAGGCATAGCGAAATATAGAAAAGAAGGTAAATTAGTTTACTATACATTAGACGACGACCATGTAAAACAACTAATTGAAGTGGCATTTGCCCATAAAAGGGAGGTTCTTAAGGATGCGTGAATCCACAGATCACCTTGAAGAGAAAAAAGTCTATCGTATTGAAGGCTTTTCCTGTGCGAACTGTGCGGGAAAGTTTGAAAGAAATGTGAAGGAGCTTCCAGGCGTTCAAGATGCAAAGGTGAATTTTGGTGCATCAAAGCTCAGCGTATATGGGGACACCTCGGTGGAAGAGCTGGAGAAAGCAGGTTCTTTTGAAAGTTTGAAAGTGATACCCGATAAACCGAAACGTCAGCCAGTCCAAGTGAGCACAGTCTATCGGGTAGAAGGCTTTTCCTGTGCGAACTGCGCGGGAAAATTTGAAAGAAACGTCAAAGAGCTTCCAGGCGTTCAAGATGCAAAGGTGAATTTTGGCGCATCTAAAATTAGTGTAGTGGGCCAAGCATCGATAGAAGAATTGGAAGAAGCCGGCTCTTTTGAGAATCTTAAATTGTTTCCAAACAAACCTGTACGACAAAGCGAACAATCAGAAAAAGATGATCACAACAATCTCGAGACTAAATTATCATTCTATAGAAAGCACAATACTTTATTATTTGCTGCTTTATTTATCGTATTTGGCTATTTATCGCGATATATAAATGGAGAAGAGAATCTTGTCACCTCGCTATTGTTTATGACTTCCATTGTGATTGGCGGATACAGCCTTTTCATAGTTGGCTTTAATAATTTACGTCGCTTGGATTTTGACATGAAAACCCTTATGACGGTAGCTGTAATTGGTGCTGCAATTATTGGAGAGTGGGAAGAAGCAGCGGTAGTTGTCATTTTATTTGCGATTAGCGAAGCATTAGAACGCTATACCATGGATAAAGCGAGACAATCGATTCGTTCTTTAATGGCGATTTCACCAAACGAAGCTCTTATAAGACGTAACGCTCAAGAAATAACAGTTCCTGTAGAGGATATTGCAATCGGCGATATTATGATTGTAAAACCTGGTCAAAAAATTGCCATGGATGGCGTTGTATTTAAAGGCAGCTCCACCGTCAATCAAGCAGCGATAACAGGGGAATCCGTACCAGTAAGTAAAACGGTGGAAGATGATGTGTTTGCAGGTACGTTAAATGAAGAGGGCTTACTTGAGGTAAAAGTAACAAAGCTAGTGGAAGATACAACAATCTCTAAAATTATCGAACTTGTTGAGGAAGCACAAGCCGAACGTGCCCCATCTCAAGCTTTTATCGATAAATTTGCGAAGTATTATACACCCGTAATTATGGTACTCGCGGCTTTAGTTGCAATAGTACCTCCAGTTTTTTTTGATGCAAGCTGGTCAACATGGATTTATCAAGGATTATCGGTCCTAGTAGTCGGCTGTCCTTGTGCGCTTGTAGTCTCAACCCCAATTTCCATCGTATCGGCAATTGGAAATGCTGCTAAAAAAGGCGTTCTTATCAAAGGCGGTGTCTATTTAGAAGAAATGGGTGCTATAAAGGCAATTGCATTTGATAAAACCGGTACTTTGACTAAGGGAATTCCAGTTGTAACCGATTTAAAATTACTAAGTACTAATGTAAATGAGTTAGAGCTGCTAGCAATTATTGCAGCATTAGAAAATCGTTCAGGACATCCCCTTGCTGCTGCGATCATTAAGAAAGCAGTAGACGAAAAGGCTATATATTCTGATGCAATAGTTGAAGATTTTACTTCCATTACAGGAAAAGGCGTTAAAGGAACTATAAATGGTGTAACCTATTACATTGGAAGTCCAAAACTCTTTATAGAACTGCCGGATTTCGATTTCATCCATGGGCCTGTTGTGGCCGATCTGCAGAGTGAAGGCAAAACGGCCATGATGATTGGAACTGAGAAGGAAGTAATAGGTATCATCGCAGTTGCTGATGAAGTACGTGAATCTAGTAATGAAGTTATTCAAAAGCTGCACCAACTAGGAATCGATAAAACGATTATGCTTACGGGTGATAATAAAGGAACTGCAGAAGCAATCGGACGTCATGTTGGGGTTGCAGTAATCCAATCAGACTTAATGCCAGAGGATAAATTAAATTATATCAAGCAGTTAAAATCGGAATTCGGCAATGTTGCCATGATTGGTGATGGCGTAAATGATGCACCGGCATTAGCAGCCTCAACAGTTGGGATTGCCATGGGTGGAGCTGGTACAGATACGGCATTAGAAACTGCCGATATCGCTTTAATGGGCGATGATTTAAGAAAACTGCCATTCACTGTAAAGCTAAGCAGAAAAACGCTGAATATTATCAAAGCTAATATTGCCTTTTCGATTGGAATTAAAATGCTTGCATTACTTTTAGTTGTTCCTGGGTGGTTAACTCTCTGGATTGCCATCCTAGCAGATATGGGGGCAACACTGATTGTATCGCTTAATAGTATGCGGCTTATGAGAGTAAAAGAATAAGGGAAGAAGAACAAAAAGCAAGGGCTGTCATAATGACAACTCTTGCTTTTTCATTTGGAAAATTATTCTCTAAACTTTTTGATGATAATCTATTCAAATCAGGGGGTCATATAGAAATATATCTCGCATTCTGAAGCGTAAATAGTTATTCGTTTAGCCTTTATGTTTAAATTTTCATAAGATGTTATGAAAAACAATTGATAGACATCTATTATGTAATCTTAATTAATTCTATCTTTCTATTTTTCATAACTTATTCTCATGGAAGGAGAAAATACGTGAAAGTTGGGCCGATTAATACGCTTAACGGATTTCCTATATGGTATGAAGATCAAAACGGTTTACGCTTAATGTTGAATACAGACCAAAACGACCGATTTAATCTAGTTACTCCAGCTGATTTACCTAACCCTTCACTGCCAGTATCATTTCCTGAAAATTTTCCAAGTGAAGCATTTTATTTTACAGCTGAAGCCGAAATGGAAACAGGAACAGGTGAGAGGGCACGTCTTGTATTAGCGTTAGAAGCTGCTTTTGTAAATGAGGTACCGAGAGATGGCGAACAAATTGTTTTTGGACGTGTTCGAATACGAGTGGATGGCTTACAACCAAATGTAGAATATGTTGTTACACATCCTTATGGCATTGATACGTTTATTTCAGTTCCCGATGGTGATGGAGCTGGTGAAATAGATTTTACAGAGGATATCGGTGGTTTAAATGGAGGGAATTTTGAGCTTGCATTAAATAGTCGTGTTTTTCCTTTTTTACGATGGGATCAAAATGTTGCGCCTCTTGCGCCACAAGGATATATCGGTGACCCGAATATTCTTCATTCAATTACAGGAAGTCCTTTTGGAGAGCAGCAAAATGTTTTTCGAATTGAAGGACCAGGTATCGGCATTGGTTCACCTGACCGTGTAACAGATAACCGCATTGAAACAAGGCTTTTTAGCGTATCAGGAAAAATTTCTACGCTTTCTGGTGTGGATGTGTCACGAATAACCTATTCACAAAATGACTTTGCTGGCGGATTTATTGATGTCTTTGCAACCTCTGATACGATCTTACAAGAAATAGAAGTTGCGGGTTTTGGACTGAACTCAACACTTTTACAAGGAGAAAACGGAAATTATTTTGCGCGGATTGAATTCCTAAGCGAAAATCCTCCTAGTACGGTGATTATTACAAATCTTAGCGACGATAATCCTGCTAGCATTAAAGAAGCAGCACCGGTTGATTTTATCACAGCAACAGCTGACTATAATAACGACAGTAAAACTCTATCGATTACAGCAACATCCAGTGATGAATTTCATCTTGTTGAATTGAGGGTGGCGGATTTTGGAGAAGGAGAATTAGCCATTCCAGCTTCAGGGCTGACGATTGCTACTTTAGGTGTTCCGGCAGCAATCACGATACTTTCTTCTGCTGGTGGAAGTCGAATAGTTCCTGTAACAGTTAATGGTATTAATAACCCACCAGTTGCTGTTACGGCAAATGCAGGCACCGATCAAACGGTAATTATAAATACGCAAGTTTCACTCAACGGAACCGCTTCAACAGGGCCAATAACCGGCTATCAGTGGAGCCAAGTTTCAGGTACAGCGGTTACTTTATCAGGAGCAAATACGGCAACCCCTTCTTTTACTGCTCCGAACGAAATAGCAACCCTGATTTTTGAGTTAACTGTGGAAGGTGAAGGTGAACCATCTTCTGATACGGTTACTGTTGAAGTAATTGAGAGTGCAGCTGCTCCAGTTGCAAATGCAGGCCCAAATCAAATAGTCCAACAAGGAGCGGTTTTATCATTAGTAGGAAGTGCAACAGGGCTTGTTTCCTCGTATCTATGGGAACAGATTTCTGGTCCGGCTGTTCAGTTATCTGGCGCTAATACGCAAGTTGCTACCTTCACATTCCCTCATCAAGCTACATCACTAACTTTTAGACTGACGGTTACGGGACCTGGTGGCAGTTCAATTGATGAAGTTCAATTGTCAAGTCTACCAGATATTTTATCCGTTACACGTGCCGAGTTTAGAACACGAGATTCGGAATGGCGAATTTCAGGCACATCTGATGTACCTGGTTCTCTAATCACTATCATCATTGGCAACACATTAAGTGGTACTGTGCTCACTCAAGTAATTGCAGATGCACTTGGACAATGGGAATATCGAGTTGAACCGTCTGATGCAGCACCAAATGCAACAAGAGCAATATCGATTCAATCTAGTTCTGGAGGGACGCTTATTAATGTACCGCTTAATGTTAGAAATTAAGAAATTGATGATTAGTCTAATAGAGTTGAACAAAAGTCTTTTGAAATCGCTAGACAGGTCTGAAAAGAAATGCTGCTTTGTGAGTGAAGAGCCGAAGCCACCCGAACCACCCAACCCACCACAAGTGATGGCACATGGTTTTGCTTATACGAGAGCTGAAAACAATACAAGTGGTACCCTTCCATTAAGAATTGCTGGCCCACTGCATGATGTAGAACTAGTTTCTGATGGACTTGTTGTTGCAACAGCAGGGATTTATTTGATTCAGTACAGTGTTTCAGTAACTGTACGAGATGAATTGCTTTCTCCAGCACGGTTCCAAATCATGATTAATGATCTCATTAACGTAGATTCCTCTGTAACGGAAACAATATCGTCGCAACAATTAATGTCTAGCCAGTTATTTTCATTGTTGAATAGTGATAGTGTAAAACTCGTGGCAGAAATACCCCAAGGAATGAATTATTCTCTGGTTTCATTGCAGGTTGTACAGATAGGTTAGAAAAGGAAAACAAAGTAGTTTAGTTAACAGATTTGCGTGAGTTCTACGTTGTGTTGGAATCATGGTTTTTATTAATGAGTGATGATGAAAATTTTCCGAATAATTTTTTTATCTTTTTCATCTCATTTTGAGATGAAATTGTGCTAATGTAGAGATAGGTTTGAAATTTAAATAATATAAAAATGTAACCTGAATTTTATTTGATTACTTCGGGAAATGGGGATTAATGACATGGTAATAACAAAATTTCGTATTGAAAAAGATTTTTTAGGTGAAAAGGAAATTCCGAAAAATGCTTATTATGGTGTACAAACGATGAGGGCAGTTGAAAACTTTCCGATTACTGGATACCGAATTCATCCAGAACTTATTAAATCTTTAGGAATCGTGAAAAAGGCGGCAGCGCTGGCCAATATAAAGGTCGGTATGCTAGGAAAAGAAATTGGACAATTCGTTATTCAAGCTTGTGATGAAGTAATTGCTGGAAAATGGAATGACCAATTTATTGTCGATCCGATTCAAGGTGGTGCCGGTACCTCCATCAATATGAATGCAAACGAAGTCATTGCAAATCGGGCGCTAGAGCTAATGGGAGAAGAAAAGGGGAATTATAAAGTTATTAGCCCAAATAGCCATATCAATATGTCCCAATCGACAAATGACGCGTTCCCAACTGCAACTCATATTGCTGTTTTGAGCTTGATGAATCAACTGCTTGAATCAGCGAAAGCAATGCAAAGTGCTTTTCTTTTAAAAGCGAATGAATTTGCCGGAGTTATAAAAATGGGCCGTACACACCTTCAGGATGCTGTGCCTATTTTGCTGGGGCAAGAGTTTGAGGCATATGCTCGAGTAATTTCTCGTGACATTAACCGCATGACACTTTCAATGCAGCATTTGTATGAAGTGAATATGGGGGCAACTGCAGTTGGTACAGGTTTAAATGCAGATCCAACCTATATTGCTGCAGTCGTACAAAATCTTAGTGAATTAAGCAGCTTACCTCTAAGTGGAGCAGAACATTTAGTGGACGCAACTCAAAATACAGATTGTTATACAGAAGTATCTGCTAATTTAAAAGTTTGTATGATTAATATGTCTAAAATCGCCAATGACTTGCGTTTAATGGCTTCTGGACCTCGTGATGGATTATTTGAAGTTGTGCTGCCTGCTCGTCAGCCTGGTTCATCAATTATGCCAGGAAAGGTAAACCCTGTAATGGCAGAAGTAGTAAATCAAGTTGCTTTCCAAGTAATGGGGAATGATTTAACGATTTCACAGGCTTCCGAAGCGGGTCAATTTGAGTTAAATGTAATGGAGCCAGTACTGTTTTATAATTTAATTCAATCCATCTCGATTATGCATAATGTATTTACTGTATTTACCGAGAAATGTGTATTGGGAATTAAAGCGAATGAAGAACACTTAAGAGAATATGTGGAAAAAAGCGTAGGGATTATTACGGCTGTAAATCCTCATATCGGCTATGAGCTTGCTGCACAAATTGCAAAAGAAGCGATCGCAACAGGGGCATCCGTACGTGAGCTTTGCATTAAGTCAGGAGCTTTGACCGCTGAACAATTAGATATGATATTAGATCCTTTTGAAATGACGCACCCAGGAATTGCTGGAGGCAGATTTTTAGAAAAAAAAAGAGTTTAAGTTAAATAGCTTTAATTATATCTAGGACTGATTGCCTAAAATGCTTGGCAATCAGTCTCTTTTTTAATAATTAAGTAAAAAAAGTGTTTCATAATTGAACACAAGAACGAATGTTCGTATAATTAGATAAACACCTTTAGAGTATTGCATATATAATCCGAAAAGTTATGGAGGTTTTAAAAATGCCGAGAAATAAGGGGATAACTGATGATATGATTATAGAAATGTATAAAAGTGGAATGCCTTATAAGGAAATGGAGCCGATAATTGGTATTTCTAGAAGAGCTATTTATAATGTAATAGTTAAGCATAAGGTTCCCATTAACCGTGAGCAATATAGTGGTCAACCAAGAAAACATCAAGTGAATGAACATTTTTTTAAAACTTGGACGCATGAAATGGCTTGGGTTTTAGGATTATTTATAACAGATGGAACAGTTAGCGGCCAAACGCATAGCATAAATTTTGCTCAAAAAGATGAGAGACTGCTTAAAATAGTGGCTAACTATATGGAAGCCGACTATGTTTTAGCAGCAAAGGGACAAACAAGAAATGTTCCAATATTAGTAATTAACTCAAAAGAGATTAAAAAGGACCTGGAGTGTTTAGGTGTGACTTCCAACAAGTCTTTTACAGTAGCGTTTCCAGCTGTACCAAAGGAGTTTATGGGTTCTTTTATAAGAGGTATAATAGACGGCGACGGCTGGATACAAGATCGGGGTTATGTTATGAATATAACTACAGCAAGTTTAAATTTTGCTGAAGGAATATTAGATATTTTCAAATTATGGGATTTAAGAGCTGAACTCACATATGAGATTACCAAATTAGACAAAGTAATTTATAGAGTCTGGGTAAAAGGCAAAGAAAGCATTTCTAAACTTTCTACCATTATTTACAGCAATTGTGAAGATAACTATATTTATAAAAAGCGTGAAAGACTATCGCAATGGATAAGAGAATTGGAGGATAACTATTATGTGGAAATCAGTTAACGGTAAATTAGTTCAAACAATTGATGATACTAGAGCCGAATATAAAACACGTATTAGCAAATCATTACTAACAGAATTGAAAGAATTAGCGAGTGAACATAATACACATGTAGGATATTTACTGGAAACTGGATTTGTAAAAATTCTAGAAGAAAACTATATAAACTTTGATAAGAAAAACAGACCGAAAGATCGTGTAGAATTTAGAACAACATGTAATAAAGAAGTATTAGAAAACTTAAGACTGTTTGCAAAAGAAAATAAATTAAACTTAAACGATGTAATTGAATCCAGCATAGCATTAATTAATATTGATGAAGTAAAAAATGGCAAGTGGAGATATCGAATTGAAAGTTAGTGAAGGGGTATCAAAATACTCCTTTTTCTTCACTTTTAATTTGGGATGCCGTCATAATATCTATTATAGGAAGTTGTGTTTCATTTAAAAAGTATACTTATAATAGTGAGACAGAAACAAAAAAATGATCTGAAACGATATTTATTATTAATCTATATTGTTTTTAGATTCTAGTGTGTTTACACATTTACATTTCGCTTCGTTTTAACATTTAAATTGAAAAATCAACAGTTTTTTATCTGTAACCTTCTTCATTCAAAAAAATAAACATCTTCAAGTATGAATCTATGTTACTTGAAGATGTTTATTTTTCGTTTTTTTGTCAAGATAATTTACTTAACACTTTTACTCTGCAATTTCAGCTAATTCGCTTTCGGTAACCCATTTATGGTTAGTAACCTGTTCTCCTGAATTTGCTGTGTAATCTACCATATAAACGGTAGTTTCATTTGCAGAATCAATTGTTGCAAGTGCTCCTTGCATGCCTTCCATATGATTTGCATTTATAGTGGCTTTGTCTCCTGGTTGTAGACGTTTTGCGCCTGGAGCTTCAAATTCCTCGTGTATGACCCATTTGTGATTTGAAACAGGTTCACCGCCGCTTTTTGGCGTATAGGATACAGTGTAAACGATAGTATTGTATGCACCTACAACTGTTGCTTCAGCACCTTGCATACCTTCCATATGGTTTGCTTGGATGATCGCTTTGCTGCCAACCGGAAATTTGGGATTCGCGGCTTCTATAAGTCCATGTGGTGTTTGGCCATCGCTAGAATGATCCATGGAAGAATGGTCCATACCATTAGATTCTTTTATATTTTCTATATTTTGCTCTGATTTTTCATCAGACTCATCTTGCTGTTTTTCATCTGCACAAGCTGAAAGAGCTAATAGAGCAGTTAAGATTATAAATCCGTTTTTTATACTACTTAACATGTAAATCCCTCCAAAACAGTGTATTTAAGAATACATTTTACTTGTTCTTACATCTCTAATCTTAATCTCTAAATTTG
>Ga0182745_1005189_pt1 | contig 10684 bp, 6 predicted proteins | sample eDN3rd30CKraftBY_FD_128523 | JGI IMG/M metagenome (GOLD analysis project Ga0182745, IMG submission 128523) | Enriched backyard soil microbial communities from Emeryville, California, USA - eDNA 3rd pass 30_C Kraft BY (version 2) (version 2) | ecosystem: Environmental > Terrestrial > Soil >... | reverse complement strand
GAGGTGCGGCCGGGCCCACCGCTCGCTGCTGAGGGGCTGCGGACGACCGTCCGGGGGATCGCCGATGCCGACGGCCGGTTCGCGTTCCGCCGGCGCCGCTCCCACGACCTGATCGCCGTCGACCGGTGCCTGGTCGCCCATCCCGCGGTCAACGACGTGATCGAGCAGAGCACGTTCGCTCCGGGTGCCGACGTCGTCATCCGCGTCGGCGCCCGCACGGGCGAGCGGTCGGTGGTGGTGGGGCCGACGAGCAGTCGGGCCCAGGTGCCCGGGGACGTGACGGTGGTCGGTGCGGGCGACCTCCAGGGCGGCCACCGGGTCTGGATCCACGAGGAGGCCGCCGGGCGTACCTGGCGCGTCTCGGCGAAGTCCTTCTTCCAGGCGAGCCCCGAGGGCGCCGAGGCCCTCGTAGCCGTGGTCGACGCCTTCGTGGCCGACCACGCGCCCGATGCCGAGCGCCTCGTCGACCTCTGCTGCGGGGTCGGCCTCTTCGCCGGGACCGTGGGGGCTGGGCGGACGGTCGTCGGCGTGGAGCGCAGCGCCTCGTCCGTGGCCGACGCTCGCCAGAACCTGGCCGACGTCGATGCCCGCGTCGTGAAGGTCGCCCTGGCCCGGTGGCGGCCGTCGCCGGCCGACGTGGTGGTCGCCGATCCGGCCCGCAGCGGACTGGGCAAGGAGGGCGTCGCCGCGGTGGTCGGGACGGGTGCGGCGCTGTGCGTCCTGGTGAGCTGCGATCCGGCGGCGCTCGGGCGCGACGCCGCCCTGCTCGCCGCTGCCGGCTACGAGCACGTCGGGTCCGTGGTCGTGGACCTGTTCGGCCACACCAGCCACATCGAGGTCGTGTCGGGGTTCGCCAAGCGCGCCGGGGCCGATACCGGGGCGGGGTGACGGCGACGTCCCCGTGGTCCGCGGCGCAGCCCTGGCGTTGGCGGCCTGGCGCGGCGACCGAGACGTCCCCGCTGAGGCGCAGCGGTGCCTCGCCGGGGCGGCGTTCGGACTCGCCCTCCGCCTCCTGAACGACGAGACGCCCGCCGGGGGGATCGTCCAGGAGGTGTTCATCCGCCTCGCGACGACCCAGACGAGCCCGGCCGGCACGCGGCAGCCGGACTCGTGCGTGCCTGGGTCGCGTACGGTGGCGCCGATGTCACTCGCCACGCCGCGCGCCTACCGGATGACGGCGTGGGAGCAACCGCCCGCCCTCGTCGAGGTGCCGGTGCCGGTGCCGGCGGCGGGCCAGGTCGTGGTCCGGGTGGCCGGCTGCGGCCTGTGCCACTCGGACGTGGCGATGATGGCGATGCCGGCGGCGGTGGGCGAAGGGCTCGGCTGGCAGATCCCCTTCACGCTCGGCCACGAGTCCGCCGGCTGGGTGTACGAGATCGGCGAGGGGGTCACCGCGGTGGCGGTGGGCGATGCGGTCGCCGTCGCCTCGCCGGCGTCGTGCGGGACGTGCCGTTGGTGCCGGGAGGGCCGGGAGAACGCCTGTGCGGACGGCCTCGTCGGGCGGGGCTACGGGCGCGACGGAGGACTGGCTGACCTCCTGGTGGTCGATGACGTCCGCGCCCTGCTGCCCACCGGGGCCCTCGACCCGGTGCTCGCGGGGCCGCTCACCGATGCGGGAGCCACCTCCCACCATGCGGTCAGGCGCGTGCTGCCCCGCCTGCGCGACGAGGGCACCGTGGTGGTGCTCGGCGTCGGCGGCCTCGGCGGCTTCGCGGTCCAGATCCTGCGGGCGCTGTCGCCGGCTCGGATCGTCGCCATCGATCCAGACCCGGCTCGGCGGGAGCTCGCCGTCCTCTACGGTGCCGACGAGGTGCTCGACGGCGTGACGGAGGGGACCGGGCGCCAGTTGCGGGCGGTCCTCGGACCCGACGGCGCTGATGCCGTGCTCGACGTGGTCGGCACCGACGCGACGATCGCGTGCGGTGTCCGGGCTCTGGCCTCCGGGGGAGCGTTCGGCCTCGTGGGCGCGGCGGGCGGCACGCTCCGCAAGCCCTGGTACGGCACCTTGCCGCGAGACGGCGAGCTGTTCACGTTCCAGGGGTCGGACCTCGCCGACGCCCGCGCCGTGCTCGACCTGGCGGCCGCGGGCCGCATCTCCGTCGACATCGTCCCCTTCTCGCTGGACGACGTCGACGATGCGTACGCCGCCCTCGGCACCGGCGGCCTGACCGGGCGCATCGTCGTCCAGCCCTGAGCGGATCGCCGCCGGACTCTGGTCGAGCGGCGAGCGACTCGTAGGATCGAGCCGATGATCGGAGACCGGTTCCCTCGCCGGCGCGCGGCGGCGCGGACCTCGGACGGCGCCGTTGGTCCGTCGCTTCCCGGCAGCGGGCGTCGGTGAGGCAGCCGAGCGGCTGGCGCCTCGCGCTCGCCCTGACCGCCGTGACCTTCTGCCTGAGCGCGTGCTGGGCCCTGCTCACGCCTGTGTTCCACGGGCCTGACGAGCCCGAGCACTACGACCTGATCTCCTCGTTGGCGAGCAACCCGCACTACCCCGAGTACGACCAGCGCGGCCTCGACCCCACCGTCGACGACCTCGCCCAGGCCATGTTGAACGTCGGCGGCGGATCGCGTGCCCCGCACCTCGGCGCCGCCACGCCTCCGCCGATCCTGGCTTCTGCCGACCTGAGCGATCCCCCCACCGGTGCCGTGCGCCCGGCGAGCAACCAGATGCCCCAGCACCCGCCGCTCTACTACGAGTCGATGGCGGCGGCCCTGAGGACGATGCGGTTGGTCGACCCAGGTGCTCGAGCCCCGGCGATCGCCAGCGAGGTGGTGTTCCTCCGGCTCCTCAACGCGGCGGTCGCGTGCACGATCCCGGCGGCGGCCATGGCCGCGCTGCGGCTGCTCAGCCCGCGGCGCACGAGCGGCATCGCCGCCGGCCTCGCCTGCCTGGTGGTGCCGCAGTTCAGCCACATCTCGGGTTCGATCAACAACGACAACCTGATGAACCTGTTCGCGGCGTGGTCGATCGTCGCCCTGCTGTCGATCCTCCGGCGAGGCCTGACGGTCCGCCGCGCGGTCGCGGCCGGAGTTCTGGTGGGCCTGGGCGCGATGACCAAGGCGTTCGGGTTGCTGCTCGTGCCGCTGCTCGCGTTCGTGCTGATCCTGGCGGTCGTGCGTGGGCGCGACCGGGGCCGCAGCCTCCGGTTCGCCGCGCTCGGTGGGATGATCGCTGCCGTCTTGGGCGGCTGGTTCTGGCTGTCGAACCTCCTGGCCCACGGCTCGGTGTCGCCGACGACGTTCTTCGACCGGGCTCCGACCCGTCCGGAGGGGAGCGTGGTCGACCACCGGGCTTGGCTGGACCTCGCCGTGCGCGCCATCCCCGAGCGGTTCTGGCTGTCTGCCGGCCGCTACTCGGTGACGTTCCCCGACCTGCTCTGGAAGGGCCTCACCGTGGCGGGGATCGCCCTCGTGGTCTCCGGCCTGGTCCGTCTCGTCCGGGGCGGCCGGTGGATCGAGGCGGGGGTGGCGGTCGCCCCGTTCGTCTTCACCCTGCTGTACGTCCTCGAGCACGCCCACTCGATCTACGTCCGCACCACGTGGACCTCGTTCCTCCAGGGCCGCTACCTGTTCGTCGGCATCGCCGGCCTGGCGGCTGTGGCCGCTGCCGGCATCCCGCGGGTGTCCCAGGTCTGGGTCAAGCGGCTCGCGCCCCTGCTCGTGCTCGCCGTCCAAGCCGCGGCGCTGGCGTCGGCGGCCAACATGTTCTGGGGCGACGGCGACGGCGTCCGCCCCGGCGTCTGGTGGCGCACCGTCAACGCCTGGTCACCCTGGTCTCCGTGGATCCTCGTCTTGATGGGCCTCCTCGCCGCCGCGGCCACCGCCGTCCTCGCCCTCGAGATCGGCCGAGACCGCCCCGGGGCCCCGTCCGCCGTCTGACCAGCCTGTGTCGTGGATGCGACGCCGCATCGGGCAAGAACGGATCCAACCCCGCTCGGCCCGTCTCCGCCGTTCGCTCTGAGGTGTGGGCGCGGCTCGGCCCGGTCGCGGGACCGGGCCGAGTGGTGTTGGTGCGCCCCGGGGGATTCGAACCCCCAACCTGTGGATTAAGAGTCCATTGCTCTGCCGTTGAGCTAGAGGCGCGGAGCGACACTAGCCGACGACCCCCGGCGCGGTGCCAACCCGTTGGGGGCCGAAAACGACGGACGGCCGGCCGCCACGAGGGGCGGCCGGCCGTCTTGCTGGGCTGACCGAGGGGATTCGAACCCCCGACATCCGCGACCACAACGCGGCGCTCTGACCAGCTGAGCTACGGCCAGCAAGGACTGGTCACCCTAGCGCGAGGGTGCGTCGAGGCCGAAGCCGGTTGCCCCGTCGGAGGCGGTGGCGTACTGCTCGACGAGCTCCCGGCCGATCTCGGCCAGGACGTCTCGCAGGTCCGGTGGGTCGTGGACCTCCAGGTGGGCCCGAACCCGCTGATCTCGGCGGCCAGGGACCGGATCGTGTGCCCGCGCAGGACGAGGACGCCCCGTTCGGGACGGTGTCGCCGACGACGGAGCGGAGCCGAGGGCGAACCGCAGCACGCCGAGGAGGCCGGGGTGGGCCGTGGCGTGGACGGTGACCTGGAACCGGATGTCGTCGACGCGCTCCACGACGTCCGGCCAGGCGCCCGTGAGGTGAAGCCCTCGGGCCTGGCGGCCGGGCTGCCCGTCGGTTCGAGCGCGGTGATGCGGTCGACGCCGAAGGTCCGGCGGCCGGCTTCGGTGTCGGCGACGAGGTACCAGGTCCGACCCTTGGCCACGACACCGAGCGGCTGCACGATCCGCTCGGCCGGGTCGCCGGTTCGGCCCTGGTACCCGAGCCGCAGCTCCTCGCGGTCGATGACGGCCCGCTGGACACCACCGAGGTGGGCTGGCTCCGGGAGGGCTGGGTCCCGTCGGTCCCAGGTGGTGGGGTCGAACACGACCGCATCGGAGGCGGCCTCGGCTCGCTCGCGCCGCGGTTCAGGGAGGGTACGGACCAGCTTGCGCAGGGCGCTCTTGGCCTCGGGGTGAGCCGGGCCGGCGACGAGGCGATCGGCGCGCACGGAGACGAGGACCGCACAGAAACCGGACACCAGATGGCCGCTTCACCGCGCGGAGGCGGCGGCATGATCAACGACGCCCTGCTCCACGAGCAGGCGGACCGCTACGGTTCGAGGACGAGCTTGCAGCCCTGGTGGGTGGGGGCGAAGCCGAGCGACTCGTAGAACCGGAGGGCGTCGGGCCGCTCCTTGTCGGTGGTGAGCTGCACGATGGCGCACCGCTGCTCCCGGGCCCAGTCGATGGCCCAGCGCACGAGCGCCGCGCCGATCCCGCCGCCGCGGTGACCGCTGGCGACCCGGATGCCTTCGAGCTGGGCCCGGCGGCGACCACCGTGGGTCAAGCAGGGGAGCGCGGTGGCCTGCAGGCAGGCGACCACCTCGTCGTCGACGGTGCCCACGACCACCAGGTGGTTCGAGTCGGCCTCGATCTCGGCGAAGGCGGCTTCGTACGGAGCGAGCTCGGAGTGCTCGCGTCTCGCGCCGAGGGCGTCGTCGTGGAGCAGCGCTACGACGGCCGGGAGGTCGGCCGGGGTGGCCGGGCGGAACCGGACGGTCACCGCAACCCCCGGATCAGGAACCGGTGGTGCTCCATTCTGCGGAGCTTGGGTTCACCAGGTTCCGAGAACGTGGGCTTGGCTTGCACATCTTGTGGGTGGCTTCGAATCCGTGACGACGGTCTCTGAGGAGGGACGGCGTCGAGGGGACGCTGCGAGTGCTGCGTCCCCTCGACGGTTGTTTTCAGGCGTTGCCGCCCCTGGGCGGGGCCGAGTGAATCGGAGCGTCGCTATCCCCACATCCGAAGTGACACGAGGACCACGATTACAGCGATTCCTCCAACTCGGATCGCTGGACTCGCCTTGGCGAACCGCTCGCCTCCAGCGAGAGCTCTCACGCCGAACACAAGCACGATCGCAAGGAGCGTCAGCACGACGAACGGGAGGAGGGTCCCCCAACTCACTTGCAGTTGCCTCCGGAGTACGCGTATGCCCACATGATGGGCATCTTGATCTTGACGCACTTGCCGTCGCCGTAGGCGTTGCTGGCGACGTAGTTCCACTGCGCGGCGACTGCGGCCCCGACAGCACATGCGGCGCCGGCGGTGGCGCCGCCAAACGCTGCGCACAAGCCAGCCGCCACGACGTATGCGTAGGAGCGGGTCTTGAGCGACCTGGTCTCCTTCCGGTTGTAGTACGCGGTGCCGGTGACATAGCCCCACGAGTACTTCGGGTCAGCGGTGACGGGGTAGGCGGCGCCGTGGTGGTCAACGACCTGGATGATCGAGGAACCCTCGATCTCATAGTGGGTCGAGACCGGGGCGCCGTGAGCGTCGGTGGCCCAAGGCGGGGCGACAGTCGCAACAGGATCGGTGCTGTCGGGACTGATGACCTCGATGCCCCCGTCGTCGCTCTCGCGGAGAACGGTGTCCTGGCCGTTGACTTCGATGGGGAACGTGTAGCGCTCGGGCGCGCTGTTGCCGTCGATGACGATGAGCGCCTGGGCTCCTTCGGGGGTAGCCCGGGCGACGACGGCTGCGTCGGTTGCGACGTCGGGGTAGACGACGTTGCTGCCGACGACGGTGCCGTCGTCAGTTTCGCCAGGGACGCCAAGCGAGATATCGGTGCCGGTCGGAGCGGTGACCGTCAGACCGTCGCTCGGATCGGTGGAGACCTCGACGGCTCCATTGCCAAGGTCGGCGGAGGTTCCCTCCGCGGTGACTTCCTGGGAGATCCCGGATTGTCCTGCTGCAATGTTCGCTGTCGCTGCTGCTTCGACGGCTGCGGGGTCGGTGGCGTCCTCGGCGTGTGCTGGGTTGGCCAGCAGGCCGGTGGTCATGCTGAGCGCTGCGGCGAGGCCGAGTGCTCGGATCGAATGGTGCTTTCCCACGTCATCTCCACCTGTTGTGAGGCCGGAGGTCGGTCTCGGGTCAGTTGGTGTCGACGTGGGGTGGAAACCATGTGGTCCGCCGACGGGTGGGAGGGTAGCTGAGGGCCGATGTCGGTGCTTCGGGATGGCGGCGCGGTGTCACGACTCTCGGTTGAGCATCTGGATGGCGGGGTTGGTGCGGGCCCACGTGGCTGATCTACGGATGTAGGGGTCGAGGCTCTGGCTGTTGCGCCAGCCGCCGTGGTGCCTGATCTGGTCGCGGGTGACGTCGCCGTCGAGGGCGTCGGTGGTGAACCCTGACCGGAGGGAGTGGCTGCCGTAGTCACCGTCGAGCCCGGCGCGGTGGGCGGCTTGTTGGACGGCGTGGTTGGCGGCCTGGACGCTCATATGGGCGGTGAGGCGGGTGCGCCGGTCGAGGGTGGGGAACACCGGGTCGCTGGCTTTGACGGGGCGGTCGATGAGGGTTTCGAGGTGGGTACGCCATTCCTCGAGAGCGAGGACGGGGCAGAGGAACGGGTCGTTGTGGCGGGGGACGCCGGTGACTCGCCGCTGGCGGCCTTCCTGGTTGGTCTTGTCGTTGGGGATGGTCCACTCGATGCCTTCGGTGACGATCTTGAGGTGGCGCCAGTCGCGTTGGGTGAGCTCGGATGCTCGGAAGCAGCCCCAGTAGAGGTTGGCGATGAGCGCCCGGTCACGGATGTCTTCGGAGCGTCCGCCGGGGAAGGCGGTGCTGATCTGTCGACGGGCCCCTTCGTCCAGGCGGGTGGGGTCGGTGAGGCCGGCCCGGTCGAGGTTGGTGTCGATAATCCGTTGGATGCCGTTGCGGGTCAGGCGGGCGGCGGGGCGGGATCGGAACACGGGTCCGAAGGGGGCGGGGTCGAGGGCTCGGAGAGCTCCGACGGTGCAGGTGGCGCCTTCGGGATCAGGTGCGATCTCGATGGGTGTGAGTGCCCGGGTGCCTCGGCGTGAGACGAGGATGGTCATCGCCTGGTCTGGTTGGGCGGGGATCTGAAGGTGCTCGCCGTCGAGGCGGGCGATTGCCCCGGCGGTGAGGTGCAGATCGGGGTGTGTGGCGAGCAGGCAGATGGCGAGGTCTCGTGCGCCAGTGGGGTGGGGCTGGCTGAGGGTGGTGATGATGCGGGCGAGGTCAGCGCCGCGGATCGGGTCTTTGCCGTCTTGGTCGACGCCGTGCTGTTTGGCGTGGCCGTCGAGGATGCCGCGCACGATGGGGTCGTCGGTGGGGTTGTCGAGGCCGTTGATGATGTGGCGGTGGCCGATCGCCGAGATTGCCTGGCGGACGTAGCCGTGCGAGAGCGGTTCGCCGGTCCGTTCACCGGTGGCCCGGTCGAGGCGCCCGGCGTGCTCGAGGTAGGCGACGAAGTACGCGACGACGGCTGGGTCGACTGGGGGTGTGGTGTCGAGGCCGTAGGTGGCGCCGAAGGTCTCGAAGGTCCGGTAGTGCTGGCGGTAGGACGCCTTGGTGTTCTCGGCACGGCTGTTCTCGGCCAGTCGGGCACCGACCTCGATGAGCGACAGCAGCTCGGAGTCGCCCCCTGCGAACGGCGTGAGCCGTGCGATGAGCTCGTTGGCGACGGTCCACTCGTTCAACGAGGTGCTGGCGGGGACCGCGACTGGTGGCCGCAGGTTGGGGCGCTCGGCCGGTGGCGGCGCGTCGGCAGCCTCGGCCACCGGTGCGGCGTTCGGGGTCAGACGGCTGCCGGTGCAGCGGCCGCAGAAGGCGCCGGGGGTGCGGACCTGGTTGGTGCACGCCTTGCCGAAGCGGGTGTGTCCGGCGCACAGCAAAGTCGCGGGCGTATGGGTGCTGGTGGGCTGTTGGGCGTCGAGGTCCATCAGCAGTCCCGGTCCGGGCTGTTGGCCATGAGCATCGCAGCGGCGTTGTCACGCCACGGTGACAGGGCCTGCACATAGCCGAGCGTCGTGGTCAGATCGCGGTGGCGCAGGTGCCGTGACAGGGTCACCGGGTCGACCCCCGCCGCATAGGCGTGGGTGGCCCACGACCGGCGCAGCGTGTGCCCGGTCGGCCTGGTCGTGATGCCCGCTTCGGTGGCGAGCGCCCGGAGCCGGTCGGGGATCGAGTCCTTCGACAGCGGGACAGCCGGCCCGTCGCTGAGCACCGGGATCAACGGGCCGGAGGAGAACCCGGTTGCATCGACCCACGCGGTCAGGGCGGCGACGGGATCCAAGATGTCGTCCCGGCCCAGCAGGAGCACAGACTCGTTCGCCGTGCCCAGGGGGTTCTCCTTCGAGGTGGCGAAGCGCAGAGCGAGGCCGTAGGGCAGCTCCTCGATGAGCTCGACGCGGGCCCGGTGCAGATCGTCCACCCGGAGCGCCCCGGCGTAGCCGACGGTGACCATCAGCAGATCCCGTCGGGCTTCGAGCGAGCCCGACGCCTCAGCCTGCTGTGAGGCAACGGCTGCCAAGTCGAGCATCTCGCCGAAGGAGAGCACCGGGGCCTTCGTGCGCTCCCGTGGTGCGGAGCGTGCGAGACCGGTGGCGATCTCGTCAGCCATCGTCGTCAGGTCGCTGGCGTCGAAGCCCTGGTCCTCGTGGCGCTGGCGGATGGTCCGGAGCTGCGCTCGTAGCGTCGAGGCGCTGATCCCATCGACCGCCCGTGCGGCAGCGAACAGGACCAGGCTCTCCGGCGATGCCGGAACCGGGTCGAGCGAGTGGCCCTCGGCCCACTGCAACCAGCCGTTCCACATCGAATCGTCGGCCAGCTTCGTCGACTTCGCTCGTGGCCGGGTCTCTTCGGTCAGCAACCGGACCTCACGGCCCAGGTCCTCGAGGCTGGCTTCATCGAAACCGAGGTCCTTGGGGCGGGCCACCCTGGCCGGCCCAGATGCCCGGACGGCGTCGCGTGACAGGTAGTCGGAGGCGTCGAGGAGGTGGAGGCCGAGATCGTCGATGTAGCGGACCGTCATGTCCACCGACGTGTGGCGCAGATGCAGCGAGATCGCCGTCAGATCGGCCGGGTCCCGGAGGTAGGCGTGCGTGGCCCAGGACCGCCGCAGCGAGTAGCCGCTCACCGTCGGCGGCAGCCCGGCGGCCACTGCAAGATCGCCAATGACCGCCGAGATCTCGTTGTCGCTCAACGCCGCCCCAGCCTCGCCTCCACGGCGCCCGTGATGAACGGAGCAGAACAACGGACCGTCGTGGTCCCCGCGGACCGCGAGCCACTCGTCGAGCCCAGCCACCGGATCGAGCGGACCTCCCGTCGCCGTGAGCAGCACGAACTGCGACCTGCGGCCCCGAGCAGTCTTGGCCCCGACCAGCCGCAGCCGGTACCCGGTCCCGATCGGCTCCAGATCCTCTACGCCCGCCCGCACCATCTCCTGGACCCGCAGCGCCCCGCCGTAGCCGACCCGTACCATCGCCCGGTTCCGGACAGCGATCCGCAACGGCACACCATCGGAAGCCGCAGCCGGCTCGAACCCCTTGATCCCGGCCCTCGCCGGGAACCCAGACGGGAACAGCCAGCCGTCCTCGTCAGCCAGCGCCACCAGCGTCCGCAGCGCCTCCACCGGACAGTCCATCGCCGTCAACCCACGATCGAACCGGTAGGCGACCTCCGCGACCGCCGGCCGTGTTCGGGACCGCTCGACCGATGGGGCCACGACCTCGACCCACTCGTCACGCTCCCCGAACCGCACATGCTCGACGGTGAGCCCAGCGAGCTGGCGGGGAGCCGCTCCCGACATCAGCCGGAGCACCTTCGCAGCGAAGCCGGCGTTGCCGTACACCACCGGCATCCGG
>Ga0182745_1005188_pt1 | contig 10686 bp, 9 predicted proteins | sample eDN3rd30CKraftBY_FD_128523 | JGI IMG/M metagenome (GOLD analysis project Ga0182745, IMG submission 128523) | Enriched backyard soil microbial communities from Emeryville, California, USA - eDNA 3rd pass 30_C Kraft BY (version 2) (version 2) | ecosystem: Environmental > Terrestrial > Soil >... | reverse complement strand
TGATGCGGCTTTGCTCGCGGCGCGGGCTCATCTCCAGAGTATTGGCGCCGGCGCTGCCGCGGCCGTTGACCTCGGCCAGCTCGGGCGAATTCACCGCGGCGCTTCCCGCCTGTGCTTCACTCACCTGCACGCCCGCCAGCGCGGTCGCCAGCGGTCGGGGCGCAGCCTTGCGCTGGTTGAGCAGGCGCGGATCGAGCACGAACTGGACTTCCACCGGCCCATCCCAAAACTCCGAGGCCAGGGTGCTGATACGGTTGGCGAACTGGGTCTTGACCCAATCCAATTTGAAACGATTGGGCGCAGCAATGCGCAAGCAGCCGTCTTCGAAGCCGAGCGGCGCCAGGGGCTTGATCCAGGCGCTGTATTGCTGCGGGGTCAATTCCCGCTCCAACTGGGCAGCACAGGCCTGCCAGAAATTTTCCATCAATCGTCTGTCTGAATAGGGTTGGGGGTGGTGATGCCGTAGGCCCCCTGATTTATCTGTTTATTGGGGTGGGTGGGATATCCCGCCATGCCCTGTATTCTACCCCGCCCGGTCAATGTTATCCACAGGCGCCAAGGACCGATCGCGCCCCGGATCGTTGAATCGAGGAACTATTTACCGTGTACAGGCCGTACTGCGCGGGCTTGCGCCAGTTGCGCCCCGCGCAAACTTGCCTGGAAGAAAGGCAAAGGAGGCGGCCGGCGCGTACGCCAGCGGACGTGGGCGATTTTCGGGCGCGGCGCCAATAACCTCACTCAAGTAATTGACAAACAAGGGGAAACTGCTGTCTAATCCCAGGTTCTTCACCAAATCCTCTAATGTTTTTCAGCTGATTAGCGAGTCCGATCATGAAACGTACTTACCAACCTTCCGTCGTCCGCCGCAAGCGTACCCATGGCTTTCGCGTCCGCATGGCGACGCCAGGTGGCCGCGCCGTGCTGAACGCCCGCCGCGCCAAGGGTCGCAAACGCCTGGCCGTTTAATCGGCTAGGCACGACGCAGTTCAGGCACGACGTCGGCCGGCGTGACCGTCACCGGTTCACAAGGCTATGCGCGTGACCAGCGTATCGTCAAAACGGATGATTTTTCATCCGTTTTTCGTTTGCGCCCGGTCTACCGAACGGCGCATTTCGTACTATATGCGCGCCCCAATCAGTTGCCCAAGGCGCGTCTGGGCGTGGTGGTCGCCAAACGGCTGGCGCCGCGGGCAGTCACGCGCAACACCATCAAGCGTATTGCGCGAGAATGCTTCCGTCAGACCGAGGTTGTCGCGGTGGATTGCATCATCCGCCTTTCCCGGCCGGTGAATCAAAAGATCGACCCGGCCACTTCGACCGCCCTGAAAACCCGGTTGCGCCAGGAGCTGGCGCCAATGTTGCAAACGCTGCGGACCATGCCCAGGACGCCGCCGGCACCGCAAACACCTCAGGATCCCTCGCCGCACCGACCGGACACGCCCTGATGAAACGTTTACTCCTGCTCCTCCTGCGCGGCTACAAGCTGGCCATCAGTCCCTTCCTCGGGCAGCGGTGCCGTTTTTATCCCAGTTGCTCCGACTATGCGGTCGAAGCGATCCGCACGCATGGCGCGATGCGTGGTAGCCTTCTGGCCGGCGCAAGACTGTGCAAATGCCATCCCTGGCATTCCGGCGGCTTCGATCCGGTGCCGCCAGCTTGCCCGGAAACATCCTGTGCTGCCCACAGCAGCCCCAACCAATTGAAAATCGAGCGCTTGGAAACCGAGCGACTGAAGAACTGAGAAATCTATGGATATCCAACGCACCATTCTCTGGGTTGTATTCTCAATGTCGCTGTTGCTGCTATGGGACAACTGGCTGCGCCACAACGGCCAGCAATCGATGCTGTTCCCCAGTACCAGCCAGCAGGTGCAGCAGCCCACAGGCGCCGCACCGGAACCGCGGCCCGCGGGCGAAACCGCGGAACTGCCGCAACCCAGCGTGGACCTCAGCGCCGGCAGCGCCAACGTCCCCGCCACCGCACCCCTGGCGCCGGCTGCGCGCGGTGAACGCATCACCATCACCACCGACGTCATCAAGGCCGAGATCGACAGCATCGGCGGCGAAGTGGTGCGGCTGGAACTGTTGAAGCACAAGGACGGCGGCGACAACGGCCAGAACATGGTGTTGTTCGACCACAGTGTGCACCGCACCTATCTCGGCCAGACCGGCCTGGTCGGCGGCACCTACCCCAACCATCGCACCCCGTTTGCGGTACGCCCTGGCGCGCGCACGCTGGTCGGCGACAGCATGGCGCTGGTGCTGGAAGCCGAACAAGGTGGCTTGAAGCTGGTCAAGACCTACACTTTCCAGCGCGGCTCCTATCTGATCGACATCCGCCACGACGTCACCAACGAGAGCGGCGTACCGGTCTCGCCCTCGGTTTACATGCAGCTCGTGCGCGACGGCGGCAAGCTGGAAGGCGACTCGTTCTTCTACAGCACCTTCACCGGCCCCGCGGTCTACAGCGAAACCGACAAGTTCCAGAAATTCAGCTTCAGCGAAATCGAGGACGGCAAGGCGCGCCACGCCAACAAGGCCGATCCGGGCTGGGTCGCCATCGTGCAGCACTACTTCGTCTCGGCCTTCCTGCCGCCGCCCAACACCCAGGCTGAAATCTTCTCGCGCAAGCTCGACGCCAACCTGTACGCGGTCGGCCAGATCATGCCGATGGGCAGCATCGCGCCGGGCGCGACCGCCAGCCTGGACCTGCGCCTGTACTCCGGCCCGCAGGAATCGGCCACCCTGGAACAACTCGCCCCGGGACTGGATCTGGTCAAGGACTACGGCTGGCTCACCATCATCGCCAAGCCGATCTTCTGGCTGATGGTGCAAATTCACAAGGTGCTCGGCAACTGGGGCTGGACCATCATTGTGCTGACCATCCTCATCAAGCTGGTGTTCTTCCCGCTCTCGGCCACAAGCTACCGCAGCATGGCCAAGATGCGCGTCGTCACTCCCAAGATGACCGCCATCCGCGAGCGCCACAAAGGCGACTCGCAAAAGATGAACCAGGCCATGATGGAGTTGTACAAGACCGAAAAAATCAACCCGCTGGGCGGCTGTCTGCCTATCGTGGTGCAGATCCCGGTCTTCATCGCCCTGTACTGGGTGCTGCTGGCCAGCGTGGAAATGCGCAACGCACCCTGGCTGGGGTGGATCCAGGACCTGTCCTCGCCCGACCCCTGGTTCATCCTGCCGGTCGTGATGGCGGTATCGATGTTCATCCAGACCCGTCTCAACCCGACGCCGCCGGATCCGATGCAGGCCAAGATCATGCTGTTCATGCCGATCGCCTTCTCGGTCATGTTCTTCTTCTTCCCGGCCGGACTGGTGTTGTATTGGGTCGTCAACAACATCCTTTCGATTGCCCAACAATGGGTGATCACCCGTAAAATCGAAGCGGACAAAAAAACCGCATAGCGAAGCAGCTCCCGCATCGATCATGAGCCCGTGCGCAGCCGTCCACGGGCTCAATCATTTTTGATGCCGCAAACACCATCAAACCGACGTTATGGAGTAATGCATGACTTACGATTCCCTTCCCATCGCCGCCATCGCCACCGCTCCCGGGCGCGGCGGCATAGGTGTGGTGCGGATCTCCGGCAAGGACTTGTCGCAACTCATGCAGGCCGTATGCAAACTACCGCAAGATGCGCCACTCAAACCGCGCCACGCCACCTACCTCGACTTCGTGCGCGCGGACGGCAGCCTGATCGACAAAGGGCTGGCGCTGCACTTCCCTGCCCCGCACTCCTACACCGGCGAAGACGTGCTCGAATTGCAAGGCCACGGCGGCCCGGTGGTGATGCAGATGCTGCTCGCGCGCTGTCTCGAGGCCGGCGCCGGCATCGGCCTGCGCCTGGCCGAGCCGGGTGAATTCACCTACCGCGCCTTCCTCAACGGCAAGCTCGACCTGGCCCAGGCCGAAGCCGTGGCCGACCTGATCGAGGCTTCCACCGAAGCCGCCGCGCGCTCGGCCTCGCAATCGCTATCGGGGGCCTTCTCCGCCGTCATCCATGGCTTGGTCGAGCAGGTGGTCAACCTGCGCATGCTGGTCGAAGCCACGCTCGACTTCCCCGAGGAAGAAATCGACTTCCTGGAAAAATCCGACGCCCGCGGCCAACTCACGCGCATCATGCAAGCGCTCGACCAGGCCTTCGCCCAAGCCGCCCAAGGCGCCCTGCTGCGCGACGGCCTCAACGTGGTGCTGGCCGGCCAGCCCAACGTCGGCAAATCCTCCCTGCTCAATGCCCTGGTCGGCATGGACGTCGCCATCGTCACGCCGATCGCCGGCACCACCCGCGACAAGGTCACGCAGACGATACAGATCGAAGGCATCCCGATCAACATCATCGACACCGCCGGCATCCGCAACGCCGAAGACTACAGCGACGAAGTCGAACGCATCGGCATCGAGCGCACCTGGGGCGCGGTCGAAAACGCCGACCTGATCCTGCACATCCTCGACGCCAGCCGCGGACCGACCCGCGCCGACGAACAAATCGTCGAGCGCCTGCCCGGTAACGTGCCCATCCTGCGCATCTGGAACAAGATCGACCTCTCCGGCCACAAGCCCGCGGTCGACATCGCCCCCGACGCCACCCACATCTACGTTTCCGCCAGCGAAAAGCTCGGCCTCGACCTGCTGCGCGATGAACTGCTGCGCATCGCCGGCTGGCAGCAAACCGGCGAATCCCTCTACCTCGCCCGCGAACGCCACCTGATCGCCCTGCGCGCCGCCCGCAACCACCTGCAAGCCGCCGCCGAACTCGCCGAACAAAACGACCGCGCGCTCGACCTGTACGCAGAGGAGCTGCGGCTGGCGCAGGAAAAGCTGAACAGCATTACCGGGGAATTTACTTCGGATGATTTGCTGGGGGTGATTTTTGGAAGGTTTTGTATTGGGAAGTGAGGCGGGGTCCAAGGGTGCTCATGGATACCTTTGAAATCAATGGATCTGCTGAGATTAATGGGACTTTTTGAAGACGGCTGCGGCATGAAAGACCGAACCTCATCGACGATGATTATCAGACACTGATACAATTGGCCACCAATTTGTTATAGGAACTATGGGGTATGGAGCGCTGCATTGTCGGTATTCGCCAACCTGATGGCTCAACATCACCAAAGACAAAAGAGAAACCGAGCATCTGGTTCCCGTCTCTCGCCTCCTTAGCTGCAGTGCTGTCGGACGACAATCGTCGCCTGCTACGCCTGATCCATGACAGGCAACCCAAGTCTTTGACGGAGTTGGCCGAACTCAGTGGCCGCAAGGTGTCGAACCTGTCGCGCACACTGCACCTGATGGCAGACTACGGGCTGGTCTCGCTGCAACGCAATGTTCGGGATGTCCAGCCGACCGCGCTGGCGACCGAATTCCTGGTCGTGCTGGATTGATGGCCATGAACACAAGAGGGGACACAATGACGCGGATGTGGATGGTACGCGGCGAAGGCGGCAGCCTGTACGACGTTTTTCGGGAGCGTGGCGTGGCCGCCGTGGGCTGGAACCAGTTGGCCGCCCGTGCTAAGCCAGGCGTCGGGCGCAAGCAGTTGATCGCTTGGTACCAGTCCGCCGAGCCCCAGGCGAAACAGGGGACGGTGGTTTCGGGCGCCTCTCAAGTCTGGCGCTTTGTCAACGACATCCAGGAGGGCGATTGGATTGTTACCTATTCGCCGGCTAATCGCCTCTACTCAATCGGCAAAGTCGCTAGCCCGGCCGAGCACCACCCCGAGTGGGCGGAGCAAGGCATGCCGCTGGCGCGCAAGGTGCAGTGGCAAGTACAGGAGCTGCCGCGCGACAGCCTGGGTATCAGCACCAAGAACAGCTTAGGCTCGACCCTGACCTTGTTTGAGGTGCCGTCTAGCGCTGCCTCCGATGTGCTGGCAACGCTGAAGGGTAAGCCGGCGCCAGCTGTGGAAGAAGACGTTGAGGAAGTCGTCGCTGACCCGCTGGCCGATATCGAAGAACGCGCGCGCGAGCAGATCAAGGATCTGATAATCAATCTGGATTGGAACGAAATGCAGGAACTTGTCGCCGGGATCCTGCGTGCTATGGGCTACAAGACCCAGGTATCTCCAGACCGCTCCGACCGGGGCAAGGACATCGTTGCTTCGCCTGACGGTTTTGGCTTCGAGCACCCGCGCATTGTGGTGGAGGTCAAGCATCGTAAGGGGCAGATGGGTAGTCAGGAAATTCGCAGCTTTCTCGGCGGTCGGCACAAGGATGATCGCGGGCTGTATGTGAGTACCGCTGGTTTCACCAAGGACGCCCAGTACGAAGCCGACCGCGCTTCTATTCCGCTGGCGATGTGGACACTGGACCATGTGGTCCGCGCGCTGATCGAGCACTACGACGCCACCGACGCCGAAACTAAACGAATCGTGCCGCTGAAGCGGCTGTACTGGCCAGCGTGAGTTAGAAATGAACGACATTAGCCCGACTGTCGTACGACAGGCACCCAATCGACGCACGACACCTCAATACTTTGTCAAGGTGAACACACATGGCGCAAGCTGATACCTTGGTCGCCCTGGTGAAAGCAGCCAGCGGCGGTGACCAACCATCTTTCCGGAAGTTGACCGAAGCCTTGATTCAGGAGGAGCGCGGTAAAGGGCACCGTATCCTAGCCGATCGCTTGGAAAAAGCATTGCGTGCCTCCTCTCCTCAAGCAGCTTTGTTCCAATCTTCTACTCCATCAGCCCGCCAGGTTCAGACCGGAGGCGTCGCGCAGAAGGATCTGGTCGCTGAATTGACGCCAGAGCGTTCGCTGGACAGTCTGGTACTCGCCGACAGTATTCACGGGCAGTTACGAGAGGTCATTGAGGAGCAGCATCGCTCTGAGTTGCTGCATGGTTATGGCCTGAGCCCGAGGCACCGTATCCTGTTGGCGGGGCCGCCAGGGAATGGCAAAACATCCATTGCCGAAGCCTTGGCATTCGAGCTGATGGTTCCGTTGGTCGTTGTGCGTTATGAGTCGCTGATCGGCAGTTACCTAGGTGAGACTTCTGTACGATTGAAGGCGTTACTTGATTATGTTCGGACGCGGCGTTGCGTGCTGTTCTTCGACGAATTCGAGACCTTGGGCAAAGAGCGGGGCGACACTCATGAGACAGGGGAAATCAAGCGCGTCGTCAGCTCTCTGCTGCTTCAACTCGATGACCTTCCCGACTATGTTGTTGTGATTGCCGCCAGCAACCATCCGGAACTCCTGGACAGGGCTGTTTGGCGTCGCTTCCAGGTTCGGCTGGAGCTTCCTCTTCCTACGCGTGCACAGTTGACCGTGTTCATTGCTTCGATCAGCGAACGCAGCAAAGTCAATTTTGGCGTGGCTGCTGAGACTATCGCAAAGCGACTTCTAGGCCTGAGTTTTTCAGAGGTGGAAGAGTTTTGCCTGGGCGTAGTGCGGCGAGCGGTTCTGGATCAGAAAGTAAATGATGCCAAGACTATTGTTTTTTCCAGGCTGGAACAATGGAAAAAACGGTTGAAACCTACTAGTAAAGAAGCGTTAGACGAATAAGGTACAAGGAGTGGGATATGCCTGATGAGTACTTGCCGTTGCTTGTTTTTCCCGAAAAGCGAATCCTTCAACCAGAAAAGGGGAACGGTTTTCCGTCGGACAAACAGAGCTTACCCAGTCATGGTGCCCAGGTGGCGCGTATCGGTACGCAGATCGAACATCTGAAGCAAGACTTTGCACGCTATCAGGCAAGCCTGACTGGTGCACTGGCCGGGGTGGAACCAGAGATGGTTCTGGTCATCGAGATCGTTGGGCGCCTTGATGATTTCAGGCAAGCCGTCGAAGCGGCAGATCTGGAGTGGTTGGGAGAGATCGAACTCGACGACTTGGAAGCCGAAGATGATGGCTTCTACAAAGCAGATGACGCTGGGCAACGAATAGTTAAACCACTGATTGGCCGCATGTTTCTGGCCATGAGTGATATGAGAGGCCTCCAAAATCTTCTCTTATTGTGGGATCAATGGAAGGCTTCGGGACAGGTACCGCATGGTCAGAAAAAATGGGAAGCTGTATTCAAGCAACTGAACGTACTGCGGCGCTGGGGCATTGAGGAGACGTTGGTCGAAACAGGAATGATCAACCGTTGGCAGGATCTGCTGAATCCTATCAATCCTGACGAGAGGATCACCTTTCAGGTCGAGCTTTTCTATCGTAAAAAATATGAGAAACGGCGAAGTACTGAAGCGGTTATCCGCTCCCTCCTAGAAAACCTTGGAGGTAGGGCACTTTCTGATTTTATTGATATGCCCCAGATTGCATTCCACGCGGTCAAGGCTGAGTTGTCTGCTCAGGCCATCCAGTCGCTTCTCGATCAAGTGACTGCAGAGGAAGCGGAAATAGACATCGAACTGTTCAAGTTTGCCGGCATTATGTATTTCCGCCCCACCGGTCAGAGTCTTGCGGTTTCAGAGGAAGGCGAAGGTGAACCTGCCCCTTTTCCCCAAAGTGTCAGCGACCTTCCGCCTGTTGCGGCGCTTCTCGATGGTGCTCCGCTGCAATTGCATGAGGCCTTGAAAGACCGGCTTCTGGTAGATGACGCCTTTGGTCTGGAGGCCACTTACCAACCCGGTGAGCGCAAGCATGGCACCGCCATGGCGTCCTTAATTCTGCATGGTGATCGTAGCAATCCGGAGTCTGAGCCGCTGCGTCACAAACTGTATTGCGTTCCGGTGATGCAGCCTGACCATCGGACACGAGCGCACGATGAGCATATGCCAGACGATATTTTTTTTGAAGACCGCATCCACATTGCTGTCCGACGCATGTTCGAAGACTCTGGCGATGTTCCTTCGCAAGCACCGACGGTCAAGGTCATCAACCTCTCCATTGGTGATACCGTACGGGAGTTCATTCATACGCCGAGTCCATGGGCTCGGCTGCTCGATTGGCTGGCTTATCGCTATCGGGTGCTATTCTGCGTCAGTGCGGGCAATTATTGCGAAGATATTGACATTGGGTTCAATCAGCAGCAGTTCGCTGCCTTTTCTGAGGAGGACAAGATAAAAGCCTCCATCAAGGCTGTATCACACACCCTATCTTCCCGGCGCCTACTTTCGCCGGCTGAAGCCATGAATGCCATCACAGTTGGGGCTGCTCACGCCGATGATTCGGGGAATGCTTATCCACAATTTGGCCAGCGGGTCGATGTGCTGCCTTCGCAAGCACTATTCAGCCCTGCTACTCGTCTGGGATTTGGCTTCCGACGCTCCATCAAGCCGGACATTCTTATGCCGGGAGGTCGGCAACTCTACAACGCCCCTGTGCAGGCAGGTGCATCTCATTACAGCATCAACAATTCCATCCTTGGCCCGGGTCAGAAAGTTGCGATCGATAGCCAAGAGCAAGGCTCACTGAACCGCGAAGTATTCTCGCGCGGCACCAGCAATGCGACAGCCTTGGCGACCCGTGGCGCGGTACGTTTGTACGACATGTTGGATAGGCTTCGCACCGAAGAAGGGGAAGACATTCCCGAAGCGTTGATGTCGGTGTTAATGAAGGCGCTTCTGGTACATGGCTCCAAGCAAGATGACACCGGCAAGCAACATATCGAACAAGCGCTGAAGCATGCGCGTAATTCGCCCCAATTCAAGCAAGTCATCACGCGCTTCCTTGGCTATGGTGCCGTAGACATCGAGCGCGTGCTGACCTGCGCGGCCCAGCGGGCAACGGTTCTAGGCTGCGGAGAAATACGGGAAAACGAGGTGCATGAATACGCCTTCCCCATTCCTCCCGGTTTTTCCTCCCAAAAGATCTGGCGGCGGTTGGTCGTGACCCTCGCATGGCTAACACCGATCAATCCGAACCATCGCAATCTTCGGGAAGCCAAACTGACGCTGGAACCAGGAGGTGGAAATTGGTCTAGCCAGATCCTTAGGCTGGACCGCCAGGACGGAGATCACAATCAAGTCGAGCGCGGCACCGTACAACATGAGGTGCTGGAAGGGAAAAAGCAGGTCCAGGCCTTTGAGGATGGTGAGACTCTGCGTATCCGCATCACTTGCAAAAAGGATGCGACCGCTCACCTCGATGCCGTCATTCCCTATGGCCTCGCCGTTACGCTGGAAGCGAAAGAAGACATTCCGATCTATCAGCAAGTTCGCGCCCGTATCAAACAGCCGGTGCGCATTGTACCTGGCATAGGACGGTAATCGCTTGAAAGACATGAAACTTACAGATCAAGGCATTTGCGCATGAGATCCATCGAACAACAATTCTTCAACGATCTGGAAAAAAAGCTCTGGACCGCCGCAGACAAGCTGCGCTCCAACCTCGACGCCGCCGTGTACAAGCACGTCGTGCTAGGGCTGATCTTCCTCAAGTACGTTTCAGATGCCTTCGAGGAGCGCCAGCGGGAACTGCGCGAACAGTTCACCAATCCGGATCATGACTACTACATGGACCCGGACGAATACGGCGGCGCAGGCACCCAGGAGTACGAAGACAACATCGCCGCCGAGCTTGAAGTCCGCGACTACTGCACCGAGAAGAACGTGTTCTGGGTGCCTGTGGAAGCGCGCTGGCAAACCCTGCGTGACTGTGCGCAACTGCCGCCCAAGGCGGGGTTGCCCTGGAATAAGCCCGGCAAAGACGAGCCCGAGGAAATGCGCTCGGTCGGCTGGCTGATCGACAACGCCATGGAAGCCGTCGAGCGCGAAAACGCCCGCC
>Ga0182745_1005186_pt1 | contig 10690 bp, 12 predicted proteins | sample eDN3rd30CKraftBY_FD_128523 | JGI IMG/M metagenome (GOLD analysis project Ga0182745, IMG submission 128523) | Enriched backyard soil microbial communities from Emeryville, California, USA - eDNA 3rd pass 30_C Kraft BY (version 2) (version 2) | ecosystem: Environmental > Terrestrial > Soil >... | reverse complement strand
ATCAACATCCCGTTCTCGCCAACTGATCAAAACCAGTCGGCCGACTAAATCCCCGGGATGAAGGGGTCCTTTTTGCACGCCGATCACCCCACGAAGGGGGTGCCTATTGCACGCTGATCCTCAAGCCTCGATCAGTCCGCCCAGCGGAAGATAGCTCGTGCCCGCCTTCTGCAACGGACCATCAATGCGCAAACTAGAAAGCTCGCCCCGGTAGATATGGAGGGACGGGCGCTCATTGAGCGTCCATTGTGCGATGGAACAGCGATAGGTTTCGCCATCGTCGTTGTCCAAGAGCAGCCGCTCGATGAGCGGCAAGGTGAAACCGGCGATGCGATAGTCGGCGGTGAAACGGAGTGTGACTTTGCCGCCCGCCCACAAGCGAATGGCGAGCCGATCCATGGCGCGGCGAAAAATGGACATGAGAAATCCTTTCGTGAAATCACGATGCAAAGCTTTCGGGTGCTTCGCGGAGCGGCCCGCCCATTCAAAAGGCTTGGGCGGTGGAGCGCCTGCGGGTCAGACGGCGTTGCGGGATTGTGCCAAGCGCCGGATGGATTCGGTGGTCAGCAGGGTTCGCCTACCGATCTTGATGGCGTCGAGGCCACCGGATTTTATCAGGGCGTAAACCGACGACCGTCCTACGCCGAGCGCCTTGGCGGTGTCATTAATCGATATGGCAAGTGGTTCCATGTGCGTGTCTCCATGCTGCCGATTCGCGGCGAGAGACATGCCAAGTTGCACATGGTTGCTGGTGTGTCGTCCAGCAATGGGAAAGCCGTCGCAGTCTGCCGATGACGCTGGTTACAGAAATGCAGAGACGTTGTTCAAAAATGCCATCAGGACGATCGAAAAACGATAACGCTGGTTAGCTGCCTTCGGCGGGCGCGATCATTTCCAAATGCGCGCAGATTTTTTCCGCATAACGGGTCAATTGATCGCGGCGCGGCACATCACCGGACGCATCGGCATTTGTTTCGAACCATTCCGACAGCCAATCCTTGACGGTGCTAGTCGCCGCCGGTCGATCCTTCACGTTCAATGCCCGTAGCCGGGGATCGCCGATCAGGGCGATAATCGCATCGTCATAGCGGTATTTGGTATTTCGACCGGGCCCACCTCGGCGCTTGGGTCTGCTCATCGCGAGCATCGTCTCGACATCATTGCGATGAAGATAAAGGTCGGTGGGTAGCGACATGGCGGTCGGGTAACGCATGACCATCCCCCGATCCTTGCTGTGTTCGGAGAATAGGAAATAGCGCAGCCTGCCGAAAAACTGCCTGCGTTTGAGCGGAACCCGCTTCTTGCGGAGCCGGGAAAGATAATAGGCTTTCGGGCCGTCCACCTTCTGCAAATAGCCCAGCACCTCGTCAAAGAGCCTGTCCGGCGCGTGGGGCAGCTTCAACGGCGCGTCGGGGATTTTCAGACCGTATTGATAAGCCTGCCGCCAAAGGTGGGGGGCTATCGTCGCCGCTAGCGCGGCCAATGTGAGGTAGAAGAACAGGTTCGTTGCTGTCGAATGGCCCGATACAAGCAGGCCGATCAAGAGGAGGACGGACAGGAACCCGAAAGCAAAGCTGATGATGAAAGCCAGATTATAATATCGAACCGGCGATGGCTTGGCCTGATTGATGATCGCGGTGTTAAGGCTCAAGCCCTCGTCCAGATCGTCCGATCTGAATTGAGCCAACACCTTCCAGAGCGGCACATTGTCGGCTTCGTCCCCGTCTGCGAAGATTTTCCAACCTTCTCCGGGGCGACCTGTCATCTATTTCCTCCTTCGCGCAATTCATCGAGATAGTCGCTCCACCATTGCGCCATTTCAACACGCTCAGTCCAATAGGCAGACTGGTTGTATATGCGCCGGACGCTGCCCGCGACCATGTGCGCCAGCGCCCGCTCGATCGCGTCGGGGTTCCATTTACCGGATTCGTTCAAAAGCGAGGATGCCGATGTGCGAAAGCCGTGGGCCGTCATCTGGTCCTTGGGATAGCCCATCCGGCGGAGGGCCGCATTGATCGTATTCTCACTGATCGGCCGTGTCCGCGATCTGATCGACGGGAACACATAGCGTCCAGAACCGGACAGGGTCCGCATGTTGGAGAGGATCGCTAGCAACTGCCGCGACAAGGGCACCGAATGAGGCTGGCGCATCTTCATCTTCCCTTCCGGAATGATCCAGACCGCCTTGCCAAAATCTACCTCCGTCCATTCCATATGACGGATTTCGTCGGGGCGCTGGAACACATGGGGCGTCAACTTAAGCGCGTGCATCACGGCTGGGTCACCTTGATAATCTTCGATCGCGCGAAGCAACGCCCCGAATGTGACCGCATCGGTGATTGCCGGAAAATGCTTGACCCTCGGGGTTGTCAGCGCGCCGATCAGCAATTGAGCCGGATCGCGCTCCGCCCGCGCCGTCGCAACTGCATAGCGGAACACTCGACTGGCAAAGGCGCGCAAGAGATTTGCGGTCTCCAGTCGGCCCCGACGCTCGTGCTTTCGTAATTCGTGCAACAATTCCTGCGGGTTATCTCGGCCACCGGCCGTTTGCCGTAATCGTTTCCGAGCAGTTTCACGAACCAGCGCATCTTTGCCAGCGTGGGCTCCGCCATCCCCTCGCGCGCCTTCTTCTCGATCAGTTCCTGCGCCACACTGGAAAAGCTGTTGCTGGCGCGAATGCCTGCCTCGATGCGCTCTTGGCGCTTAACAAAATTGGGATCGATCGAATGAGCCAGTTGCCTTCGTGCTGTATCGCGGGCGCTACGCGCTTCGGCCAAGGTGATTTCAGGGTAGGAGCCTAACGCCAGTTTCCGCTCCACGCCGTTCATGCGATATTTGACGCGCCACAGTTTGCTACCCTTTGGATTGACCAGCAGGTATAAGCCCTGCGAATCTGAGACCTTGTAAGGCTTCTCTTTGGGCTTCGCCTTTCGAATTGCGGTGTCGGTTAGCACGATGGGGGCCTCGCATTCATGGAGGCTTGGTGGAGCCCCCTGATTAGGCCCCCAACGTCTGCAGCTACAGGCAAACAGAGGCCATCACTGGCAATCAGCGAATGGTCCTAAACTATCGGAAATCAGGGGTTTTTTCAACCATCAGCACACCTCGGCTGACAGGTTTATGGAGGCCCGAGCCGGAATCGAACCGGCGTATACGGATTTGCAGTCCGCTGCGTCACCACTCCGCCATCGGGCCTCGCGCCGAACTGCCGTTGCCACAGGAGCGGACGGCCGGGTGTTGGACGGGTTGCGCTAGTGAGGGGCTTTCGCCGCCTTGTCAAGGATTCGCCTGACCCGCCGCGATTATCGTGCGATGCGGGGTTGGCGGCGTTCTTTCGCCCCGCTATGCGCGGCGGCAGTGCGGCAACGGGGCTGTATTATTGTTGCAATACAGCATCGCTTCGGCTAGAGCTGCGCCGCAAGGTTGAAACTCCAGGAATCGGATTGCACCCATGGCAACCAAATTGAGCGATATCAGCGCTGCCGATATGCGGTCGGCGATGATCGACAGCCAGCTTCGGACCAACGACGTCATCGACCCCGCGGTGATCGCCGCGATGGCGGCGGTGCCGCGCGAGGCGTATGTGCCCGCGGCACTGGCGAGCGTCGCCTATATGGACCGCGCGATCGATCTTGGCGGCGGACGCTGGCTCAACGCGCCGCTCGTCACCGGACGGATGCTCGTCGAAGCGGCGATCCGTCCCGGCGCCCGCGTCCTGCTCATCGGCGCCGCGACGGGCTATGGCGCGGCGCTGCTCGCCCGGCTCGGTGCCGAGGTTCATGCGATCGAGGAGGATTCGGCGCTGATCGCCGCCGGACGCCAGGCGGCCGCCGCCGGCGCCATCCACTGGATCGAAGGCCCGCTCTCCGCCGGAGCGCCCGGCGGCGCACCGTTCGACCGCATCATCATCGAGGGCGCGATCGAGGTTCTGCCCGACGCGATCGCCGATCAGCTTGCCGAGGGCGGCCGGCTGGTCGCGGCACGCCGCGAGGGTGCGGTCACTCGCCTCGTTCAGGGCGTCAAGGCCGGCGGCATCGTCGCGCTGCGCCCCTTTGCCGACATGGACGTCGCGCCCCTGCCCGGCTTTGCCGCCCCGACGGGTTTCCGCTTCTAAAGCTCTCCTCTCTCTCGCTTCAGGCTGAACCGATCATGCACGATCCCGACCCCAAATCGCCCCGCCGCCGCAGCCCCTGGCTCGCGGGCCTGGCGGTCGGCGCGCTGATGATCGCATCGCAGGCCCAAGCCGAGACGCTGCAGGGCGCGCTCGCCAAGGCCTATGAGAACAACCCGACGCTGACCGCGGCGCGCGCGGGGCAGCGTGCGAACGACGAAAACGTCCCGATCGAGAAGAGCTTCGGCCTGCCGAGCGTCGGCACCACGACCGATTATACCGAGAATATCATCATCCCCGGCAACAGCTTCTCCTCGCCCGCGCGTTCGATCAGCGCCGGGGCGCAGCTCTCGGTCCCCATCTATCAGGGCGGCGCGGTGCGCAACGCGGTGCGCGCGGCCAAATATCGCGTCGAGGCCGGCCAGGCCGACCTCCGCGCGACCGAGGCGAGCGTCTTCGCGCAGGTCGTCGGCGCCTATATGGACGTGTTGCGCGACATGGCGATCGTCCAGCTCAACCAGAACAACGTCTCGGTGCTGAAGACCAACCTCCAGGCGACGAGCGACCGGTTCGAGATCGGCGACCTGACGCGCACCGACGTCGCGCAGTCGGAGGCGCGGCTCGCGCTCGCCGAAGGCGATTTGCGCACCGCCGAAGCGAGCCTGATCGCCAGCCGCGAGGCCTATATCCGGCTGGTCGGCGAAGCGCCGGTCGACCTCCAGCCCCCGCCGCCGCTGCCCAATTTGCCGGCGACCGCGGAGGATGCGGTGTCGGTCGCGCTGACCAGCAATCCCGACATCGAGGCGGCGAACCAGCTCGTCAGCGCGTCGCGCGCCGACATCGGCACCGCGAAAGCGGGCCGCGCGCCCAAATTGTCGGCGACGCTCGGCGGCGGCTACAATAATTTCCTCGGCTCGCTGTCGAGCGGGGTTCCCGGCGTCGGCGTGTCGCAGGAAACATCGAGCGCCGCCGCGGGCGTGTCGCTGACCATCCCCGTCTTTCAGGGCGGGCGCCCCTCGGCGCAGGTACGCCAGGCGCAGTCGCGGTCGAGCCAGGCGATCGAAACCTATGTCGCGACCGAACGCGACGTCATCGCCCAGACGCGCGGCGCCTACGCCGCGTGGCAGGCGAACGAGCGGATCATTTCGGCGACCCAGCAGGCGGTCAGCGCCAACGCGCTGTCGCTCGAGGGGGTGCGCGCCGAGAACAGCGTCGGCACCCGTTCGATCCTCGACATTTTGAACGCCGAGCAGGAATATCTGAACACCCAGGTCCAGCTCGTCTCGGCGAAGCGCAACAGCTATGTCGCCGCCTTCTCGGTCCTCGCCGCGATGGGCAAGGCCGAAGCGCGCGACCTCGGCATCGAGGGCGGCCCGCTCTATGACCCCGCCGCCAACTACGAGCGGGTGAAGGGCCAGATCTGGGACTGGGCCGACGATCCGGCGCCGCAGCAGCAGGCGACCGACACGCGCGGCGTCGCCGCCGCCGACGCCAGCGTACCCGCGGGCGCCAATCCCTTGATCGGCCCGGTTGATCCCGCGCGCGAACAATAGGGCTTGGCAAGGCTCGCCCCCGCCCGGTAAGAGATGGTTAACCGCCCGCCACGGGCGCGCCGGAAGGGGCATATATGGGCGACCTGTCGCGAGAACCGTCGATGGAGGATATTTTGTCGTCGATCCGGCGCGTGATCGCGCGCGACGAAGCGCCCGGCACCGCCCGCGCGCCGAACGCCGCCGACGATGTTCTCGACCTCGCCGAGGAAGAGGCCGATGAGGCCGACGCCGGGACCTCCACTGCCGACGAGCTCGTCTCTTCCGAAAGCGCCGACGCCGCGCGCCAGTCGCTCGACGCGCTGAGCGCCGCTGTCACCTCTCCGGCGCCCGCCGCCCCGCCGGCCGCGATTCCCGCGGGCGGCCGCACGATGGAAGAGGTGGTGATGGAGACGCTCCGCCCGATGCTCAAGCAATGGCTCGACACCAATCTGCCGGGCATGGTCGAGGCGATGGTCGCCAAGGAGATCAGCAGGATCACCGGGCGGCGGCTTTAAGCAGCGTTGAACCACAACGAACGGTTCAGGAAGAACCCGCCCAATCCTCCAGCAGATGCCGCGCGATCGCCAGCGAGGGCGGCGCCATGAAGGGCGCGCCCATGTCGCCCGCGAGCGCCGCGCGGACCTCGGCGCGGTCGACCCAGATCGCCGCCTCGATCTCGGTCGTATCGAGCGTCAGCGCGGGATCGAGCGCCCGCGCGCGGCATCCGATCATCAGCGACGAGGGGAAGGGCCAGGGCTGGCTCGCCACATAGGCGACGTCGGCGACGCGAATCCCCGCCTCCTCGAACAATTCGCGCGCGACCGCTTCCTCGAGCGATTCGCCGGGCTCGACGAAGCCCGCGAGCGCCGAGAAGAAGCCGGGCGGAAAACCGCCCTGGCGCCCCACCAGCACGCGGCCTTCATATTCGGCGAGCATGATCACCACGGGGTCGACGCGCGGGAAATGCTCCGCGTTGCACGCCCCGCAGCGGCGCCCCCAGCCGGCGCGGAACAGCGCCGTCGGTGCGCCGCACACCGCGCAGAAACGATGCCGCGCGTGCCAGTCGACCAGGCTGCGCGCGCCGCCGTAGAGCGCCGCCTCCTCGGGCGCGAGGAGCGGCAGCAGCCGCATCACGGTGCGCGACCGCGCATCGACGCGCGCACCCGCCGCCGCCTCGCGCACGAAATGCGGAACTCCCGCCGCGTCGAGCCCGAGCAGCAGCAGCGCGCGGTCGTCGGCGGGGTCGAGCGGCTCCCAGCAGAGCCCGCCGCCCTCGCCCGGCACGAAGTCGATCCCGTCGATCGCGAGGCAACAGGCGCGCGGATCGGCGACCGCCTCCGCGAGCCGGCCCTCGTCGGTGCGCAGCTGATCGGCGCGATCGAGCCGCGCGCCCGTAAACCCAAGCGGTAAGGCCATCAGCGCATCACATCCTTATAGAAAGCCTTGCCGAAATCGGCCTGGAAGGGAACGGCGTCGGACGGCATATATTGGGTATAGCCGCCGACGCGGTAGCCGCGCGCGCGGTCGACGAAGCCGACGGTGCCCGCCGCCCCCGCCCAGCCGTAGAGGCCCTCGCCGGTCGGCGAGGTCGACAGCGACACGCGCCCGCCGGCGCCGAAGCCTTCGCCATCGATGAAAGTCCCCTTGCGGTCGACGGCATCGTCGATCAGGTTCGACATCGCGAGCCGCGCGGTCTCGGCCTTCATGATCCGCACCCCGCCGGTCTCGCCTTCGCCGAGCAGCATCGCGAGGAAGCGGTCGTAATCGCGCGCGCTCGACACGAGCCCGCCGCCGCCGAACGGATAGGGCGGCTTGTCGAGGTAGATCGAGCTGGTCGCGGGGTCGATCGGGATCAGCACGCCCCCCATGGGCGCATAGTTGGTCGTCAACCGGTGCGCCTCGCTCGCAGGCACCTGGAACCATGTGCTTTTCATGCCGAGCGGATCGAAGATCCGTGCCTTTAAGAAGGCGTCGAACGGCTGGCCCGACACGACCTCGATCAGCCGTCCGGCAAGGTCGAGGCTCACCGAATAGCTCCACCGCGTGCCGGGCTCGTAGACGAGCGGCAGCTCGGCGAGCCGGTCGGCGAAGGCGGCGAGGCTCGGCGCCGCGGTGACCGGCGAGAGGCCGGGGATCGGCAGGCGGCTCACCTGCCCGCCGACGATGCCCGCGGCGTCATAGGCCGCCTTGATCGGCCCCTTCTGGATGATGTTGTAGCCGAGCCCCGCGGTGTGGGTGAGCAGGTGGCGCACGGTGATCTGCGTCTTCGCCGGATGCACCTCGGTGATCGACCCGTCGGGAACATTCTGCACCTTCATCGCCTTGAAAGCGGGCAGGAAGTCGGCGATCGGCTGGTCGAGCCCCATCTTGCCATCCTCGATCAGCAGCATCGCCGCCATCGCGGTGATCGGCTTGGTCATCGAATAGAGCCGCCACAGCGTGTCGGGACCGACGGGCACGCGCGAATCCATCGCCTGCGTCCCATAGCCGAAGCTCAGCGCGTCCTCCTGCCCCTTGCCGATGCAAACGAGCGTGCTCGCGAGTTCGCGGCGGTCGACGAAGCCTTTGATGAACGCGTTGGTCGCGGGATAGAGCGTCGCCCCATCGGCGCGGAAAGCCAGCGCCCTCCCCGGCAGGAAGGCCGCGGCGCCGCCCAGCGCCATCCCGCCGAGCAGCGCCCGGCGCGTCACCATCATGTTCATCCATCCGTCTCCCGCAGCCTGTCGATCAGCTTGCGATAGAGCGTCGGCAGCCCCGCCGCGTCAAGCGCCGACAGCGGCCACCATTCGCCTTCCGCTGCGGCATCGGGGCCTTGGGCGGGCATTTCGCCGCGCACCAGCGTCAGCCGGAGGTCGAAATGGGTGAAGCCATGGTCGACCCGCGCGATCCCCGACTCGGCAGGCGCGGAGCCGCTCCACTCGCCGCCGGGCAGCGCGCGCATCCCGCCAAGCATTCCCTTGCCGGGGCGCCGCACGAGCCACACCCGCCCCTCGCGCTCGATCCAATGCGCGATGCCGTAACGCTGCGGCTTGGCCTTCTTCGGCGGCTTCACCGGCAGCCGTTCGATGTCGGCGCGCCCGCGCGCGCGGCAGTCGGCCATCAGCGGGCAGATCGCGCAGGCGGGCGATCGCGGGGTGCAGATTGTCGCGCCGAGGTCCATCAGCGCCTGCGCGAAGTCGCCAGGGCGGTCCATGGGGACGAGCGGCGCCAGCGCCGCCTTGATCTCGCGCTTCGCCGCGGGGAGCGGGGTTTCGATCAGCCGGTGGCGCGCGATCACCCGCTCGATATTGGCGTCGACGACCACCGCCGGCCGGCCGAAGGCGATCGCCGCGACCGCCGCCGCGGTATAGTCGCCCACCCCCGGCAGCGCGCGAAGGCCGGTCTCGCTATCGGGAAAATGACCGCCATGCTCCGCGACGATCGCGCGCGCGCAGGCGAGCAGATTGCGCGCGCGGGCATAATAGCCGAGCCCCGCCCACGCCGCCATGACGTCGGCATCCGCCGCCGCCGCGAGGTCGGCGACGGTCGGCCAGCGCGCGGTGAAGCGCTCGAAATAGCCCGCCACCGCCGCGACCGTCGTCTGCTGGAGCATGACCTCCGCCATCCAGACGCGATAGGGGTCGGGCGTCGCAGCGCTGCCGGGGGGCACCCGCCACGGCAGCACCCGCGCCGCCCGGTCGTACCAGCCGAGCAGGCGCGGCGCGAAATCGTCCGCCGCTGTCCCGGATCGGGCGGTCATGGCCGGCGCTTCCCGCGTGCCCCAAGGGGCGCGTCGATCGGGAGCGCGCACGAATCGGTCCGGCCGGGACGAACGCCATCCCGGTTGCGTGGTTTCCGCCCTAAGTTGTCAAACTTGTCACTCCCCTCCGGTATAATGATACCCGTCGCGAATTTTGGGGGCTGTGGCGGCAGGGCAGGCGAAGGCGAAACCGGGGGAAGCGACGGACCCATGACACGAAGGCTGGCACGCTGCGATCATGTAGGAAAGAGATTTCTCGGGGGTGGCGCGGCGGCCCCCTCGCCGGCGTCGGGGCCTGGCCCGATGCAGGGCGCATTCGCCGTGCCTTCCGTCTCTGCCCTCCATCTGGACGCTCACCCCCCGGCTGTGGCATGGCGCTCCCGATGACGAAAGACACGGGAGACGGACCGCCCGCCAAAAAGGCGAAGGCGAAAGGCGCGGCGAAAAAGGCCGCCCCCCGCGCCTATGAGCGCCCGCGCGGCGGCGAGGCGCGCGCGATCTCCGACCTCGTTCCCGAGATCGGCCGCACCGCTTTTCGCAAGTTCGGCTTCATCCAGTCGTCGGTGGTCAGCCGCTGGCGCGAGATCGTCGGCGCGAAACTGGCCGACGTCACCCAGCCCGCGATGATCCGCTTTCCCGCCGGACAAAAGGCGGGGGGCACGCTCCACCTGACGATCAGCGGCGCGCATGCCCCGATGCTCCAGCATGTCGCGCCCGACATCGTCGCCGCGGTCAACCGCTTCTTCGGCTATGCCGCGATCGCCACCGTCCGCATGACCCACGGCCAGATCGTGCCGCGCGAACCCGTTCAGCCGTCGGCAATGCTGAAACCCGTACCCGCCGAGCTGGGGGACAGTCTCCGCGATATCGGCGATCCCGAACTCAGGACCGTGCTCGAACGCATGGCGGCCGGGCTCGCCGCGCCGCCGAAGCTCCCCCGGATCAGTTGATGGAAAGACCCGGCCCGACCATGTTCCCTATCGCCATCGCATCGCTGCCGCGCCGCTCGGCCGTCGCAGCGCTGTCCGCCACCGCGCTCGCATTGCTCGTCGCCGCCGCGCCCGCCAAGCCCGCCGGCCCGCGCTGGTCGGCGACCGTCGCCGAAAGCGCGATCGGCGCCTACAGCGTCGGCAACCCGCAGGCGAAAGTGAAGCTGGTCGAATATTTCAGCTACACCTGCTCGCATTGCGCCGAGTTCGCGAAGGAATCGGGCACCGCGCTCAAGACCCAATATGTCGACCGCGGCCTCGTCCTGTTCGAATATCGCAACCTGATCCGCGACCCGCTCGACATGGCCGCGGCGATGCT
>Ga0182745_1005184_pt1 | contig 10691 bp, 16 predicted proteins | sample eDN3rd30CKraftBY_FD_128523 | JGI IMG/M metagenome (GOLD analysis project Ga0182745, IMG submission 128523) | Enriched backyard soil microbial communities from Emeryville, California, USA - eDNA 3rd pass 30_C Kraft BY (version 2) (version 2) | ecosystem: Environmental > Terrestrial > Soil >... | reverse complement strand
AGGATAAAATGTTCATTTAATCGTGATATAACATGTTGTATTTGGTCGGTACTTTTGAACATATAAACAAACCCAACCTCTCCATTACGAGCCTGGAATGAAGAAACCGTCGAAGTATATCGTTCATGTTGCCAGTCAGGTTGAATGAGAAGACCATTTTTAGATTCTTCAAGTTTTGTTTTTAGGATTTTGTTCATTTCTTTGTCTATTGTTTTAGATGAAGTAATGACTTTTCCAACGTCATTTGTTATAACCACCTCAGTATCTGTTTGTGACTCCATTATTTTAATGTGATGTAATGTTGCCTCATCATAAGAAATTTCAATAACATCACGATGGCTGTTTCCTCGTAATTTTAGGGCGTTTAACTCTTCATTAACAAGAGAATGGACAACATTACGATGTAAGAAAAACATAGAAGATGCTTCAATGATAAAAATGCAGATAAAAAACCATAGACCGAGTTTAATAGAAATTTTCATAGGATACACCTTCTTAATTTTTATATGAATATTGTAAAGGTAAATTGTTGAGAAAATATGCAGAAATAAAAGAGCAAAGCTAATCACGCTCTGCTCTTTGACTATAACCCTTAGATTCTCCAATTTCTAGTGCTGCTTATGAAACCATTTGTCGACATGCTTCAGCACATTTAAAGCAAGAATCGGCACAGTTTTTGCAATGGTCATGTTCATGTTTCTGACACTCTTGACCACATGCCTCACAAATATCGGCACATAGCTTACAAATTTGTTCAGCAAAAGGACTATTCGATTGCATAGCTTTTACTGCAAAACCGCAAATATCGGCACACTCCCTGTCCAGACGGATACAGTTTGACATCATAGTTACATCATCTTCTTTTAGGCAGGCATGATAACAAGTATTACAAGCCTCCATACACTCTAAGCATGCCTGAATACATTCCTTAAATTGTTGATTTAACATTTGACATTACCTCCTTATTTTTTCACATAAATAATAGTACCCGTCCAAATTTTTAAAGAAACGTAGTTTTATCAACTCCTTTGAATCTGCACATTTAGACAATCACGAATCAAAAATTGAATGGGCCTTGCACAACAGCTTTTCCATGAAGCATATGATAAGTTGACATTTTATGTTTGAGGAGGACAATCATGTACACATATAATCCCACCTATCAATATGTTCCATTTCATAATGGGTATCATCGGAATACAAATGATAAAAGGCTCTTAAAAGATATTCAGAAAGCAATCAATGCCGAATACAGTGCCATTTCTTGTTATGAAAAATTAGCTAAATTGGCACCTAACCAGGACATAAGAAAGCAAATTTTAGAGATACAAAAAGATGAGAAACGACATCTTGAAGAATTCAGTAGAATTTACACAAATGTAACAGGTAAACAGCCAACCTATAAAATCAGTGAAGAATGTCCAGGAAAGTTTAGAGAGGGAATTGAATTTGCATTTAAAGATGAGCAGGGAGCGGTTGATTTTTATTTAGATATTGCTGATCAAGCTCAAGATCCTTTTATTAAAGGAAGATTTAGACGAGCTGCAGCTGATGAGCAAAATCATGCTGTTTGGTTTTTGTTTTTTTTTTTAAAAATAATTAAGACTCTAGATCGACAAGGTGAAAATTACGGTGCAAAAGGGGCTTTGAGTGCATCAACACTGACCTTACCCAGTATGCTAACCTATGCTCTTCAAGATGAATATTTAGCATAGGCACGGTATAAAAACATATTAGAAACATTCGGGAATATCCGCACATTTTCCCGAATAAAAGAAGCGGAATTGAGGCATATAAGTGCACTATTACCACTTTTTGAACGATATAAAGTGTCTATTCCAGAAGATGATTCAAGCCCATACGTAACAACACCTTCAAACATAAAGTCAGCCTATTCTGCTGGTGTTCAAGGTGAAATTGAAAATATTGCTATGTATGAGAAATTCATATCACAGAATATTCCTAATGATGTGAAAGCAGTCTTTACACAGCTACGCAATGCTTCTTTAAATCATCTAGAAGCATTTAAAAGAGGGCAAGCAAGAAATTAGGAGTGTCATATCTCAGGGAAGGCTAATTGGAAGTGTATTCCTCCTATCATCCTTTCCTGAGATAAGTTATTCCTGGTCAATAGGAGAATGAATATGATCCTTGAACGTATCAACATACATATTTCCATTAGCAGCTAATACTGCATAAACCACATCATTTTTAGTTAATTTTCGTTTTTCTAATTCTAATTGTAACCAATTTTGAGTTAGGTTGTTTTGCTCAAGATTTTCTTTAATGATTTCACCATCCATAATTAGCTCAATAGGTAGTCTTTGTTCAGGTGCTGCTGCAACCGATAAATCCTGTCTTGTTACATTCCTAAATTGCGGTTTTTTAAGTACCGTTAAAGTTCCATTCGTCTCAACAATGGCAAACAAAACTTCTTCGATATTAAATGTGTTTTTTTCTCTTAGCTGTTGATTTAAATAATCTAGAGTATAACGCATTTTATTCATATTTCTTTCTAGGATCTTTCCATTTTGAATAACAATCGTTGGATCACCGGCAAAAAATTTTCTCCCTTTTCTGTTTTTTAGTGAAATAAGGGCAATAAAAAAAATGACGGCGACAAAAATGCTATAAGCAAGAATCGTATGATGAACCTTAATTGATGTATTAAATGCTAAGTTTGCAGCAATAGCACCCATAGAAATGGAAGCAATAAAATCAAACATTGTCATTTGTGAGATGGTTTGTTTTCCTAGAATTCGTGCCCCGATCAGGAGAAGAATAAAGGATGTGATTGACCGTAAAATAACCTCATAATGTTCAGCCATGTATTTCACCTCTGAAACTTAGAATTTACAAATATAAAGCAAATCATTCCAACCCGACTTTCTTTCTATATCAGTTAAATTTACTTGCTCCTTGCCGTTCTGAGTAGAAGTATCTGAATAAGTATTGATCGCAAAAATTATTGGTATAGAAACAATGTGTTTGTAAAGTTCAGACATTAGTCAGTTTCTTTTGGAGACTTTCGGGTAAATTATGAAAAAGTCCAAAAGAGAAGGGATTGTTTCAATTGTTCGATTATACTGTTACAACAACTAAAAATATAAACGAAGCCATATCTAGTCTTGAATTAAAGCTAACGGAAGAGAAGTTTGGGGTATTATGGATGTTTGATATTAAAGAAAAGCTTCAAGAGAAAGGGTTGGAGTTTGAATCAGATTATCTCGTTTTAGAAGTTTGTAATCCACATGAAGCTGAAAGAGTATTGAAAGAAAATTTATTAGTTGGTTATTTTCTACCATGTAAAATTGTTGTTTACAGTGACAATGGTAAAACAAAAATTGGAATGCCGAGACCTACAGCTTTAATAAATTTAATAAATAATGAAGAAATAAAAAGACTTGCTAAGGATATTGAGGAAAGATTGATTCAATGTATTAATAAAAGTATTCAAAGTTAAAGTAACAAGTAACATCCTATATGAAGGAGAGGGGTAAACATTGTTACCCTTCCTTATTGAATCTGTATTTTGGAATAATGATTTATTTAACTACTTCAAAAGCTGGAGGAAAAAATAAATATGAGGTGTTGACTTTATACCCCTAGTGGTATAATATGAATCTTGTAAGTTGTTCCTTGCTACAAAAAAGGGAGGAGCTTTTCACATGGTGATCGTCAGTTTATTTGTGCTAATAAGTATCATGCATGTCTTATTTGCTAGATATTTTCCCGTTTTTGGATTGAAAGAAGTTGATATAAATAAAATAGAGTCAAACAATTTTTATGTAATAGATTTAAGGGATTATAACGAATCATATAAAGATCCTATCGATATAGGAATAAATATTCCAATTGCCTACCTTAATAGATACTACAGTGAAATTCCCAATCATGAATTAATAGTCGTAGCCTCGAATTGTATGGAAAGAAATATTGGGGTTCGAATTCTTCGTAATAAGGGATTTAAGGTAGTTGGATACAAGGTGACATCCCGCAAAGGAATAGAAATGGAAAACCAATTAAAATCAGAAATTTTTTGTTAAAGGAGGTTTTTGTAGTTGGAGTATACTGATCAAATGAAAAATAGGGTAAAGCGTATTGAGGGACAACTTAGAGGTATTTTAAGAATGATGGAAGAAGGAAAAGATTGTAAGGAAGTTATCACACAGTTATCTGCTGCAAGAACAGCAATTGATCGAACAATGGGCGTTGTTGTTAGTTCAAATTTAGTAGAATGTGTTCGACATGCAGAAGAAACAGGAGAACACAACACAGAAGAACTAGTGAAAGAAGCCGTAAATTTACTTGTTAAAAGTCGATAATGAATGGGTTGACATCATCTTTTATTTACATTATTATATACCCGTAGGGGTAATGGTGCTAATTAAAAACTAGGAGGATTTATAAATGAATATAGATAAAGTATTAGATGCAAAAGGTTTAGCATGTCCAATGCCAATCGTGAAAACTAAAAAGGCAATGAATGATTTAGAATCAGGTCAAATCTTAGAAATTCATGTAACAGATAAAGGTGCAAAAAGTGATTTAACAGCTTGGGCTAAATCTGGTGGTCATGAATTTTTAATGCATGAGGAAGAAGATCAAGTGCTAAAGTTTTGGATTAAAAAGGGATAAAAAATTTTAATGGATTTTATACCCTGAGGGGTAAGAGGAGGAACTACTTTGACAGAAAAGAAAAAAACAACAATTGTATTATTCAGTGGGGATTATGATAAAGCGATGGCTGCTTATATTATTGCGAACGGTGCAGCTGCCTATGATCATGAAGTAACCATCTTTCACACTTTTTGGGGATTAAATGCTTTACGTAAAGATGAAAATATCCAAGTGAAGAAAGGGTTTATGGAAAAGATGTTTGGCAAAATGATGCCTAGAGGGGCAGAAAAAATGGGATTGTCCAAAATGAACTTTGCCGGATTTGGTCCTAAAATGATTAAAGACGTGATGAAGAAGCACAATGCCATGCCTCTTTCAAATTTAATCGAAATGGCACAAGAACAAGAAGTCAAATTAGTAGCATGTACGATGACGATGGACTTACTTGGTCTTCAACAAGAAGAACTATTAGACAACATTGACTATGCAGGTGTTGCAGCATACCTCGGTGATGCAGAAGAAGGAAATGTGAACTTATTTATCTAACACGAATAGGGGAATACTCCCCTAAGTATGCAGGGAGGAAACCAATGGAATACTTGAACTATATCGTCATTGCTTTTTTCATATTTTTTATCCTGAACAGGATCATTCCTACTAAAGGAGTTAGACAGATCTCGACATCAGAATTGAAACATGAATTGAAAGATAAAAATAAGCAGTTTGTGGATGTGAGAACACCTGGTGAATATAATGGCAATCGCATTAAAGAATTTAAAAATATTCCGCTTCACGAACTGAGTCAAAAAGCTAAAAAAGAATTATCAAAGGACAAAGAAGTCATTGTCATTTGTCAAAGTGGGATGAGAAGCCAAAAGGCTAGTAAGATACTTAAAAAATTAGGGTTTCCACATGTTACAAATGTAAAGGGCGGTATGAGCGCCTGGAGATAAAAGGAGGATTTTAAAAATGAAACAATTTACGGCAAAAGAAGTCGAAAACATGTTAACTCAAGGTCAAAATGTAAACATCATCGATGTGAGAGAAGTAGAAGAGGTGGAAGCAGGGAAAATACCCGGTGTCATTCATATTCCATTAGGATTATTGGAGTTTCGTATGAATGAGTTAGATAAAACGAAAGAATATATAATGGTATGCCGCTCTGGCGGAAGAAGTGGTCGTGCTTGTCAATTTCTTGAGAGTTATGGGTTCAATGTGATTAATATGACTGGTGGAATGCTTGACTGGGAAGGCGAAACAAACTAATTTTTTAAAATGTAAATATACCCCATTGGGTAATTAGGAGGAACTTAATAGATGAACTCAATTAAAACAGACTTATTAGTAGATGCAAAAGGTTTAGCATGCCCAATGCCAATTGTTAGAACAAAGAAAGCGATGAATGAAATCGAAGCAGGACGGGTCTTAGAAGTTCAAGCAACAGATAAAGGGTCAAAGGCGGATCTCCAAGCATGGGCGAAAAGCTCTGGTCATCAATATCTGGGTACACTTGAAGAAGGGGATGTTCTAAAGCATTATTTACGTAAATCTTCAGATGAAGAAATGGTTGAAACAAAACATCCACATGTAACAACGAACGAAGAACTTGAGAAAAAACTAGAAGCTAACGAAAACATTGTGGTAATAGATGTAAGAGAAGCTGCAGAATATGCATTTAACCATATTCCAAACGCAATTTCGATTCCATTAGGGGAATTGGATGAGCGTGTAAGTGAATTAGACCAAAATGATGAAATTTATGTAGTTTGTCGAACAGGCAGCCGTAGTGATCTTGCAACTCAAAAATTAGCTGAAAAAGGGTTTGCTAAAGTAAATAATGTGGTACCTGGTATGAGTGAATGGTCTGGAATTACATCCAGCTTAACTAAGTAATGAACTAGAGGGTTTATTATGATATATGTTATTGGATTCTTATAAGATTGCAAATGAAGTTAAATTATTTTTAGAAAGATAAAAGCTTTCAATACTATTTATTAAACGATAGTGGAATGGAGCGTAAGACACTTGACTCCTGCGGGAAGTAGAGGAAAAGCTGAGACCCCGCAGGCGCAGCCGAGGAGGCTCAGCTTCCTCCCCGCGGAAAGCAAGTGTCTGGAGCGCAGTGGAACGGACTAGGTTCCTACGTTTAACTGTATACGGAATTGCTTTTTTTTAATCTCAAAAATACCATAGGGGGTAAACAGAATGACAGTAAAAGCAATGACTTCAAAAGAAGTAACAAGAAAGGTCTTTGATAAAGAAGCATTATTTATTCTTGATGTTCGTAATGAAGCTGATTTTCAGGATTGGAAGATAGAAGGAGAAAACGTTGGTTATTTAAACATCCCATATTTTGAATTACTTGATGGTGTTGAAGAAATCTTAGGTAGTATTCCTACGGATATAGAAGTTCTAGTTGTGTGCGCGAAAGAAGGCTCTTCTATCATGGTCGCAGAAATGCTTTCAGAACAAGGTGTGGATGTTTCTTATTTACAAGGTGGTATGAAGGCTTGGAGTGAACACTTAGAGCCTGTGAAAATCGGCGATCTAAGAGATGGCGGAGAAATTTATCAGTTTGTTCGTATAGGTAAAGGCTGTTTATCATACATGGTTATTTCAAATGGTGAAGCGGCAATTATTGATTCAACTCGAATGACTGCTACCTATCTTGATTTTGAAAAGAGATTGGTGCAACCATTACTCATGTATTTGATACTCATCTTCACGCTGATCATATTTCAGGAGGTCGCATCATTGCTGAAACGACTGGTGCAACATACTGGCTGCCGCCAAAAGATGCAACAGAGGTAACGTTTGAATATAGCCCGCTAGAAGGCGGCAATACAGTGACAATCGGAAATACAGCTATTGATATTCATGCTTTATATTCACCAGGTCACACAATTGGTTCAACATCATTTGTTGTTGATTCATCTTACCTTTTATCAGGAGATATTCTCTTTATCGATTCAATTGGAAGACCGGATTTAGCAGGAATGGCTGAAGATTGGGTTGCAGATTTAAGAGAGAGTTTATATACACGCTATAGAGAATTATCAGAGGAACTAATTGTTTTACCTGCTCACTTTATGATCATTGAAGAGTTAAATGAAGATGGAAGTGTAGCTAAAAAGTTAGGAACGTTATTTGCAGAAAATCATGGCTTAAATATTGAAGACGAAAATGAATTTAGAAAGATGGTAACAGAAAATTTACCACCACAACCGAATGCATATCAAGAAATTCGTCAAACAAATATGGGGAAAATCACTCCGAATGAAGAAGAGCAGCGTGAAATGGAAATTGGACCAAACCGTTGTGCGGTGCGTTAATTATAAAAAGCTGAAATATAAAGGGAACCGAGTTTAGGTTCCCTTTTCTAAATAGGAGGTAGGAAACATGGAATTAGGGTTTATTATGACAATTTTTCTAATAGGCTTTATAGGTTCATATATTTCAGGAATGTTAGGTATTGGCGGTTCTATTATCAAATATCCTATGCTATTATATATCCCGCCACTATTTGGTTTAGCAGCCTTTAGTGCTCACGAGGTGTCAGGGATTAGCGCGGTACAAGTGTTTTTTGCGACGATCGGTGGTGTTTGGGCATATCGAAAAGGCGGTTATTTAAATAAAACCTTAATAGGCTACATGGGAGTCAGCATACTCATAGGAAGCTTTATTGGAGGATATGGTTCAAAGTTAATGTCCGAAGGAGGCATTAATTTAATTTATGGAATTTTAGCTTTCATTGCTGCTGTGATGATGTTTATTCCTAAGAAGGGAATTGACGATACTCCATTGGACCAAGTGAAATTTAATAAATGGCTTGCAGCTATATTAGCTTTAATCGTTGGTGTAGGGGCAGGAATCGTTGGTGCTGCAGGAGCGTTTTTACTAGTCCCAATTATGCTAGTTGTACTTAAAATTCCGACTCGTATGACGATCGCTTCATCTCTCGCTATTACGTTTATTTCTTCCATAGGTGCAACTGTAGGGAAGATATCGACTGGGCAAGTTGATTACGGTCCGGCAGCTATAATGGTTATTGCGAGTTTAATTGCATCACCGCTAGGAGCGATGGCGGGTAAGAAGGTCAATACAAAAGTTTTACAAGTTATTTTGGCTTTATTAATTTTTGCTACGGCTATTAAAATATGGTTGGAGATTATTTAGAAGTGCTAGAATAAATAAAATCGAGACATAAAAAACTCCACACCCTCAGTTTATGAGGAACAGTGGAGTTTCTTTATGTCTTATTTCTTTTCCCTTTTTTAATTAATTTGAACGTTTGCAGTGTATCATTTTTATGAATCGGTATCAGTTTACTTTTTGATACACCAATTTGCTGCGAGGTATAGATACCTGTGTGCCCAGAGAATAAATAGCTAATAATACAAACTAGAAATAAATACAAACTGGCTTCTGATCCGAAAAGTTCTATTCCCATAATAAAGCATGCGATGGGTGTATTTGTTGCTCCACAAAAAACTCCGATAAAACCTAAAGCGGCCAGGAACGGAATGGATACTTGCAAGATATCACCTAATGAACTACCGAGTGTTGAGCCGATAGCAAATAATGGTGTAACCTCACCACCTTGATAACCTGCGCCTAAGGTAAGAGAAGTAAAGAGTAGTTTTGTAATAAAGGTAAGAGGTGAGACCTCTCCTTCAAACGCATCATCAATAAGTGGGATCCCTAAGCCAAGATATTTCCTCGTGCTCACCATATACACAAGCCCAATAATAACAAGTCCCCCGACAAAACTTTTTAACATTGGATTTGGAAATAGCTTTGTATACTGTTTCTTCAACCAGTGAGTGAGTTCAGAAAAAAGTGTGCTTGTTAGACCAAATAAAATAGCAGCAAAAAGAATTTTAAGTAATAAAAGAGCAGTCAATGAAGGGATTGTGCCAATTTCATAATGATGATGGCCAACGCCCCAAACAGTGGTCGTGACAATATCACCTACAAATGCAGCAATAAAAGCCGGGAAAATGGCTTCATGTCTAATTAAACCCAGTGCCAGCACTTCTAAGCCAAATACAGTACCAGCTAAAGGTGTACCAAAAACAGAACCAAATCCACTGCTAATTCCACAAATAATGATTATTTTACGATCAACTTCATCTAATTTAAATATCTTTCCTACCAGTTCAGAGAAAGCTCCACCCATCTGAACAGCCGTACCCTCACGCCCGGCAGAACCACCAAACAGGTGAGTGACAATGGTACCGAATAACACTAATGGAGCCATTCGAAACGGAATGCTTTCCGTTGCGCCATGCGCCTGCTCTATTAGGAGGTTATTACCTTTTGCAGAATTCATCCCATATTTCCAATACAAAAAACTGACAAGCACTCCACCAAACGGAAGGAGAAATAGAAACCAGGAATAAGTCTCACGGGTTTTAGCAGCCCATTCCAAACTCACTAAGAAAAAGGCAGAAGCAGAACCCGCAAGCAAACCAACCAATCCTGCTAAAACCAACCATTTTATCAAATATAAAAATAAATACAAATATATGTTTTGAGTCCGGAACATACAAGTCTCCTTTCATTATGGAACAGGGGGACAGGTTCTCTGTCCCTATTGTCTTGATGGAAGAAGCATAACAGAGACACCTATAAGACAAATACCTGCACCGATCCAATCGTATTTATCTGGTGTCTGTTTATCAACTCCCCATCCCCATAGCACAGATAGAATGATAAAAACACCGCCATAAGCAGCGTACACTCTTCCGAAAGAAGGGAAGGATTGAAATGTGGCAATTACACCGTATAAGGCTAATGCTATTGCTCCACTCAAACCGAAATAGAACGGCTTTCCTTCCCGTAACCATAACCATATAAGGTACCCGCCACCGATTTCAGCCAAGCCTGCAAGTAAAAAAATTAAAATAGTCATTAACACAATCACTCCAAATGGCTTTCTCCTAATAATGTACCACAAGAATGGAACGGGGGGACAGGTCTGAGGTGCACCCCAATTGTTAGACACAATTAACAATTGGAGGTGCTTTTTTCATGAAGAAATATCACTTAGAATTTAAACTACAAGCTGT
>Ga0182745_1005172_pt1 | contig 10708 bp, 7 predicted proteins | sample eDN3rd30CKraftBY_FD_128523 | JGI IMG/M metagenome (GOLD analysis project Ga0182745, IMG submission 128523) | Enriched backyard soil microbial communities from Emeryville, California, USA - eDNA 3rd pass 30_C Kraft BY (version 2) (version 2) | ecosystem: Environmental > Terrestrial > Soil >... | reverse complement strand
GGAACAAGATATCACGCAGTACTTCAGCGCCATCGGCGATGATACGTTTGCCCGCGCAAGCGAAGATTTGCGCCAGATGATTGCACTCCAGCTGAGCTATGGCCTCGACGCGAAGCTACTCCAGTACCTCGAGCGCTCGGGCGAAGAGTTCCGCACCGTACGCGCTCAGTTGCGTAGTGGTGAACGGCTCGAGATCGGCGTATTCGAACGTCTACTGAAGGCGTTCCCATGCGTCATCGGCGATATCTACACCTACGCACAGACCGTGCCGCTAAAGCAGCAACTCTTTGACGTCGTGGTCATCGACGACTCGTCCCGCCTCAATATCGTGCACGTGCTGCCAAGCTTGCTCCGCGCCAAGAAGATCGTGATCGTCGGTGACGACGCACAGCCACGCAGCCATTCGATGGAGCACATTAGCGACGAGACCAACGCGCTCTTCAGGCACCAGATGCGTATCGCGCTCACCGAGTCACTCTCGGGTCTGCCTGCTGACACGAAGAATACCTACCTCGACCGTCTCGACAAGCACATGGACGTGAAGGCATCGATCATCTCGTTTGCGAAGGTCTTCGCCAACTGCGAGATCACGCTGAAGAAGCAACTCCATGCGCCAAGCGAGCTGACCCAGTATCTCAACAACAAGATCTACGGTGGCACACTCCGCTCGATTCATGCGCGTCATTTGCCGCTCAGCGAAACAATCCAATTCGACGTGCTCAAGGACAAAGCGCTCGATAGCGGCTTCTTCACCAACATCGCTGAGGCGAAGTATATCGTCCAAGAACTGCACAATATGAAAGAAGGTGGCTTCGAGGGTACGATCGGTATCGTTGCGGCGTACCCGCAGCAAGCTGCGCTCATCCAGAAAGAAATCGACGAGTCAGTCATCAATGATTGGTTCCGTGCGCATGATGTGCGTGTCATGACCTTCGAGACGGCTCAAGGTGTCAGCCGCGACTACGTCTTCTACAGCTTCGTGGCGAGCGGCACCGCAGACCTCAGTAGCTATGGCAAGATCGGCGATGCAACGCTTCAGCAGCAGTACGCCAAGCGTGTCACGACCGCGGGCTTCAGCGTCCCCGCGGTGACCGCGCGCTTTGTGCTGAGCCAGCCGGTTGAGTCCTTCAGTGGTGAACTTGCTGAGACGCTTCGTGTCTACCAGTCGATTGTGGCGAGCGGCACCGCTAAGCCAACAGCTAGTACGACTGATATTCTACTTCCTGCTCAGAGTCTCGTCCCACAGCATTTCTATGCGACGAAATTCTACGGCAAGCACGCTGACAAGACACGCCTCATCACACAGTTCAGTAGTGGCGACTACCTCAAGCACCTCGTGCCTGGCTATCGCCACCCTGCGTTCAAGGTCGACTTCCTCGTGGCATACGGCGACCAGCGCCTTATTATCAGCTTCGATGAGTTCAAGGAGCACTTCCTTAGTGGGAGCACGGGCAAGGACGCCTCGGTCTATCTCAGTAGCGACGAACTCTACGCGCAGAAGCAGCTCGAGAGCCTTGGCTATGGCTTCATCCGCCTGAACAAGTTCAACCTCGGACACAAGCCGATCGATGCGCTTGATGCGATGCTCGTCGAGGCCATGCGCCGCAGCAGCTGGGCCAAAGACAATGGCTACATGAAGAAACTCTAGTTCACGAGAACATATCGCCTTAGGTGTCACAGAATCAGCAGACGACTCGGCGCTGCTTGATTGCAAAATTTGCATAAGCATGATATAGTGTAAAATAAGAAAACTGCCCTGTCGATCTGACGGGCAGTTTTATTTTGATCGACGGAGACAGCGCTAGATAGCGACGACGTCGTATTTCTTGGCAAGGAAGCCGACGATACCTTCGACATAGGCCAGGATCTTGCCGATGCGTTCTTCGTAGAGCTGGCGCTCCTGTGCATCCTTGGGCGGTACACGGCGGCTGAGCGTCTCGGTCATGGCGATAAGCGGATCGCTCTTCTGCTCGTCCGCGCTACGAGATGCCTGTACGTATGAGCCCATCTTCTCGAATGTCGCCTGTGCGAAGGCTTTGGCATGTGGCGATGTACGGAACTGGTGCTCGAGGGCGCGGAGAAATACTGCGCGGTTGAGGCTGCCGCGCGTTTGTTCGCGGGCTTTGGGGAGTGCGCCTGCAAGTGCGCTCTCGGGGACGTATTCCTCACTCATGAGTAGGAGGATGGAGAGCGCGAGGCAGCGCTGCTCGGCGAGAAAGTTGCGGTGGTACTGCGAGATCTGACGTTCGATCTCCCACGGCGAGCGGGCAAGCAAACTATGAATAGCCATCGTATAGTATTCGTACATACTGATAGCTATCGCGTCATCGGATTGTTGCTGGGCAGACTGAGCCACGCGGATACCTCTCCTTGTTCTTCTTTCTATGATACCACTGCTCTCTCAAGGGGGAAATTGCTCATGCGATAAATCCTCGTATTCGTGCGAGGCATAACGCCTATGGTTAAATAGAGCCATGAAGTTGACACGCAAGCGCCGTCGGTCGCTGCTCGTAGCGATCATCGCTCTGATCGTCGCCCTCGTGGGCGGCTGGAGTAGTTTGCATGCGCCGGCGCCTCAGGAAGCTGATGTTGCGCGTGAGCAGACGAGTGTACTTGGTACCCAGGATGCACCGACGGGTGATGCTTCTGCTGCGCTCGATGCCCTCCCCGTCCGTGGTCGTGCGCCGAAGACTGACTATGCACGGGAGCAATTCGGTGCGGGCTGGGCGCGCGTGGACAGCTGCGATATGCGCCAGTACATCCTCGCACGCGATTTGACGAACGTGCAGCTGGATAGCGATGGCTGTACGGTGCTCTCTGGCCGCCTCGCTGACCCGTACACGGGTACATTTATCGAGTTTCGCCGCGGTACGAGTACGAGCAGTGGCGTGCAGATCGACCATGTCGTGGCACTTAGCGATGCTTGGCAGAAAGGCGCACAGCAGCTCGATGAAGGTGAGCGCGCTGAGCTGGCAAATGATCCGCTCAATCTCCTCGCTGTAGACGGCAAGACCAATCAGCAGAAGAGCGACAGCGACGCCGCCTCATGGCTTCCGCCGAACAAAGCCTATCGCTGCCAGTACGTCGCGCGGCAGATCGCTGTGAAGCAGAAGTATCGGCTGTGGGTGACGCAGGCCGAGCACGATGCGATGGCGGGTATCCTCAGTAGTTGTCCAGATCAGAAGTTGCCCGTCGAAAGCTAAGAAAAATGAAGTTTTCTCCGACGCGCCCTGATAGGATTCATGTGTCATGGCTGCTTGTGTGGGTGATGATTGGGCTGATCGCCGGCATAGCACTCGCGGCGTTTGTAGAGTCTTCGCTCTCTACGGTGCAGACAGTGATTATCGCGGGAAGTCTTATTGCATTTGGCTGCATATGCCGCGGACGCGCCGCGATCCTCTGCATGCTCGTGGCAGGAACACTGCTGGGGCTCGTACGCGGTGGCAGTGCTCAGCACGATCTTGCGATGTATGAACCCTATATCGGATCACAAGTGCGGCTCAGCGGCGCTATCAGCGAGGATCCGGCGTTCGTAGGAAGTGAGCAGCGTATTCGACTTGGGCAGGTGACGATCGATGGTGAGCCGCTGCCTGGCATCGTCTGGGTGAGTATGAGTAGTGGTGTTGAGCTCAAGCGAAGTGACCGCTTGGTAGTCGAGGGGAAGCTCGCCGATGGGTTCGGCAACATTCCTGCGACAATATGGCGTGCACGGATCGTGGAGAGCGATCGGCCACTTCATGGCGATGTGCCGCGAGAAGTGCGTGACGCATTTGCCGAACGTGGCGCGCAGCGCGCGATCGTGGAGCCGGAGGTTAGTCTCGGCATGGGATTCCTCACGGGACAACGCAGTAGTATGCCGCCTGAGCTTGATGAGCAGCTGCGCTTACTCGGACTGACGCATGTCGTGGTAGCGAGCGGATACAATCTTACGATTCTGGTGCGTTTCTCTCGCGGTCTTTTTTCGCGGCGATCGAAGTATCTGGCATTTATGATATCGGCGCTTCTGATCGTCGCCTTTGTGCTCGTGACCGGGCTGAGCCCGTCTATGACTCGCGCTGCACTTGTAGCAGGATTAAGCTTGCTCGCGTGGTATGTAGGCCGCTCGATTCATCCGCTTGCACTGCTCTTCTTCGCTGCAGGCGTGACGGCCTTCATCCAACCTTCGTACGTCTGGGGTGACTTAGGTTGGTACTTGAGCTTCTTGTCATTTGCGGGCGTGATGCTGCTTGCACCGCTCATCAAGAGTTATTTCTTCTCCGAGAAGGTGGGCGATAATGCACTGGTGCGTATTCTCATTGAGACCACGTCGGCACAGCTCGCAACGCTGCCGCTGATTGCGTATGTGTTTGGACAGTATTCGCCGCTGGCTTTGCCGGCAAACTTGCTGATCTTGCCGCTTGTGCCGCTCGCCATGCTGCTGACATTTGTCGGTGGACTACTGGCAATGCTCATTCTGCCGTGGGCGTTTGTGTTTGGGTTGCCTGCGACCATTGTGCTGTCGTACATGACGTGGATGGTAGATTTTTTGGCTGGCTTGCCTGGCGCGGCAATGGAATTCAGTGTTCCGCTGAGCGTATGTATTGCGGCATATGTACTACTGCTTGCGCTTGGAATTTATTTGTGGCGCAGGACGAAGCACTCGTTTGCGCAAGATAATATCGTGGTCTAATGCTTGACGCTGAGAAGCGACTTTGTATAAGCTTGTAATGTACGCATAAGCATTTCGGGAGACAGTTGGTGGTGAAAAGACTGGTACATATGCTCATAGCAATCGTTGCGCTCACAGCACTAGGAAGCCTAGGGCGAGCGCAGGCTGCAGAACCTATTGATTATCAGCCGGGGCCACAACTTTCGGAGGTATTTATCACGGCGTTTCAGACGAGTGACAGGCTGGACTATGTCGAACTCTACAATGGTGCAAATACTGTCACGAATCTCCACGGCTGGACCGTGCGTTACGGGTACGTTGGTATGGATGAAGCGACGTATTGTGAAACTCGACTTGATCGCTATCTCTTGTCCGGTGATTATGGGTTGGTCGCAGACTATGACGCAGTAGTATCCAATGAACAGGTGCTAGCGCTCGCTACATGCCCGCATGGCGGACTGTTTGTTTCCTTCATCGAACTCCGCGACAGCGAGGGTCGTGTCCGAGATAGGGTGCAGAATCTGCAACCGGCTGACGCGGACAAGTCGTGGGTGCGGCGCAATATAACCGCTACGTATCGGACGGGTGTATTTGCGACGGATTTTCGATTGTACAACAACTTGGGCACAACGTATCATCATGCTGGCATAGCTATGTATACCGGCGGTTGGTACGTGTCGCCTCTATATAATTCGCAGCTTCGTATTGTTGAGATCGTCGCTAATCCACGAGGCTGCTCTCCGGTCGAATCGGCCCTCGATTGTGCTGACTACGTGAAGATTTATGTAGGAAATGCGAGTAATGAGGAGGTCGCACGCTACTCCCTGCGCAGTGACAGTGGCGGCATACGGCGCACAGCCAGCAACGGACAAGATTTGGCGAATTTCCCGATCACGGATGAGGGATACGTAACGGTGCCTATCACGGTGACAAATACGGGTGGGTATGTCTGGATCGAGGATCTCTATGGTGTGCAGCGATATGATGAGTCGGTGATTGCCTACCCAGATGCGGGCGCAACTTCTAAGCGCGGGTACGCGTGGATGCTTGATACCCACGATGGACAATGGAAGTGGACTGCTGCGCCGAGGCCCGATGCGGCCAATCACTTCTATCTGCCGCCTGTGCCAGTCAAGGCTGTTGCAGCGTCAACCCTGACGCCTTGCCGCGAAGGACAGGAGCGCAATCCTGCGACAAACCGATGCCGATCTATTGTAGATGCAATCGCTGAGCTTGTGCCTTGCCGCGAGGGGCAAGAGCGAAATCCGGCTACCAATCGCTGCAGGTCGGTGCTTGCTACCTCTTCTGCGCTTGTGCCCTGCCAGGATGGCTACGAGCGCAATCCCGAGACAAATCGTTGCCGCAAAATCACGCTTGCGAGCAGTAGTATACCGAGTGTCAAAGATGTAGAAACGAAGTCAAAAGCCTCCACGACTGGATGGCTTGTTGCGGGAGTTGCTGTTGCGCTCGCGGGCGGCTATGCGCTCTACGAGTGGCGTGATGATATTCGTCGTAAGTTTACACGTAGCAGGAAGTAGCTAGGCTCTGCGCTTTGCTGAGGCGCTGAGGGATTTGAGTGCTGCCTCTGTCGTAGCGGCGAGGAGATCGGCGCCTGCGGGGAGGGCGCGGCCTTTGCGCGTGAGGGCAATCATAGGGCGCTTGATGACATAGCTGCCGTTTATGGCGATAGGGAGGAGGCTAGCGCGGCCAATGTGCTCTGCGACCATGTGGTATGGCAGCGCTGCGACGCCCTTGCCTGCCATGACCATAGCAAGCATGATATTCGGGCTTGTCGCGTGGAATCGTGTCTCAAGCGCGAGTCCACCGCTTGCTGCTGCGCGTCGTACGAGGCGCTGAGTGTGGCTTCCCTCGTTGTAACTGAGGAATTCTCGCAAGACGCCGCTGCGGCTTGCCTGAGCGATCAAGGGCTGCTGCGCGGGCGATGTGACGAGCATGAGCGGCTCATCGCCAAGTTTCTGGTGGACAATGAGACCTGCGGGATAATCGATATCTGCTACGACGAAGGCGAGGTCAATCGCGCCATCGGCGAGCTGGCGCACGAGCCGTGCGGAGTTGTCGATAGAGAGCGCGAGTGAGGCTGTCTCTGCGACTTGGTCATAGGCATTGCCTCGCACGAAGAGTATCTCCGCAAGACTATCGATCATGCCGATACGTAGCTGGGCTTTGCGGCCAGCAAGCTCTGCGAGTGCGGTCTCGAGATTGAGCTCATCGATGTGGAGCTTCTTGCCTGCGGTGTAGGCGAGCTGACCTGCTTCTGTCAGACTGAAATCTTTGCGTTCGAGGAGCGGTCCGCCGAGCTCGCGTTCGAGCTTCTTGATCGAGCTACTGAGTGCGGGCTGCGAGATACGCAGCTGTTGTGCGGCTGCCGTGAAACTACCGGCGTCGATCAGATTGGCAAAGAGTTTGAGGCGCTGTTCCATAACTAATAATTATACAGGTATTGAATAATTATATTGGATATTTATATGTCAGCTCCGCTATGCTTTCTCTAGTAACTGAGTGGAGGATTTATGGCAAAGCGTGAAATTCGCGTGGCAATCGTGGGCGTCGGCAACTGTGCGTCGTCACTGGTACAAGGTATCGAATACTATAAGGACGCAAAAGACGATGAATTCGTCCCAGGTGTGATGCACACCAATTTCGGCGGCTACCATATCCGCGATATCAAAGTCGTAGCGGCGTTTGACGTCAACAGCAACAAAGTTGGTAAAGATGTGGCAGATGCAATCTACGCAGAGCCTAACAATACGACCGTATTCGCACAGGTGCCCAAGACTGGAGTGACAGTCTCGCGCGGTCCGAAGCTTGATGGTGTCAATAAGTACACTGCGACGCTCGTCCCTGTCGATGAGCAAGCGGAAGTAGCAAACGTCGTCAAGGTGCTCAAAGACGCCAAGGTAGATGCGGTGATCAATTATTTGCCTGTCGGTTCGCAGAAAGCAACGGAATTTTACGCGCAAGCAGCGATCGACGCGGGCGCTGGCTTCGTCAACTGTATCCCGGTCTTCATTGCTTCCAATGAGAAGTGGGCGAAGAAGTTCGAAGATGCCGGCCTGCCCGTCATTGGCGATGATATCAAAGCACAGGTCGGTGCCACGATCACGCACCGTACGCTCGTCAATCTCTTCCTCGACCGCGGTATGCATATCGATCGCACGTACCAGCTGAACACAGGTGGTAACACTGACTTCCTCAACATGCTGGAACGCGAACGTCTCACGCACAAGAAGATCTCCAAAACCGAAGCCGTCCAGTCACAAATCGAAGCACGTGGCCTCACGATCGATGACGACAATATTCATGTCGGTCCGAGCGATTATGTGCCATGGCAGAAGGACAAGAAGCTCTGTTTCCTGCGCATCGAGAGTAAGCACTTCGGTGACGTGCCGATGAATATCGAAGTACGTCTCGAGGTCGAAGACTCACCGAACTCTGCGGGTGTGGCAATCGATTCGATCCGCTGCCTCAAGCTCGCCAAGGATAACGGCCACGCGGGTGCGATCATCCCACCAGCGGCGTACTTCCAGAAGCACCCGCCGGTTCAGATCGAGGATCGCCGTGCGCGTGAACTCGTCGAAGAATTCATCGCTGAAAACGGTGTCAAAGAATCGGCTGCTGCGAAGCCAAAAGCAAAAACAACCCGCAAAAAAGTTACCGCCTAAGGGCTACTGCAGCGAACGCTGTATGCCCTGGTGGGATTGTTCAAGAATCTGCAAACGTTGGTCAAATCGCTGCATAATCGCCTCTACGTTGGCGAGGCGCTGATCGATCGTACCCAGGGCATTCAACAAATCGTTGGTGCCCTGTTTTGCGGTGAGGATATTTGCCTCCATAGAGCGAACATCCGAGAGAACATTATTTACATCTGATTTAAGTGATTCCAGGCCAGAGACATGCTGGCTGATATTCATGACCTCACGCTGGAGGTCTTTTGTCGCGTCTTGTACGGCGCGCTGTACGTCGGATTGTGATAAGTCTGCCATGCCTTTAGTATACGACTAATGAGCTCGCTCGCTTGTAAACTATCTAACGCTTCCGCCGCTGATACGATGGCTGTGAATGGATAGGCGCATCGCCAGGATAGGTTTGCTGGCTTTTTCTGCTACTACGACGTGATTTGTTCCACGAGTGTTTTTGCTTGTCCATACGAATTAATGTAATTTCGTAGTCAGTAATACCGAGATCTTCTAGCCGATCACGTACGGCTTCTTCTTGGGCTGGGGTTACCTTCACGTGCGCCTTGCCCCCACGGTAGGTGAGGTGGTACTCGCTAAACTCTGCGTGATCATCACCTGAGTATGTATGAATTGTGTCGGGTCGCTTCTGGTAAATCTCGTGCATGGTGCTTGGTTTTATGGCGTCCGAAATATCGGCCGCTTCCCATGCCTCAGTGTGTGCAGAAAAGTTTATAACATAGAGTGGAAGTTTTTTATCGAGCTGGCGCCTCAGTGCTTCAAGCCGATCTTCGATATGTAGAGACTCGGACACGCGGTGCTGGAGATCTTGAAGCTGTTGCACTATCTCGTGGACATGAGGACTATGCGGTTGGCCAGTGCGAGGATCAATCTCGAACGCTTGCTCAATGAGAAATTCTCGGAGCTTGGCCGAGGGCTCCGTGACTGGCTGCACGACATCGTGGTCAATTGCCCTGCCGTCGTATAGCACGCGTTGCCGCTCAGCAGTGCTACCATCGAGCTGAATCTCGTATGCGATATGCTCAGTGGTGATGCGCTCGGTCGCATTGCCCGCGCTGAAGAGTTCGCCCGGTCCTACGGGAGTGCCACCAACGATACGGAAGTTTACTCTCCTCTCGCCGGCGGGTGATACCTGTTCGATTCCTATGGCATGTCCCACGATTAGTTTTGCGCCATACCTGATCGTGCTCTCAGGCGGCAAGCGGAAGCCTGTCAGCCGCTCTTGCTGATAGGAATTGTCGAGCTCGTTGTAGATAAATATTTCTTCGCCAGTACCTGTGATTATATTGCGCACGAGTTCGCGTCGCTCATGATGGGTTGGCTTGCTGAGCAGAAGCGGGTCGATGTCTTTGCGTTCGCAGATGTCAGCGAATATAGTTCGAGCCTTGGTGAGTCGCTTGCTCATAACACCGATAGATTCGAAGTTTTCATCAGTCCAGCTCTGGTATCTGTCGTTCGTTACTGAAGCGAACACCTCGAGTTCCTGGAGGGCGTCAGACATTGCTTCCTTGGTGAGGCTTTGCCAGCGCTTCGAGGCATCGGGTTGGCGCGCGACAATGCCGCGAACTTGCTGCACGCTTGCGAGCGCAGCCGTCTGCACGAGGACGCGCGCAGCTTGTGAACGTTCGGCCTCATTGCTTGCGTGCTGCAAGGAGCGCTCCGCCTCAAGTACCATGCGTGCATACTGCGTATCGAGCGGTAGTTCTAGTAGCTGACGGCCTATATCAGTTGCTTCGCCGCTTTGCAGTGCGATTGCACCAATACGGCGAAGTCTTTGCTCGGCTCGGTTGAGTTGCTCTTGGTCTGGCTGGTTGTAGAGTGACTCCATATTAATACGGTCTTTACTAAGCGCCATGCGGAGCGCAAGCGTATCAAGCGGGACGCGGCTAATTTCTGGTACGTCATAGAGCCTGTCAATGTGAGCATTCGGGTGTTCTTCTTGAAGTTTTGTTATTGGTGCACGTACGTAGATGCCGTCGCCATCTCTGCCTACGCGTCCGCGTCTTTGAATACTGCTGGCTAGTGACGTTGGCTGGAGGGTTAGGACGGGCACGCCTTCGATCATTTCGATACGGCGTTCTACGCCCGTATCTATGACTACTTTTAGTCCTGGGATCGTCAGGCTTGTCTGGGCGATATTGGTAGCAATAACAATTTTGCCATTCGGATATTGTCTGAGTGCTCGTGCTTGCTTGGAGACAGGCATATCACTATGCAGTCCAAGGATTTCTGGAGGGCCTTGCATGCCGTTGTTAGTTTGGCGTGCAAATCGAGCAAATCTCCTGTGGAGCTCACTGATTGATTTGCTGATAGCATCTTTGCCATCGACGAATACAAGTGTGTC